>ERZ1740068.1017-NODE-1017-length-10246-cov-7.011775_pt1 | contig 10246 bp, 9 predicted proteins | sample MGYA00581735_ERZ1740068 | MGnify/ENA primary metagenome ERZ1740068 (study PRJEB43018, sample SAMN04849740) | marine metagenome | isolation source: floating plastic debris | place: Pacific Ocean | collected 2008-08-30 | study: EMG produced TPA metagenomics... | reverse complement strand
TTTCCGGTATTGCTTTTTAACAGAGGCTGAATGCCAGGCTCTGTTTCAGGATTTGGTCAATAATTTTGATACAAGTCGAGTAATTGATTTTAACAGAAAGCCAGGGATTGGTTCGGTCATTCAAGCTATTAGAAATAAAAAGGGAGAGGGTATTTTGATTACAGTAGCATAAAATGTCATCTCTTTCCGCCGAAGCAGGTGTTTTCACCTTCTTCTTCATTTTGTAGCTGCATCAGTTAGGCAGGGGTTTTCCGTCCCTCCTCAATGGCCTTTTGTCTAACAGGCCCTTCTTTTCTTTTGCTTGCCCAAAAGAGAAGAACAGCGCCGGCTGACCGGCAAAAGAAAAGGGCACCACGGCCGATAATCCCTTTTGTTTCACATAAGTGGAGCGGGTATTCCTTCAAAATCAGGTCTTCGCACCGCCCGTGGACATCCTGCCCTCCTGCTTGTAGAAAGAGACAATACTTGAATTTGTAGCTATATCAGTTAAACATAAGCTTTCCTACTCTTCTTAACGGTTTGCTGTCATACTGGCCCTTCTTTTTCTTTTGTGATGGACCTATTGCTTGATAGTCTGTCATTCCTGAAGCATCTGACAATTCTGATTTCGAATGGAATAAAGCCAAAATGCTATCAGGAACAGGGATTCACACCGCCCGTGGACAACCCTCCCTCCTGCATGTAGAAAAAGATTATACCACCTGACATAGACAAAACACAGACAAGTCGGAGGCTATGTCACCTGACATAGGCAGAACGCAACACGAGGTGTCGGCTAAGTCATCTGACATAGACAAAATACAAACGAGGAGGAGGCTATGTCATCTGACATAAGCACAACTCAACGCAAGGTGTCGGCTAAGTCACCAGACATGGACAAAACACAGACCAGACGGAGGCTATGTCACCTGACATAAGTACAACGCAACGCAAGATGTCGGCTAAGTCAACCGACATGGACACTCATAAAGTTGGAGAAGGCTTTTTCCGCCCAAGCAGGTGTTTTCACCTGCTTCTTCAATTTGTAACTGCATCAGTTAGGCATAAGCTTTTCTACTCTTCGGAATGGCTGTTTTATGACTCAAACCCTTACTTTTCTTTTGCATGCCCAAAGGAAAAGAACAGCGTCGGCTGCCGGCAAAAGAAAAAGGCACCACAGGCTATAATCCCTTCGTTTCACACAAAACTGTCGTTAGTTACTCAAGAGCCAGGGATTCACACCGCCCGTGGAGTAGCCGCCCTCCTGCTTGTAGAAAAAGATTATACCTAAACCAGATCAACTGCGCGAAAATCCTCTGTCATTCCTGAAGCATCTGACAATTCTGGTTTCGAAGGGAATAAATCCAAAATGCTATCAGGAACAGGGATTCACGCCGCTCGTGGACATGCCTCCCTCCTGCTTGTAGAAAAAGACAATACCCAAAGGACTGGCTATCAACCCCATCATCCCTTTAGAAAAAAATAGCTTGCGATTACCCTCGACAGGATGAGGTTTGCAGCTTCAACCCAATACGCCTGAGTAGATTCAGCTAGTAAGATGGCGACCTCCCCACGGGTCGGGCTATACGCGCTACTCGGTAGCTTGCTCCTATCCTTGGCCCTAGTTGGTGTTTCAAACATTGTTGAAGGTTAGATGATTATGTAAGCCTCTTGCAAGCTGTTGTGTACAACGGGTGGATGTTAAAAGAATAATGTGTTTCACCTAAGGAAAAAATCTTACATTGAGAAAATATAGTTACGATTTTGTTTATATTCCACAAGCGATTGTCAAAGTATGATTCCGCTTTAATCACATACTATATCAAGAACCAGAATCGCATCTTTCTGGTATTTAGAATTTAAGTAATCTCTGGAAAAACGATCGAGTAATGTCAGAATTTCTAGTGAAATTAATTACCATAGTTGGTTTAATTGCAAGTGTAATTACTATTGGTGACTTCTGTTCGAAAGTATTTAAAAGGAAAGAAGTTTCAAAAAAGAAGTTAGAAACAAGAATTACAGAAAGCAGTGAACCTGTCGACCTCAAGAAAAATCACTCGGATAGCATAAAAGTAAATCATTTTTCGATTCCAAGCGATTTAAGGAGGATAGTCGCAACATTAATAGATTTAACTATTGTTCATCTCCTTATTTTTCCAGCAATGCTGTACGATTTTCACTGGAAATTAACTTTTATATACTCAATGATAACTATCGGGTTTTTATATCTCCTTTTTAAGGATGCTATTTTCAATGGTCAGAGCATAGGAAAAAAGATCATAGGGTTAAGAGTTGTAAATATAAAAATGAGAAAAATCGGAAGTAGTAAAGATTCTGTAATAAGAAATTTTCTTTTAGCAACCCCTTTCCTATTTGCCTTTACTGCGGCGACACCGATAATCGTAATTATTTACCTACTTGAACTACTTGTTCTTATTACCCACCAAAATGGGATGAGAGTTGGTGATCAAATTGCAGGAACGCTAGTTATAGAGAGTCGAAATAGCTTTTCATCAAGGCGGATAAATTAAGATGCTAGTTATCATTGTTACAGAAATGAAAAGAAATTTTCAGTCGAAATCGAAATGGAGGCTAACGTAATAGTATGTCATACTTATACAGCCTCATTGCTACGTGGCGAGATTAAGTTTAGTTTGCTGAAAACCCAAAGGACCAGCACCACCTCTCCAGCCCTTCGGAGAATTAGAAACTTAGGATTCCCCTACTCTCTCCAACCCTTCCCACAAAAGTTTTAGGTGATAAAGAGATTGCTTTTCCTCAGCACCAAGACAAAGATCAGTGTGATAGAGCGCGTGATCGTGAATCATCTTATCTGCCTACGCATAAAGCTTCGGCAGACGATGAGGACTCAACCAACTCATCAATTCCCTGTGATTTGAGATCGTCTATGAATGCTGCTTCTGATGTACTTAAATAGACTGAGATTTTTGGCTCTGATTTCTCAGAGCTACTCGCCTGCCGTAACTTTAGTGAAGGTTGGCTGACCGTTTTCAAAAGGTTGTCAGCTAGACAAACATTTTGACCATTTGTGTTTCGCATAATGTAATGGGTAAAATGAATTAAAATTGGACAGGTCACTGCGAAACACATCAAAGCAACGCCTTGAACGGTCTGCGGGACTTGCACCCGTATGCCTATCCAGTATTTTCTGTTTGAGCCGAATCTTGAGTTTTGGCGTCATAGTAATTGATAATAAGATGTGTTTCGCACTTCAAAGATACGGAAAAGAATGAGAGATGTGAGGAGAAAAATTGGATATTTCATATCTGCCGACAATATATCCTGCTCAAGAAATCTTACAATCAAGAAACAAGCTGATGCTTGTCGTAGCGTTATGCGACAGGCTGCTATCCCTAAGTTCTGTGTAAAGGAGTACAGTATCATTCAAGAGGAATTCTCCTACTTGACAGAATTGGTAACTGAACTCATAGTCCTTACTGAAAAGATTTGGCATACGGAGATTGAGTGATGTTGGCTAATTGGTGGTAGAATACCTATAGGTCCTGCGCATGCGCTTGGTCCAACTCATTTTATCAATAATTTATCTATATAGTCTCGAAACCTACCCACTTTAATATATTAATGTGTACATTTAATCATTTACCTTTGCTTAGACAAGCTATTAATACTGTGTTGTTGGTGATGATTAAAAATGGTACTAAACAAAACATATATAGACTACAACTTACTACTTTCTCTTCAATTTATGGCTGAAAAAGAAAATAGAGGACGAATGCATAGACGCTACAATAAGGTGAAATCCGCCATAAAAAGAAATAATTATAAAAGGAAGCTCTTGAATATCTTGCTTATCTATGATAAAATTGACTGTTATGCAAATATTAATAATTTTGATTGGAGTGATTTCATTAAAAATGGCTTAATTGATAATCATTCAAGCCTGCAACAAAATTTAATTCCAGAATATGATGCTCCAGATTATTGGAGAACGAGTGTTGTGCTTGATGATAACTTCGATTCAGAGTTATATTCTATTTGTTGCGATATAACCAAGAATATTCTTCAAAAAAACAGGGAAAGAGTTATTAATTTCTTTTTTAGAACTCATTCATTTTATGATAATAGTTGGTTTACATTAAGACATAGAGATAAAGCTAAACAAGCTTATAAGGACAATTATGAAGACTTATTGAATAGAATTAATATAAGTCCTGAAAATATAAATTTAAACCTACCTTATAACATTTATATTGAACTTGAAAAATCATTTTTATTAGAATTTGGGACTTATTTGGAGTTTAATTTTATAAGTATTTCCGATAATTTATATCGTTCAAAATCAACTGAAAGTTCAATATGCATATCGCATACTTTTGACAATCCTTCAAACGGAAGATATAAAGAACTGAATTTGATAGAAGAGTATGAATATTTAGTGACAACTAAAATAACGGATGAAATAAAATATTTTCCTTACCCAGAGAATATGTATGATGTGTTAAAATATAGGGAACGTAAAGAAATTAGATTGTTTAGAGAAGTATTATCGGAATGGTTAAGGGAGCTTAGATTAGGAAATGTAAGGGGTGAAGAGAGGATTAGAAAGGATATAAAAAAGGCTAATAAAGAGTTAAAGCGACTAAATAAGTGGAAAGAATATGAAAGATCACCGATTAATTTTGTGATTAATTCAATTGGTGGTCATATCCCAATTTTATCAAATATTCTGACAGGAATTTATTCAATCTCATTCATATATGAAAGGCATATTGATAAGAAATACGCTTGGTTAAATATGCTTAAATAAATGAAAATTACTATCTACAAAGCATAGAATCTTTTTTACTAGAAAAAGATCGCAAAGCCATTTATGCGCGCCGTTATATTGAATTATCTATAATTACTATATATGGTTCTTCTAGGACTAAAACTTCCCCCCATCACCAAAAATTCCCTACCTTACACCTAAATGAACGAACTACTGAATCATCTACCGGAACCCAAGCGCGAAGAGCTTGAACTGTTGACCGAATTGATGTCGGGGTTTAAGGAGGTGGAGATGATGATTTTGTTTGGGAGTTATGCCAGGGGGAATTGGGTATAACCCGGAATATGCAATAGCTCATCTATTACGGCCTTAAATAGCTGCAAATCAGTCGCAAAGCTAATTTTAATTCAATCACTATAGCGATGCTATACCTCTTGAATTTAAATTCCTGATTTATTACTCTTTAAACCCTCATGACAAAGCTCTATCACATAATCCGGGTTGAGGACAGTTACGTGGAGAAAGGGACTACTTACGAATACCGGAGTGATTTTGATGTTTTGGTGGTGCTGACGCATGAAGACCTAAAGCAAAAGTTCAGAATTGAAGACCGGATGAAGGCTGAACTGGTGAGTACCGGGAAAGTGACTACGCCTGTGAGTTTGATTTTTCATGGGATATAGTCTTGTTACTTTTCCTCCGATGAAAAGTAACCAAAAATCGTCGGCTTAATACATTTCTTAACGCCTTTTTGACCGTAAAATCAGGAAAGAAAAGAAACTCGCATATCATAAACTTAACAAGCGATTTCGCTATGCCGAATGCTCAAACACACTTTTCTTTCTGATCTGATTTGACTAGACAAAAAGGCTAAAATGTATTAGGCCATTCTTTTAGTTTTGCAGGCCACTTAAGTAAATATGTCAACCTAACCAAGCAACAGAACAATTCTACACCACCATCCTACTAGTTTTCACCGACTACCGTCCCAAAGATCATAACCTGGAAACTTTAGGCATAAAAGTAACCATGTGCGACAAGCGTTTCGATGTTTTCCCTCAGACAACAGACGAAGAAAAACGACGGTTTGAGTTACTGAAACGTGCTTACATTGATGCGAGGTATAAGATGGACGAGTACGAAATTACCAAAGAGGAGCTTTCCTACCTAGCTGAACGGGTCACTGAACTCAGATCCCTTACTGAAACGACTTGTCGGGCGAAAATTAGGGAGATCGGAGAGGTAGGATGATATTACCAAAACTATAGTTAGAATAAACCACAAACATATAGCTTATAAATATCTTTAATTAGTCAAAAATGCTTTATTTTAGATTTAAGAGTGTGCTACTTAATAATTAGTATTACTGAATGAAAGATTGACATTTTGCCCACTTTTTAGATGTTGGCATTCATTAAGGCTGTATGGATAGAACTGAATTAGATAAATTAATAACGTATGTTGAAGAAAACACTCGAGCTGATCAGGTATCAGGTATAGAGTTTATTGATCCAAGGAATTTTCGGAATAAAGTAAAAGGGAAACAGAACTACGTGGTTTTTGGTAGACGAGGTGCTGGAAAGAGTACATTACTTAAAACCTTACTTGAGGATTCCACAGTTTTAACTGTCTACGTCAATTTGGAAGACTTCAAGGACATCACTTTTCCCAACATTATCATTAAGGTGTTACTTTCTTTTTTCGATAACATTATTGAGGAATTGTTACATAATCGATCATTCTGGGGAAATCGGAACTACTTTAAAACGAATAGGCTAAAGAAACGAATTCAAGATATTTCATCTTCGCTTGAACAAAAACTGGAGGCACCTGATAATTATGACAAACGAAATAAGACGGTCAGAAAAAGTGAAGAATCCGAATCCGTGGGTGCTAAAAAAGGATCTCTCAGTGGGAATTTTAGTTCTAAGATTAACGACGAAGTTGAAATGGAACACTCTTGGGAAATCAATAAACTTAATGAGTTAAAAACGTCTCTTGACAAGGTCAAAAACCTCATCAAAGAGATCATAGGCTTCAATGACAAGAAAATCTTTTTAATTCTAGATGACTTCTATTTTATTCCCAAAAAGATACAACCGTTTTTGCTCGACTATTTTCATAGACTTGCGAAATCCAATAACTTCTACCTCAAAATAGGCACTATCAAACACAGGTCTCATCTGTATTTCCAAAGTGAAGAAAGCTACATAGGGATGGAGCTTAATGCCGATATTTATGATATTGACTTGGATTATACTTTAGATAAGTGGAACGATTTAAAAAAATTCAAAAGAGAGCTTTTGAATAAAGCAGTTCTTGCTTCTGAAGCAGAAATTGAAATTGATTCAATATTTACTGAGAACAGTTTTAATCAGCTTTGTATTGCTTCAGGCGGAGTTCCAAGAGACTTCCTTGTACTTTTCATTAAGTGTTGTCAACTTGTTGGCGATGAAAAACAAACCATAGCAGTTCCAGATGTAAGAGAGGTAGCAATTCAGAACTACCTAAATAAGAAAAAAGCACTTGAAAAAGATTCTCTGAATGAAAGTAACATTTTAGAGTCTTACATTAATTACTTCCGAGATGAAGTATTCCTTAAGAAAAGAACAAATGTCTTTTTGATTGAGAATGACAGTTTAAATAAGGCTGAGAATGTTGGTCAAGTCATCAAAGAACTAGTTGATCTTCGGTTCCTTCATGTGATTGAGAACAATACCAGTGCTGCTCCTTCGGACGGCAAAAGATATTCTGCATATCTTCTTGACGTTAGCTTATACGACAATGGAAGACCTAGAAATTTTAAAGAAGTTGAACCAGACATTCAGACCAATAGACAAGGAGTGCGCGGTGCACCTAGAGTAACAACCTTGAAATTGACTGAACTACATTAAAATTGAAAACAAAATGCCAACAAATACTATAATCCATCAGTTAACCGAGCCGTTTACAAAGGCTCGTGCCATGTTATACTTTTTAAAAAACTAGAAATCTAGCATACGGATTATAACTGAATGTTAGAGCATATACTCACCAATGAGCAGAATCACTCTAAAACTTGACTCAATCGAATTTATTAGAGCTGGGACGTTTGGATTTATCTCTCTGGGTATTTTAAAAGAAGAGCTTGAAAAAACAAATTTTATCACATGAAATCAGTTCCCACGATATTCCTCTCTTACTCATGGTCCAATAAAAAGCAAGCTGATATAATAGATGATTTCTTTTCTAGCTTAGGAATCACTTTCAGAAGAGATATAAGGGACATAAAGTACAAGTCATCCATCAAGGACTTTATGGGTAAAATTGGGGATTCAGATTATTCGGTGATTTTGGTTAGTGATAATTACCTCAATTCTATCAATTGCATGTTTGAAGCAGTTGAACTAATGAGAGATAAGGATTTCAAGAAAAGAATGCTGCAATTACTAATACCAGATGCTAAAATTTTTAGTTCCAGATATAGAGCAACAGTTATATCAAACTGGGACGAAAAATTTAATGATCTCAAAAAACAGTCTAAAAACATCCCTTTAGAGACAGCACAAACACTTGCAGAAGAATTAAAGAAAATTAAGAATATAGCAATGAATATTGGAGAATTTATGGAAGTTCTTGTTGAAGAAAATTCTCCAACATTTGAACAAATTGAAAACAATAATTTCAAGGATTTAATCCAATTTATAAACATCGAGGATAAAGAATTAGCTTCTGAATTGATAGAGATAAATGATGAAAGGGATAAGGAGACTCGACTTTTAAAATTACATGAATTTGCACGTTTAAATAAAGATTACTCGAGAGTATACTTTTCTTTAGCAAAAGAACAAAAGAATCCACATAATCAAATTTATTACTATGATTATGCAATCAAAATAGATTCTAAATATGTTGAAGCTTACTGCAATCGAGGCAACTCAAAAGCAGATCTCGAAGATTTAAATGATGCAATTATTGATTATGGAAAAGCACTTGAAATAGATGAAGGTCACGTTATTTCTTTAGTAAACCGAGGAATAGCAAAAGGCGATTTAGGAGATATTACTGGAGCATTAGCAGATTTCTCAGAAGCAATTTCAATTGATCGAACATACGCTAATGCTTTTGTATCGAGGGCAATTCTTCGGGAGGTCAGTCTAGGTGATTTTCAAGGCGCAATCGAAGACTTTTCAATGTCTATGGATCTGGAATTAGGTAATACTATTTTCTTATACAGAACTGCTATGCTAAAAATAAAAGTGGGAGATAAAAAGGGGGCTATTGATGATATGACTCGGATTTTTCCACTTTCATTTAAACTCTGTTTTGAAATAGCGGATTTAAAAAAAGAAATCGGTGATAAAGAAGGCGCTAAATACTATCGAAAAAAAGGAAAAGAATTAAAAAGAACTTATGGTTAGTGACATTAAAAGGTCTAAATAAATGAACAGTTTCCACAGTAATACTGCCAGCTGTGCCTCAAACAAGAATAAAGTTTTCCCAAAACGTATTCGTATCCCTAAACCCCGGGCCAGGGATAGAAGCAAGCTACCATGTAGCGCGAATAGCCCGGTTCAGGCCCCCAAAAAAGTCACCCCATGCTTGACATGGGGAGCCCGTCCCGCATCAATTGCGGGAGGCCTCCAAACCCTTCCCCCTCTCCCACCACTCATTCCCCATTAGAACAAAACTGTCCATGTTTCTGTACCCGCTAAACATTTTGAGTTCATCAAAAATCACCTAGTTTTAATTGCTGGGTGTGAAGGTGCTCTTTTGAGCGCTTTTCTGCCTGGAATTACTTTTTATGGATCAAGGAATAAATCGATGAATCTTGCTCAAAGCGGCTCGTACAGAGAGAGCGCGGCCCGCGCAGGGTGAGAGCGAGGTGTGAGTAGATTCTCTACAGATTTTCGATTTGGTCCTTTTTTACCTTGAATAGTCGTTCTATGATCGATTGTTCAGTATTACGCACAATTAATAGTACAAACGCAAGCCTAAATTATGAGCAAAGACAAGAAACCTAGTCAGGAACCTACTGCCAACGATGTGAAATGCTGGGATAGTTGGGGTAGCACGGAGGTGGTGACGCAACGCCTCAAAGAGATGTTTGTCGAGATGGGACAGAAGACTCGGATCGAGCGGGGACAGCAGCCGGCGGAAAGGGCGGTTTTCAGGAAACAACATGGCATTGCCTATGGCGAGTTCATCGTCAATGAGGACATTGCTGCCGAGTACAAAGTGGGGATCTTCGCGGGGGATCGCTATGACTGCGCGGTGCGGTTTTCCAGCGATACGGGACCTACGTCGCCTGACCTACACTCGACGCTGGGCGTGGGCCTTAAGCTGTTTGGTGTGGAAGGTCCCAAACTCTTCGGCGAAGGCACCAATGCGGATTTTATCTTCCAGAACATCGATCGGTTTTTTGCCAGGGATGCTCAGCAAATGTGTGAGTTCACGACGGCCGGCGTGGTGGATGGCGACTATCCGGATTACATCAACAAGCACCCGAAAGTGGCCGAAATCCTCAATGCGATGCAA
>ERZ1740068.1016-NODE-1016-length-10246-cov-9.620057_pt1 | contig 10246 bp, 6 predicted proteins | sample MGYA00581735_ERZ1740068 | MGnify/ENA primary metagenome ERZ1740068 (study PRJEB43018, sample SAMN04849740) | marine metagenome | isolation source: floating plastic debris | place: Pacific Ocean | collected 2008-08-30 | study: EMG produced TPA metagenomics... | reverse complement strand
TCACCACATCTTCTGTGGACAGGGAATACGCTCTTTATTGTTCAGACGGAAGTTGAGCTGAAACTCGTGAGTACCTCCTGAACCAGCCGTGAACGACTCCACGGCACCGGAATTAAACAAGTACGTGAAACCCATTAAAAAATTGACCGAGGCACCCAGATACAATACCGTTTCTTTGGTCGATCGGTAGGTGGCTCCAGCGTAAAAGCGCCGGTTCCAGTCTACTTTCAGGCCAAAGTCATAATTGTTTTCGACCTGATTCAGCCTAAGCATCCCGTAAGGAGTAAAGTGGATGCCTTCATGGCCGCTGTCAAACCGGTAACCGACGGTGAAAATAGAAGTTCGTAAGACGGTCTGCTCGGCATCATTGATGAATTCTGTGTGGGAAGCGCCCAGGTAAAATTGATCGCCATATAGCCAAATACCCGGCCTCAGGGTAAAAGTATTGCGCCCGTTGAAGTTGACAACGGCGGGGTCTGACTGTATCGGCAGACTAATGTCGCTGATTTGTAGCGATTGGCTAAAAAGCCCGAGGCTTACACCTGCTGAAACAAACAGGTTTTTACTGATCGCCAGGTGGTAGGCATAACTGCCGTTGAATTCCAGGTTGACAAAAGGCCCGATCCGGTCTCGGTAAACAACTCCGCCAACGCCGTGATGGGCAGCATATTTCCTGCCCTTGTAATTGTATTCGTCCGCTACAGAAGCAGGAGGTGTTTTGCTGAAGCCTTTCTTGGGCCGGGGGTTGCCAAGTGGCATGTGCGCGGCCACATAGTGAGAGACCGGCGCTCCGTCAACACCGGTCCACTGGAATCGGCTGCCCAACTGGACATCGGCATATTTTTCTATTCCGGCAATGGCAGGGTTGATGAGGTAATTATTCAAAAACCACTGGTCCAGCAGGGGACTTTGCCCGTGCAACAGGTAGCCAGAAAGTAGGAAAAGCAATATACAAGCTGTCTTTTTCATCTGATGATTGTTATAGATCCTCTGTTTTCCTGTGTGTTGCCTAAATCAATCCGGTAGAAATAGGTGCCTGTGGGCAGGTCTGTTCCATTGGCTGTGCCATTCCAGTCGTTCTGGTAATCTTCAAACTCCAGTAACTGATTGCCTAAACGGTCAAAAATCCAAACCTTGTGATTATCATACCTGTCCAGGTTTTCAATGAACCACGTATCGTTGATGCCATCTCCGTTGGGAGTGAAGGTGTTTAAAATGACTAAATTGAGTTGTAAAATCAGATTAATAGCTGCTTCATCCTGACATCCAAACTCATCGGTGACCTGCAACGTATAGGTGATGTTGTCATCGGGTGTGGTGGTAGGGCGCTGTAGCAGGGGATCATCCAGGTAGGTTGCGGGACGCCATTCATAGGAAACTCCCCCCTCACCCAATAGCTGAAGGCGCTCTCCACGAAGCAGCACCGTATCGGTATTAGAAATTAATGCAGTGGGTGAGGCTTCAGTGATCAAAATGGTGTCCTGGAGCGTCCGGTTACCATACGCATTGGTAATGGTTACTGAAACCTCAGACGCCTGTGAGACGGTGATGGATGACGATGTGGCACCGGTAGACCATTGGTAGGTCAGACCATCCTGAAAAAGGTCAAGGTCAATAGACTCATTGGCGCAAATAATGGTATCATTCCCCAGCGAGACATCGATCAGCTGGTCATAGGTTACCAAAATCGTATCATTGGCTATACATCCTGAGCCGCTGGTAACACTTACGGAATATTCACCCGGATCTGCGACGGTAAAAGTCGGTTGGTTGCTGCCATCATTCCACAAGTAAGTAGCATTGACATTGGTCGCATCCAGGTCCAAAACCTCACCAAAAAATAAGGTAGTATCATTTCCCAGACTTACAATAGGTTGCAGGTCTATGATCACCTCCTCTTCGTGGGTGAGCTGACGCCCATTGAAATATAAGGTCAAGGTCACTGTGTAGGTGCCTGCAGTTGAGTAGGTATGGCTGGTATTGATTGTACTGAACAACCAGTCAGCATTTCCATCTCCATAGTCCCAGAACACGCTATCCGGGTTTTGAACGGAGCTTTCGGCAATGAACTGGGTGGGAGTTCCTACGCAAAAGCCCACGGCTTCAAAGCTCAGCTCACGAAAAAAGCTCTGAATGAATGTGGGCAGTCCAAAATTGGTGATGGCTCCGCCCAGAAAGGTCGCATCTAGTTCGTAATCGATGGCGCTGGCAGCATTGTTGGGACTATTGATGGCGTGGAGGTAGCCTCTCTCTAGCTCAGCGACATATAATTTGTTATCAGGAGCTACCTGGATCGCACCAAAAGCCCTGTCCTGATCGATCACAGAATGGCTAATGGTGGAAAGGTCCCCACCCGGTTCGTCCACGTCGATCTGAATGAGCCGGCAACCTACGCAAGGGGCACTGCCGGATTCTGTGAAATACAGCCAGTCTCCATTGGGTGAAAATTCTATTCCATAGGGTCCGTCTCCTCCACCAATGCCGGTAATGGTCTGCGGATTGGAGAGTGTTCCATTAACCATATCAAAATCAAAGGTCTCCACGACCCTCCCTTCAAATATGGCCAGTGCTACTTTGTCACCGATGGGCGAGAATTTCATGTAGCCAATGGCATTGCCGTCGTTCCCGGAGTGGTCCACTCCTACACTTGAGATGACCGGCGCATTGATGTTACCACTTTCATCGATCAGCCAGGCATAAAAGCGATTGTTCCCCCACTCATGCCCCAGCACCCAAATACCGTTGTTCTCACCATGCTGGACAGCTGTGATTTTCTCCGTTGCTTCATTGAGCAGTAAGTTATTACTTGAGATAACACTTCCCAGTCCCCCGTTGAGCGAAATATCAACGATGGCATATAGTAATTGCCCAATCTGCGCGTCAACAGAGAAGACAAAATAGCGTTGGTCATCGTCTGGGTTGGGTACAATGACCCCGCTTTGGGTAGAGGAAGGGTCGCCGCCCAGTAAAGTACCATTCTCCATGACGAGGTGATTTCGGTTCCAGATAGTGGTACCATCCGTGTAGAACAGTAAGTTCCCTGATGCATCCGCAATGGTGGCACAGCCTTCCAGTGTGTTCAGTTGACCGTCTGTGAGGGCCACAGGAGGATCGCTGTTGAAGCTCAAACCGGCATTCTCGCCAAAATACCAAATATTACCCTCGTTTTGCCCGAAGCATAAAAGAGGAGAACATACCAGGAAGTATATTAAAAAAGATCGCATAGTCATCTGGTTCTGGGGAAGTGCGGGGAGCTAGAAAGAGTGCAAACCTCCAGCCAGATGGTATATTATCAACCCAGCCAGACAATATCAAAAGTAACGGTTTTGTGTTGTACTTGCAAAAGTCGGTTTGAAAATTGAAGCAATACAAGAAAAAGTGATTGATCGGAATCTGTCGCTAATTCGGTAGATTTGACATATGCATCGCACGAACTATGCGTCTTACCTTGTAGTAAAAAAAATGAACAGCAGTCACAATCAAACAGAGATGATCACTTCGGTCAATGAAAGTATTTTAAGGCTTATCATTATTTTAATGATCGCCCTAAGCATTGCTGGGTGCCGCCGCGAAAAGAAACCAATCTATCAGGACAAATCAGTAGCAATTGAAAATCGTGTGGCAGACTTATTGTCCCGAATGTCTCTGGAGGAAAAGATTGCACAACTGGATATGTACCACATCAATCACCTGGCTACCAACGGCACGTTAGACAAGGTGAAGGTGGATACGATGCTCAATGGAATGAGTACAGGATCTGTTCATGATTTTTATCCTGAGTCCGCAGCGGTATCCAATGCGCTTCAAAAATACATTGTTGAAAATTCTCCGCATGGTATTCCTGTTTTATTCATTGAAGAAGCTTTGCATGGTTATCAGGGAAACCAGGGAACAGCCTTTCCCACGCCCATTGGTATGGGAAGCATGTGGGATGTCGCATTGATGAACAAAATTGGGAACGCAATTGCTGCCGAGTCCCGTTCTGTGGGTGTCACCATGGTATTAGCCCCCACTCTGGGCATTGGTAGAGAACCCCGGTGGGGAAGAGTGCAGGAGACCTACGGAGAAGATGCCTACCATGCTGCAAGAAATGCAGTGGCCATCATCCAGGGAATGCAGGGTGACGACCTCACCGCCGATGATGCCATCGTTGCTGAACCCAAGCACTTTGGTATCCATAGTATTCCGGAGGGAGGTAAGAATACCGCTCCTGTTTACATTGGCGAGCGTGAGGTCCGGACCCATTTCTTATATGTTTTCGAAAAAGCCTTTACCGAAGGGGGCGCATTGGGAGCCATGGCCGCATACCACGAGTGGGATGGTGTACCTGCTGCCAGTGATCCGTGGTTACTGAAAGAAGTATTGAGAGAGGAGTGGGGATTTAAAGGAATGGTCATTTCTGATTTAGGTGCCATCGTGAGACAAACTGCAACACACTATACCGCTGCCACACAAAAAGAAGCCGTTGCCAACTCCATCCGGGCAGGATTGGACATGCAGTTCTACGATTACACCCATGCTGATTATAAAAATGCCATCAGAGATGCGCTGGAAGACGGGTTGTTAACCATGGAGGACATTGACAGAGCGGTTTCCAGTGTGCTCTACGTAAAGTTTCGATTGGGTCTTTTTGAAAACCCTTATGTGGATACTACGCTGCAGGCACAGCGATATCATTCTCAAAAGCATCAGGACCTGGCTTTGGAGGCCGGAGAGAAGTCTATTGTGCTACTCCAAAATGACAATAACATACTTCCTATTCAACCAGGTGTGAAGAAAATCGCTGTGATTGGTGAGTTGGCTGATAAAGCGTTGCTGGGAGGCTACTCCCCCAAAAAAGTTGAAGGTACCTCCATCATTGACGCATTTGAAAATACTGCCTACGAAGTTGAATTTGTAGATGTAAGCGTTCCTGACAACAGCTACTTAGTCACCGTCGATGGCAGGTACTTCACCACCCCCGATGGTCAGAAGGGAGTGAAAGCTGAGTATTTTGACAATACCGACTTTGCAGGAACACCGGTTTCGACACAAGTAGAGGAGGATATCGCTAACTATTGGCATAATCTGAGCCCAGCTCCAGGTGTGCCAAGTGACCACTTCTCTATTCGCTGGACCGGGTTCATCACACCACCTGTGGACGGCATCTATGAATTGGGAATTCGGGGAGATGATTTTCTGAGGTGCTATTTGGATGATGAATTGATTGTTGAAAACTGGAAGCCAGAAACGCTTGCCAAGTGGGCGACTAAAAAAATTCGCTTAGCCGGAGGCAAAAAATACAAGCTCCGATTCGAGCATGTAGAGTTTACCGAAAATGCCGGAGCGTCATTGTATTGGCACATCACTCCAGATAAAAACCAAAATACTGCCTTGTATCAGGAGGCTGTAGAAGCGGCAAAGAAAGCTGACTTAACGATTTTGGTTTTGGGCGAAAAAGATGAGCATGGTGAAGGAAAAGATAAAGCGGATTTGCGATTAAGTAAAGCAAGCAGAAATTTGATCGATGCCGTTTCGGAGGTAAACACTCCTAAGGTATTGGTGTTGCAGAACGGCCGTCCTCTCGTACTGAGTGAAGTGACTGCAAAAGTAGATGCCATTGTAGAAACATGGTATGCTGGAGAAAAGTCCGGAGAGGCAACGGTCAATATGCTGACAGGGAAAGTGAATCCATCCGGTAGACTACCCATTTCTTTTCCGCGAAGTAATGGTCAGCTTCCCATCTATTATAACCGTAAGAAGTCAAACAATGGCTCCTATGTTGATAGTAGCAACAAGCCCTTGTTTGCCTTTGGACATGGGCTTTCATACAGTAAATTTTCTTATGCCAATTTGAAAGTTGAAAAAGAAACAATGGGAAGTGATGAGACCCAACAAGTTACGGTCACTATCAAGAATACATCAGATATAGAGGGAGTTGAAGTGGTGCAATTATATCTGCAAGACATATTTAGCTCGGTAGCGACTCCGGTGATTCAGCTCAAAGGATTTCAGCGTGTCTCTTTGAAACCACAGGAGGCAAAAGAAGTGACCTTTCATTTAACGCCTGAAGATTTAAGTCTATGGAACAGGGCAATGGAAAGAGTGGTGGAACCTGGTGAGTTTAAAGTGATGGTAGGTGCTGCATCAGACAATATAAAACTTGAGTCGAGCTTTGTGGTCAGGTAATGCGTCACAGTTCAGGATCAGGAACCATGATCAAAATTGATTATCAAAAAGAGCGATTGTGAATATATCTTCAAGAAGGTGGCAAAGAAAAATATGCTTCATCCGCTTTCTTAAAAGTATTTATTAAATTCTGCTTCGGTTATTTCAGCAATTAAGCTATTCATACACTTTAGCTGGTTGTCTTCAAATTTTAAAAGCTGATTGCATCATGATGAAGAGGTTGTTACTGTTATGGATCATTACCGCCACTTCGGTACAGCTCAGTTTTGGACAGCAAAAGGTCATTGGAGAACCAGCATTGACAGAACGGGAGCTTGAATTACAAAACCTCTGGCTACAAGGTGCTGAGTATGGCAGAAAATACAATAAAGCCATCCGTATTCTTAATCTCAGTATACCTGATAAGAACGAAGACTATAGTGCAGCAGACGACCTTGTTTATTTGACCAGAGAAATCAAACGGCTTGAAGATGCGCTGTATAGCTTGTCAGGTAGCAACGCCAGAATTTATGCACAGCAGGCAGACAATCTGTTGAGGCAAGCCCAGAAATCAGAAAATGCAACGTACACGGCCAATTTTGATGACAAGAAAAGTCGATTGACAACCGCTGTAAGCTGGGCCAGGGTCAGGAAGCTGTCCATTGAACAACAAAATAAAAAACAACAGGCCAAACTTGACTTTCTGGCCACGGATACCCGAAAGTTGGAAAAGGAAACAGACGAGTTGGCCAGGAAAAACAATACCACATCAGATTTTCTTTCAAAATCCAGCTCGTCTAGCCAAGACTTCTTGTCCTCTTCCGGAGCTGATGACGATGCCAGGATAGAAATTCGTGAGGGCCGATACGGTGTTGTCAGCCAGACCACAGGAAAAGTCCTCTTTGCGTTCAGGGATCGGATGATTAAAAAGTACACCGCAGGGATTGCACTGGTCAGTATCCGAGTGGACCGATACTCACAAAAATGCCCTGGTGCTTTCGGTACTTTTTCGGCCACAGCCTACAAAACGGGCTATGTAGATACCTCCGAATCGTTCATAGACGGTTACGAAATCACTTTCGATGGAGGGTTTAAATCCGACGTTGTTCCTGGCCTCACCCTGGTGATAGGTGGAGACAACAGGAGTGTTGAAGAGAAACGAGCAGCTAAACGGAGGAACGAACAAAAAAGATCATTGGCAAAAGAAGAATGCCGGGAAGAATATCTGGACTGGCAGAGAAGTGTCATTAATACTTACAAGTAAATGAGAGCAATATTTACCCTACTTTTCACACTATTCATATTCCAATCGGGATTCTGCCAGGATTTTGACAATGCCACCAAGAACAAGATCAAGGTGAAATTCCTTGCGGCAGAGGCGCACTATGAGGAAGGTAATTATCAGTCCGCACTCGCTAAACTCGACGAAGTAGAGTCACTCCTGGGAAATGTCATCTTACCCACGGCGCTGAACTTAAAAGTCAAAACCCTGGCAGGGCTGGCCAGGTATATCGATGCCAAAAGAGCGCTCAATACCTTACAAAGCCTGGAGCTGGATGAAGCCATCTTAAAGGACATCTCTGTTTACTCCGGGAAAATAGACCGTGAAGTCCAGATAGAGCAAAAGAAGGTAGAAGCCCTGGAAGAAATTGAGCGCCTCAAGAGGATTGCTGAGGCAAGGGAACTGGAAGTAGAAAGGCAAAGAATCCTGAAACAGGAGCAGTTAGCCCAACAGGAGTTGGAAAAGCAGTTACTATTTGACAATGCCAAAGCCAAGTTATCCCCCCGGTGGAATAGGGCAAAAAGGGAGAATACATTGGTGTCTTATCAGAGATACATAGACGATACGGCAGGCGAAAGCATTAACCCCTTCCTGGAGCTGGCCAAAAATAGAAAAGTTGCCATCAAAAAAGAGTTGTCTCAATTTGTTGGAGGTAATGACTTTGAAAACTATACGGAACTCAACATATCAGGCCAACAAATACCTGAGAGTGCCATTAACCTGCCCAACTTAAAGCATATCGTAGCCCACAACAGTGGCAACGGCATATTTTCATTCAGTCTCCCTGAAAATATCGGCAACTTTCCCGCGCTGGAAAGCTTTATCACGAGTTATAATGCAAACATATACATCCCCAGAAGCTTCCAAAACTTACAAACCCTGAGAAAATTGGGCATATCCAATTCCGGCTTAATTGAGGTCCCTCAGGCAGTAATAGGGCTTACTAATTTAGATACGCTTTACCTAACTGGTAATGAATTGAGCACGCTACCCGAGAATTTTGGCTATCTATCAAATCTCAAAGTCTTGGAGCTCAACCTCAACAAATACCTTAAAAGTCTACCCAAAAGTTTCGGTCAATTAACGGCACTCAGACACCTGAACTTAAACCATACCAACTCGCTGAAAACACTTCCCGAGAGTTTTGGGAACCTGACGGAATTGAGAGTATTCAGTAGAACTACTGCCACTGAAGAACAATTGATGAGCCTTCCTGAAAGCTTTGGCAACTTGTCAAAACTGGAAGAGCTGGAGCTGTTAGCCTTCAAAATAGAAAAGCTACCAGACAACTTTGGGAACCTCCAAAACCTGAAAAAACTGGATTTGAACATCTCCACAAAAGACTTACCAGCAAGCTTTGGTAATCTGTCAAAACTAGAAGAATTGGAATACAGGAATTGGTCTATGAATCACATCCCTGAGAGTTTTGGTAAGCTACGCAGTTTGAGAAAAATGACTATTGCTGGTCGATTTGAAAGCTTACCGGAAAACTTTGGAAACCTCTCTAATTTAGAGAAGCTTGAAATAAGGGATAACAAGCTGAAAAAATTACCAGAGAGCTTCGGGAACCTCAGTAAAATAAGTAAGCTCAATTTATCAAACCTCTATGAGTTAGAAACACTGCCAGAAAGTTTTGGCAATCTCACTAATTTGGAATCTTTAGACCTGTCCAGGTTCAAAGAAAAAGGGCACTTAAACAGGCTGCCTCAAAGCTTCGGCAATTTGCGTAATCTCCGTTCACTTGATCTGAACAATAACGTCTTGGACCAGTGGGACGAGCAATTCAGTAATCTTTCGGGTTTGCGTGAACTAAATTTAGGTAGGAATAAGCTCACCAGTCTTCCTAGTAATTTTGGGTCTTTACAGTCCCTCACTGAATTGAGTCTACGCAAAAATTTGCTGATTGCCTTACCAGAAAGTATGTGTAATCTAATCCAACTGGAGTCTCTGGATCTATCAGGAAATCCTCTGGAAGAAATTCCTGAGTGCCTCTTTCAGCTGCCTAACCTGAGAGAAATCACGCTCCCCTCCTCCATGGTGGAGCACAAGACCATCAAAAAATTGCGTAGGAAGTACCCTGCACAGTATAACAAGATTGAGTTTGAGTGAAACAACGGGGAATCTGCCCTTCAGCCCTAGATTCAAGCGGGTGGCCTAAGAACCGTTTGTACCTATCACAGGGTTCTGTTACTTTTGATGCATCCTGACCAGGCAAAGCAATTGTGCATAGCAATAGGAAACTGAACTGTGCCTTCTTCTTCTTCTTCAAGAGGCGATAAAAAGAGACTTAATATGGTAGTAGCAGCATTAAAAGAATTGTACACTAGAGATTTGAACAGATTAAAAGCTGAGATTGACCTGTACAAGGACGAAGCCACGCTGTGGAAAACAGAAAATTCTATTAAAAACTCCGGAGGCAATCTTTGTCTGCATCTCATTGGTAACTTAAAGCACTTTATAGGGAATGGATTAGCCCAAACCGGATATGTAAGGGACAGAGAGTTTGAGTTTGCTGGTAAATTTGTGGATAGAAAAGAACTGCAAAAAGGAATTGATGAAGCCATAGAAATAGTAAATCAGGGGCTTGACAATGTCACCGATGAGCAATTGATGACTAACGTTCCGACGGTGGTCTGGGAAAGAGACTCCAGAGTGGCATATACCATCATTCATCTGCATGCGCATTTGAATTACCACCTGGGGCAAATCAACTATCACCGCAGAATGCTTGAGCAGGAAAACGATGCAGTCTGAGGATTCCCTAACTAGGTGTAGCTTGTAGCTACAACTTAACTATACAGCCTGTTTCCTACAGGC
>ERZ1740068.1015-NODE-1015-length-10260-cov-8.105537_pt1 | contig 10260 bp, 5 predicted proteins | sample MGYA00581735_ERZ1740068 | MGnify/ENA primary metagenome ERZ1740068 (study PRJEB43018, sample SAMN04849740) | marine metagenome | isolation source: floating plastic debris | place: Pacific Ocean | collected 2008-08-30 | study: EMG produced TPA metagenomics... | reverse complement strand
AGAAACAGAACTCAACCGCATTACACCCAAAACTCACCCTATAAAAAAACCCTCAAAACTGGCGTCTCAAGGGTTTTCGAAGTGATTCCGCTGGGGCTCGAACCCAGGACCCTCTCCTTAAAAGGGAGATGCTCTACCAACTGAGCTACGAAATCATTTTTTCTTTTATTTTTGCAATCACTAACATCGTTTTGTTAATGAGGTTGCAAATATAGAATGGTTATGAGCAAAAAGGCAAGGGGAGCGATCAAAAATTATCAACTATTTTTCATTTTTTTCTTACTCATTGGTAATCAGGCATTTTCAAGTACTGTTGCACAGCAATTGGCTGCTGCAGACTCACTGTATACCAGTCAGAAGTACACCGAATCGTTTGAAATCTACGACCAGCTGTATTCCGGGCAGGGAATCTCTACGCCGGCAACGCTACTCAAAATGGCTTACATCAAAGAAGGCCTCGGTGATTACAGCAATGCGCTGTTTTACCTATCTGCTTATTTTCAGCAAACCCTCGACAAAAAAGCACTGGATAAAATCGATGAGCTGGTAGAAGCCAACGAACTCAAAGGCTACGCCAACCAAAGCAATGCCTACCTGCAGGGAATGGCAGCCAACTATAGCAAATACCTCCTGGGAGGCCTCCTGGTGCTGCTCTGCATCGGGTTACTATTGGCTGTTCGCCAAACCATACAAGGCAAAAGCCCGGTATTCCTGGCGGTGATGCTCTTCCTGCTCATCCCCATGGTTATTGCCCTCAACTACGACTATCAAGATTCCGCCGCCATCGTCATAGAGGACACCACCTACCTCATGGACGGCCCTTCTGGATCTGCCAACGTCATGGAAACCCTCTCCAAAGGGCACAAACTAAGCATTCAGGACACTGAAGGCCTATGGTACAAGGTAAGATGGGAAGACAGTGAGTATTATGTGAGAAACTCCAAGTTGAAAGAAATCATTTAGTATAAATACTAGACACTAGATTTCAGACCGGGTCAGAAGACATTAGACTTTTGACTTTGATGAAGGCTGTGTACACGCAACTGGTCGATTACATCAGAAAAAGTAGGCAGTAGCCAATATGCAGTAGGCAACGGTTTCCCAGATAATTCCGGTATTTCGAAATCACATCATTACTCATTAATAATCACGAATCACTCATTAAATAGTAGGCAGTAGCCAATATGCAGTAGGCAATCAGATTTCCCAGATAATTCCGGTATTCCGACATTACACAATTACGGTATTACAATAAATTATTTAAAAGGCGAATCGGGCTCTTTGGCCATAGTATTGTAAACGATGTTGTCTACGATGCCGGGAATCCACTTGTTGAGGAAAACGGCCAGCTTTCCCTGAAAGGTCAGCACCAGGTCTCTTTTCTTCTTTTTATGCGCTTTGAAAACCTTGTCGGCGACCGTCTCTGCAGTCATCATCTTTCCTTCATCCCTGGGAGACGTACCCTGAGATGCTCCCGAAGCTGTCAAGGCCGAGTTACGGATGTTGGTGCCGGTAAAGCCGGGAGAAACTACCAAGATATGCACCCCTCTCTTCATAACCTCCGTACGCAGTGATTCAAAAAATCCTTCCATGGCATACTTGGAGGCAGTGTAAGCACTTCGAGCCGGCGTACCGCGATGTCCGTTGATAGAAGAAATGCCAATGATAGAACCTTTGCTCTCTAAGATGTGAGGGAGAGCCGCTTTACAAATGAAGACCGTCCCCCAAAAATTGATATCGATCACCTGCTTGAAAACGGAGAGATCGAGTTCTTCAAAAAGTGCACGCATCGTAATGCCTGCATTGCAAATAAGCGTATCTATTCTACCGTACTTCTCGATAGTGTTGGCTACAACGCGCTCATTGTCTTCCTCAGACGCCGCATCGGCCTGAATCGCGAGGTGATCTACACCCATCCCGGTCAGGATTTGCTTCACTTCGGCCAAACGGCTGAGATTGCGTCCTGTCAATACAATTTTGGCTCCCGCCTGACCATATCTGACTGCCAGCGCCTTACCAATGCCTGAATTTCCACCTGTGATTACGACCACCTGACTCATATGCTTCGAATTTTCGGCCAAAACTAGCCTGAATAATTCAGGAATTTCATGCAGCGAGGGCTAATTGTTCATGAGGGATCGTAATTGAAGGTAATTTCAGCGAATCGCCTGAAAACACTTTCTCTTCACACACAATCCGCAAATATCTCATAATCAAATGCTTGCACACAATAGCAACAAATTCACCAGTAAACAAGTCCGGGGAACATGATTCCTAATAATTGGCACCTTTCAAATAATTTTAACGCTCTTGACCTGATAACAACCACAGAGGTAATATCTTTGACGATGCGCGTGGATGAAATACTATTTGAATTAGGGGAATCAGCCGAAAATTACTTTGGTGCCGCAACCCCACCACTGATACAATCTAACAACTTCTTGTTTAAAAATGTCGCGGATATGAGGGAAGCCCTCAACCACGAACAAGATATTCCTTTCTATACCAGAGGCTCCAATCCCACTACCGACATCCTGCGCAAAAAGATGGCTGCTCTGGAAAAAACGGAAGATGCACTGATATTCTCCAGTGGCAGCGCCGCTATTTCCTCAGCCATCCTGAATCAGGTAAAGGCCGGCGATCACATCATTTGCGTTCAGAAGCCTTATAGCTGGACCGCTAAGCTATTGACGAACCTGCTACCAAGGTTCAGAGTCACCCACACCTTCGTGGAGGGTACCGTAAAGAGTTTCGAGGAAGCCCTGCAATCCAACACCAGACTACTCATGCTGGAAAGCCCCAATTCCTGGACCTTTGAAATGCAGGACCTGGCCCCCATCATGGAATTTGCCAAAGCCAATAAGTTGGTGACGATCATGGACAACAGCTACGCTTCTCCGCTTAATTTCAACCCGGCAGACTATGGCGTGGACCTCATCGCCCACTCTTCCTCCAAATACATCGGAGGACACAGCGATGCTGTTTCTGGTGTGCTATGCGGGTCTTTTGAAAAAATAAGAGAAATTTTCCAGTCTGAATTCATGACACTGGGAGGCGTAGTATCCCCATTCAATAGCTGGTTACTACTACGAGGGCTGAGAACATTACCCATCAGGTTGCAACGCGTCGCTGAGACAACACCTGCGGTGGTTTCCTTTTTGGAGGAGCACCCCAAAATCAAACAAGTGCACTATCCGCACGCTGCCCAGCACCCCCATCATGAGCTGGCGAAACGATACCTGAAAAATCCGCTGGGGCAGTTCTCACTAGACCTGGCCACCAACGACATTGCGAAAGTGGAAGCGTTCTGCAATGCACTCCAAAACTTCAAGCTGGGATGCTCCTGGGGTGGATATGAATCACTTGCTTTTCCGGCCATCACCTTATATGATTCCATGAATTACAGCGGGGCGACTGTACCCTTTACCATGGTGAGAATGTATGTAGGGCTTGAAAGTACAGAAACACTGATCAACGATCTCAAACAGGCGCTGGAATATGTCTGAAAAGGTATTCATACAAAAAATGAAATACCTGCTCGTCCTGGCGTGTTTCTCGCTGGGATGCCACCTTAGCAATGCTCAGGAAATCACCCCCTATAAAGTCACCGGTAAAATCGTAGACGAAAACGGCGAGGGACTGCCCTTTGCCACAGTCTATATAGAAAATACCACCAATGGCTCCACCAGTAATGTCGATGGTGACTTCGTCATTGAAGCAAAAGCAGAATCCATCAATCTGGTGATACAGTTTGTTGGCTACAAAAAGAAGGTGGTTCGGATCAGGAAGCGCTATCTGGGCTTCCTGACGATCCAAATGGAGCTGGAGACGATCAACCTCAAAGAGTTTGTGGTCAGTTCAGACCAGGAAGATCCGGCCTATGCGGTGATCCGCAATGCCATCGCCAACAGGAAGATGTACCAGGAAGAAATCAACGCCTTCCAATGTGACACCTACCTCAAAGGCCTGCAGGCCATCACCCAGAAGCCGGAAAAAATTCTTGGGTTTACTGTACCGGTAGATTCGGGCATCGTCTACCTATCTGAGTCAGTGTCGAAGTTTTATTTTCAACGACCCGATAAAATCAAAGAGGAGATGATCTCCTCCAAAGTCAGTGGCAATAACAACGCCTTCAGCTACAACATTGCCTCCGATGTCTTATTCAATCCCTATCAGAATATCTTCGAATACCAAAGCATCAGCGAACGCGGCTTCATCTCCCCAATTGCCAGCAATGCCCTGCTCTTTTACGACTATGAGTTGGTAGGGACGTTCATCGAGAATGGTTTGTTGATCAACAAAATCAAGGTCATCCCGAAACGTACCAACGACCCCGTCTTCAGCGGCACCATTTACATCATTGAAGACCAGTGGCGGATGCACAGCGTAGACTTGCTGCTTACCAAAGCAAACCAGATAGAATTCATCGACAGCATCAAGATCAAGCAAGTCTATGCCCCCGTGCCGGACAAACATGTCTGGACTTTGCTTTCACAACGATTCGAATTCACCCTGGAGGCCTTCGGCTTCAAAGGCTTCGGCTATTTTGTAGGGGTTTACAGCAATTATGAAGTAGAACCCAATTACCGTTCTTTACAGCGGGAGCGAGGCATCAAAGTGCCTGCCAACCAGCGGATTTCCCTATTTGGTAGCGACAAGCGATTTTTTGACAATGAAATCCTCAAGATCAAGGATGGCGCCAATAAACGGGACAGCACCTACTGGAAAGCGACCCGCCCTGTACCGCTTACCGCAGTAGAAAAAGAAGATTACATCAAAGGAGACAGCCTCAATACTATCCGGGCATCCAAAGCGTATAAAGACTCCGTTGACCGGATCAGGAACCAACCGGGCATCATGAATGTCCTGGTAGCCGGCTATTTGCACTCCAACAGCTACAAGCGCAGATACCTGAGGTTCCAGCCGCTCTCCCGCATCTTGCTGTACAACACAGTGGAAGGCGCCGTCATCAACCTGAGAATGACCTATAGCAAGCGTACGGAAGAAGGCATCAGTCATCAGATTATTCCTACGGTCCGCTATGGATTCGGCAGTGATCAGCTCACAGCCCACCTGGCTGCCTACTACTACACAGACCTCACTAAATTTGAGCGTTTTGGTCTGGCAGGAGGCCAACGGATCATGCAATTCAACAACCGAAATCCCATCCGCCCGGAAACCAATACTTTTCAGACGCTGGTCTACAGAAGAAACTACATCAAACTATATGAAAAAGCCTTCATCAGGCCCAGCTACCGCAGGGAATTGGTCAATGGCGTCATGCTCAATGCCTCCCTGGAATACGCAGACCGGCGCCCCATGCAAAACACCTCATTCTACACACTTTTCTTCTCCCCGGAAGACAGACGCTTTACCTCCAATGACCCGGAAAACATCGCATTGAACGACAATACCGGCTTTGAGCGCCATCAGGCGCTAATCAGCAACATCTCCCTGCGTTTTCGGTTCAACCAAAAATACATCAGCAGGCCAGGCCGAAAAATTGTACAATTTTCCCCCTCCCCGGAGCTGACCCTCTCCTACCGCAAAGGGATCAACGCCTTTGGATCCGATGTCAATTTTGACTGGCTGGAAGCCAAAGCCGCCAACACTACCAGCCTCGGGTTGCTCGGCAAGATCGACTACTCCGTCAGCGTGGGCAAGTTCCTCAACGGAGAGCGGCTGTTTTTCCCCGACTTCTATCATTTCCAGGGCAACAGAAGTACCATGACCGTTTTCAGTCCGGACGTGTTGCAGTTACTCAGCTACTACAACCTCAGCACCAACGACCAAAAAATTGAAATCCACTACGAGCATCACTTCAACGGATTTTTCATCAACAAAGTACCTGGTGTACGTAAATCCAAAATACAAACCGTGCTGTCTTTCAACTATGCAGACACACCTGCCGCAGGTAGTTACTATGAATTCGGCATGAGCTTCGAACACATCTTCAAAATCGCCCGGATCGGTTATTTCGTTGGCTACCAGGAAGGTCAAAAAGCCGGTGCCGGTATGCGGATCGGGTTTGGATTCTGATCAGGTTTCAGTAGATAGAGTGGTGGCACCAATTACGTTTAATTAATCAACGTAACCGAGCCACGGAACTCCCTGGTCGTGTATTTAATGAAGTAGAAATAGACACCTGCTGAGTTGCCAATGCCGTCCCAGACAAAATCTCGGTCTTCGGTATGGAACACCTCGCGACCACTTCTGTCTACCACAGTCATGTACTGGAATTGCTCCTGACAGTTGTCAACCGGTAAGTTATAGCGGACGTCTTCATTGCCACTCAATACAAAAACATCGTTTCTTCCATCGTTATTGGGTGTAAAGACATTGGGCGGCTCAAAAACATCAAACGCTACGGGCAAGTTACTCACTGTAAAATCTACCTGAATAGTATCATATTTCGGAATGGGGCAATCATTGTCGGAAGCCAGCAGAAAAACCCTGAAGTCTCTGGAGTCAAAAGTCTCACCCAGCAACTCACACGGAGGTGTCCACTCAATGACACCAACCGCACTGCCAAAGCCCTGTCCGGGAGAGAAAACAAACTCCTGACCGGGAGGCGTGAGGAATCCAGGCAACAGGTCAACAGTTAACAAGTCTTCCGCATCCAGGTCCGCTGCACTCACGTCAATCCGTATGGTTTCATTCACCCGCAGGTCTTGCTCATTCACTGTAGTAAACTCGGGCTTGTTATTGAAGCCGGGATCTATCGACACATTGAATGCCAGGGTATCAAAATTTTTCACCTGACACTTGTCAAAGTCATCAGCAATCAGGTAGAAGGTGAAAGTGGTACCATCACTGAAATCAATATTAGTACAGTCCGGTTCCCATGTGAAATCACTACTGAGGGTTCCAAAACCCGTTTTATCTTCAAAAACAACTCCCAGGTCTTCCGGATCAAACCCATCACCCAGCAGTCTAAAATTCATCTCATCACCATCAAGGTCCGTTGCCACACTATTGAAATTCAGCACTTCATCAGGGGGAAGAATAATGGATGGGCTTGCAAAGTCGGCAGTCACTTCCGGATCAGAATTGAAAGGTAAGTTCACTGTCATATCCAACCATAAGGTATCGCCAGGATCACTACAAAAATCCAAATCATCTAAAATCACTGCCAGTTCAAACTTATTGGTCTCGGAAAAATCATAGACCAGACAGTCTGTATCCCAATCCAGCCTGGCGGTGATGGTACCAGCCTCACTTTCTTCTGTCACCAGCGAAATCCCCGTCATTGCAGGATCAAATCCAATCCCCAAAATGGAAACAACCATGTCATCCAGGTCGGCATCGTCTCCTATGATCGTGCGACTAAAAAACGAATCTTCGTCCGTGGTAATTGCAAACCTTGATTCCGGAAACTCTCTGAATACGGGAAGCGCATTTGGCGGAGGCTCTACCTCTACGGTCAAAGTCACCGTATCTGTCTGCGGCAACGGGCAGGCGTCATCGGCAGCAATAAGGTCTATGATGTAAGGTTCATCTCTCCTAAGCGGACATTCCGGCACACATATCTTATACATCAGCGAATCGGGACCTATCCTTGTTTGGTCAAAAGTAAACCCATTGACATTACCTCTGAAATTGACAGGGCGCACCCTTACAGTCACGTTTTCATCGGGGCCTATGTTCCCTACCAGAAAATCGAAGCACTTTTCTTCTGAAACAGTGTAGGCCACAAAAGCCTCCTCTTCATACAAAGTATCGTCTCCGGGAAGCTGAATGACGGCATTGGGAGGATCGGGGGGTAAACAGCCATCCAACACCAGCATCTGAAAATCTCTTTGGACAGCGCCAATCTGGACACCGTCACGAAACTCCTTCACCAGCACAGAAAACACGTGCAGCCCACTGTTTTCGGGATTAACTGTCAAAAAGCCCTCGTTTGAAATGGCTAAGCTTGGCGAACCGGGAATTATGGTGTTGAGGGTGAGCCCATTACTTAAAGTCACTGGAAAGTGCGAGGACCTGGGCTGCGGAGTAGGCAGCGGAGAGGTAGAAGAACTGCTCAAAGGAAGCTCCAAAGAATAAACCAGCGAATCGCCATCAATGTCTGTTCCTCTGAAGTCCGTGTAATACAACTGACCAACACAACCATAATCACTCAAAGGTGGTAATAAAGTCGGTGAGGAATTGACATTTGGTTCCCCATCAACTACGATAGGAGGAAAATCCAGCGTGTAGGTCATCCCGGTTCCGTCCGGATTGATGATATTGACGATACCGGCATTTCGGCAGCACCGTTCCCAAACCATATAATATCCTTCCGGATCGCTGAACGCTGCCGGGTCCAGGTCCACCACTGTGGTATAAACATCTCTGGAAGTAGATAATTCAGCGATGGCACAATCTGGATTGGTATATTCAACCGGGGTGGAAGAATTGAAAGGTAAAAAAATGTCTCTGACAAACTCATCGTCGCTTTTGCGAAAGATGAATACACGAAGCGGCTGCGTATCAGGTCCGGGGTTGGTAGGATTCAATTCATCAAAATACTGGATGAGACTGATCCGGTAGCGAAATCCGTTTAGGTGAATCATCTCAAGCTCTCCTCCTACAATATGGGCAGCAAAAGTTTCAGAAACGAAACAAATACAAATCAAAGTCAATAGGTAAAGACGCTTCATAGGGTTAGGACTAATGTCAAAGTTTTATCAAATATAAAGTTTATCTGCCTGAATATCTTACTTTACAAATACAATCGACCTATAAAGCACTGTGGGATAAACAATATGAGAACTTCACAAAACTTACAACTGATCTCCCTCATACCCTAATGGATTGCCCGTCTTTTACCGCGGATGCTTCCAACACGACACATTATGAAGCAAAACCCACTACTTTTGCCGTTCAATGGGAACGAAGGAAGCGCATATCATCGAGCGGTTGACTGTTACAGACATCGCTACCAACGGCAAGTGCATCGCCAGACACGAAAACAAGGTGGTTTTTGTCACCAATTCTGCTCCCGGCGACGTGGCGGATGTACGCATCACCAGGGAAGCCCCCAACTTTCTGGAGGGACAGCCTATATACTATCATGAGCGGTCCACTATGCGGCAGGAGCCGTTTTGCGAGCACTTCAGCCTTTGCGGCGGATGCCAGTGGCAGCACATCAGCTATGAACATCAGGCAACTCTGAAAGGAGAGCGTGTATTTGCCGCACTGGAAAGAATGGGAAAGGTTCAGATAGCTGAAAAACGCCCAATCCTTGGCAGCACACAGACCCGGTTTTACCGGAACAAGCTGAATTATAGTTTCTCCCACAAATGTTGGATTCCGCGGGAGCTACATCAGAGCGGCACCGTCACTGACCGCCGTGGACTGGGCTTTCATGTACCAGGTAGGTTTGAGATGGTCTTTGATGTCAACAAGTGTTGGCTGCAGGAAGATTTCTCCAATGAAGTGAGAGTGGCTATCCGGGAATTCGCCAAAGCGCAGGGCCTTTCATTCTACAACCTTAAAAAACACAAGGGATTCCTTCGCAGCCTCACCATCCGTACCGCTTCCACCGGAGAAAAGATGCTGTTGATGCAGTTTGCTGAGAACGATCCGGCAGGAATTGAGCAGATGATGAACTTCATCGCTACCAAATTCCCGAAAATCACGGCACTGCTCTACGTGATCAATCCAAAGGAGATCGACACCTACTTCGACCTGGACATTGTCTGTTACCGCGGCCGGGATCATATTTTTGAGGAAATGGAAGGTCTTCAATTCAAGATTGGCCCCAAATCTTTTTACCAGACCAATTCTGAGCAGGCCTATGCACTTTACAAAGTCGCCAGAGATTTTGCACAAATTACCAAAGACGACATCGTCTATGACCTCTATACCGGCACAGGCACCATTGCCAATTTCGTCGCCAGGCAAGCGAAAAAAGTAGTAGGCGTAGAATATGTCCCGGAAGCCATTGAAGATGCCAAAGCCAACTCCAGGCTCAACGATATTGAAAATACTACTTTCTATGCCGGAGACATGAAAGACCTACTCACTGAGCAGTTCATCGCAAGCAACGGAACTCCCGACATCATCATCACCGATCCGCCAAGGGCAGGCATGCACGAAGACGTGATTGCAGTCCTCCAAAAGATCGCCGCTCCCCGCATTGTCTACATCAGCTGCAATCCCAACACCATGGCCAGGGATTTGAAGGCACTTTCAGACCTATACGATGTCAAAATCATCCAGCCTGTTGATATGTTTCCGCACACGGGGCATATGGAATGTGTGGGGGTGTTGGAG
>ERZ1740068.1014-NODE-1014-length-10297-cov-8.787249_pt1 | contig 10297 bp, 9 predicted proteins | sample MGYA00581735_ERZ1740068 | MGnify/ENA primary metagenome ERZ1740068 (study PRJEB43018, sample SAMN04849740) | marine metagenome | isolation source: floating plastic debris | place: Pacific Ocean | collected 2008-08-30 | study: EMG produced TPA metagenomics... | reverse complement strand
GGGGCAATGCCCAGGTAGGAGGCGATCATTCGTTGTGGCACTCGGTTGGGCAGCTGCGGATAGATTTTTAAAAAATACTGATAGCGGTCAATCGCCGGTGTGCCCATCAACATCAGCACCCTGCGCTGTAGCCGCCCTACCCGACGGTACAAAAGCCTGGAATGTTCCGCAATCTTATCCGGAAACAGGCTGGTATTAAACATGGCGTCTTTGTTGAACGGAATCACTTCCGCATCTTCCAGGCAATCGATGAACAACTCCACTGGTTGTTCATACTCCATCGCTTCCAGGTCACCGATGATCCAGCCTTCCGGGGCAAACATGTAGATGTGTTCTTTCCCTTTGCTATCGATGAGGTAGCTGCGCAGCAAGCCTTTTTGTACATATAGTGCTGAAGCCCTTGGGTTCCCTGCATGCTGCACCACCTCTCCCTTCCGGTACCGTTTCACAGCGGCCTGAGGGTCTATTGTTTTAATTGAAGAAAGGAAGTCTTCCATATTCTTTGTACTTGCCTCGTGGTTTTAGTCAGTTACTTTCGTGTAATGTGTGTTGTTATTCAGTTTTTGCCAACTACTTTCAAAAGTAAACAGCCGATTATCGGTTCACCAGCTTTGCTTGCTAAACGCACCTCTCAGCCAGGGATATGAGTAAACTGCTACCAAAAGCTTAAACGGGAACGTAAAGTTTCGAAAACTACTTTCAAAATCTAAATCCTGACCTGAAAGTTTCGCAACCTACTACCAAAATCTAGATCTTGCGCAGGAAGTTTCGTAAACTACTTGCAAAATCTAAATCTTGCACTGTAAGTTTTGTAAACTACCAGCAAGACCTAAATATCGCACCGGAAGTTTAGTCAATTACCAGTAAAATCTGAATCTTGCATTGCAAGTTTCGCAAACTACTACCAAATACTAAATCTTGACCGTGAGGTTTTGTCAACCACTTTCAAATTCCTTTAAAGTCGCATCAGGCGAAAGCGGCTAACGACAAAATACTCACTACGATGTTCAGCAAATATAGTCCGATGACAATGGCAGCGTAGACGCCCCAGAATTTAAAGAACGACTTCTGGTTTTTGAGGGCTTCTGTCAACGTTCTGCTGTCCATCGTTGCCAGGGCAATTCTGGTCTTTTCCGAAAACCTGTACAGGTATAAACTGGGAAAAATGTACAGCACGCCGACCAGGACAAAGACAATTCCAAAGATGATCGCCACCCCGGTACCGAATGCGCCAGCTCCATCCAGTCCCGATGCCTCTTCAAAAGCTCCTGCGCCAAACATGGTCAAAGCAGACATGATGGAGCCTGCAAAAAGCCCCATGATGATGGCAAATGCACTGCCAATAAATCCCAAAATGGAGAGAAATTTGGCCCACTTGGCGGCTTCTCTCAAATAAAAAGTCCCGGCTTCGGTAACAGCGATGTCATACAGTGCTGAACTTGCATTGTCAGCGTTGGTGTTTTCCATAATGCTATAATCGTTAAAATGGTGATTTGGTCCAGGCGTCCTTGTTCCTGAACTGGCTTAAAAAGCGTATAAGCTACTCATTAATATTGTTTTGATGGTATTTACAGGAGATAAAATTGCGTTTCTAACTAAAGTCTATCATGCATAATGATGAATTATTGATGAGTATAAAAACCCTACCAGCATTGATACATTAAAAATTCCGCATCACAAATCACTAATCATGCATCACTAATCACGCATCACAAATCACTAATCACGCATCAATAATCATAAATCACACATTACACATCAATAATCAAGAATTACAAATATCTGAAACTCCCCACCACACTGATACGGTTATTCATTGAGCAAGCACTCATTTAGGTTCCACGATCAGGAAGACTGCGGTGGTCTCTCCTATGTTCAACACCTCATGCCATTCCACCCGATCATTGTAGAAATCATAACCTGCAGGGATATTGACTTCCCGCGTGCCCGTTTCATCGGTGATCCTAAACTTCCCTCCTTCCAATGTATAGCCAAAATGTGCGGCGTGAAAGTGTCTTTCATGTCCTACGCCCGGAGGAAAGGTACATTTGAGCGTTCTCACTTTTTCATTGTCTAACAGCACTTCACAAACTTTCTGGCCTTTCCAGCCAGCTGCGAGGGGATCTGGTAATTCCTCCGGAGCAGCTGATTGACAACCTGACAAATTCAACAACATGAAAAAGGCAACAATGTAAAAACAACACGCTGACAACCACCTAAGGGTTTGCGGCTTCGTACCGTCTTGTGCTTGCTTAAGAATGTAAATCTGCATCTCTTTTATCCGATCAATACAAATGCGAAGGTAATAGACATTATCACGTTTTATTCGTTATAGATTGATTTCGGTGTTGGATCATTGTTTTTCTAAAACTCTTCAACCAATTACTAATTCATAATGCGTGATGTGTAATTATGTGTTCTGAAATTTAATCCCTGAGGGATACCTAACCTGCCTGCCGGCGAGGCAGGTTCCCCTGGTCGGGCACCCCGACTCTTGAGTCGATAAGAAACTATTGGCCGACAGAGATACCCCGTACCCTTGGGTCGGGGTTGGTTCATTAAATGTCCAAAACGCCGCATTACATATTAAAAGTCACTAATCACGGCATCAATAATTCCAGTATTTTGCCATTACTCATCTATAATTACGCATCAATCATTCAATATGATAAATGAAAGATTTTGATTTGGAATCAATTTTGTTTCTATATAAAAACAATCGTGATAACCATTAATATTCAACAATTATCATTGCCAGCGGTTGATGAAATCCTATCTTTACAGCGTAGAACCCGGGTTATGTAAAAGAATGGCACCGGCCAGCCGGTTGTCATAAGGGTTTAAAAGGCAATAAATCAGGAACCGCTGATTTGATTTGCAGCCATTTGAAAGACGCAATAGATTTCCTATTGCATATTCCGGGTTAAAATGAGGGAATTGGTGAATATACGTTGTCTATTGTTGGTTTTGATCCTGATGAGCTTTGAGTCATTGGGCCAGATTGCCAACTTCCATGAAAAACTACGCGAAGGGAACCTGTTCTGGCAGCAGTATGGCATCACGTTGGACACCAAAAGCAACCTTTGCCCGGACGGTGTTGCTTTTCCCTACGAAATCGCCAATGATTCTATTGCACAGTATCAGCCTCAGCACTGCGAACACCTGTCCTACCTCCTGCATATCAGTCAATGGATCGCGATGCAACTGCCCGATGCGCAGCGTGATTTTATGAACCAGCACATAGACATCGCCACATTACTTTCTGGCCTGCACCCCGCCGCCCGGGGAGCTTTCAGGAAGGCAGGTTGGTGGCAACTCTCTCTGCCGGTCGCGCTAAGATATGGCCTTCGGGTGGATCAGCAGGTAGACGAGCGCATGGACCTCCTCCGTTCTACTACTGCGGCCATCAGTCACCTTACCGCACTCAAAAATCGGTATGGCGCAGAAAAAGGACTGTTTGCCTTTATCTATGATCCGCTGTCACTGCAATCGGCTTATGCCAATGACAGTATTCGTCAACACACCTTCGCTGCCATGGCGTCTATCAAAACCTTTCGGGAGGCTCTGGATGAGCGCACGCCCAATGCGACGCTATTGAAGACGGATACCATCCGCTTTTCCAGCGAGGTATTGATTTCCGAAATCGCCGGCGAACTGGGTTTATCAACAGAAGACTTCCGAAGGCTCAACCCCACCTTGATCGGGCGTTTTGTACCGGCAAACTATGGGCCGGTGCTTGTTCCGGCTTCCGCTAAATCCAAACTGGACAAAGCAGCACTCATCACTTCCAGCAACAAAATTGTGGCTCAAAGGCAGCATCAGGCGGACAGCCTCCGCAAGTCCATCTTAAGCGGCACGCCCGATCCCAAAAAGTACAATGTTGTTACCTACCGTGTCCGCTCTGGCGACTACCTGGGGGCAATTGCGAGAAAACATGGGGTGAGCGTCTCGGCCATCAAAAAGTGGAATGAGCTCAGCAGTAACATGATCCGCGCTAACCAAAAACTGGTGATTTACCTGCGCAAAGGCCAAAAAGTAAAGCCAACTGCACCTACTGCCAAAAAAGTACAGCGAAACATCGTTAACAGACCCAGGCCCAACAGCACTGGTCAGCCAGATCAGTTTGAAATTTACGAGGTAAAACAAGGTGATACCCTGTGGAGTATTGCACAACAGTATGAGGGTGTCTCCCATGAAGACATCATGGAATGGAACAATATCACCAACGAAAGGATTGACATCGGCCAGGAGCTTAAGATCAAACGTACAGCCAAATAGTACATGATAAAACCACTGCACATATTTCTTTTTCTCAGCGCACTGTTTCTCACGAGCCTGGGGATTGCTTATGTCTTTCCGGAAGAGGGGATTCCTTTGGGAGAAGACACCGCCATCCGCTTTGCTTCGCTGGAGGAGATACTGCAGCAGGAAGAAGATACGGTAGAAGCCATAGATGTGGTAGCGCTGCTGGAAACCTATGAGGAGGAGTTTGACTCGACAGCCATCAAAGACAGCATCCGATTGGCTGAAATCGCCTACAGGAAAATGATCATGCGGATCCAGTATCCCGAGGGCCAAAAAGCACGTCTTCCCATTTTCTTTCAGTCGCTGAAAACGCTCCAAAGTGGCCGTGCGGTGAAAATCGTCCACTATGGCGACTCGCAGATTGAAGGTGACCGGATCAGTGCCCATCTTCGCAATAGTTTACAAAAGACTTTTGGAGGCTCCGGACCTGGTTTTGTCGCCATCAAATCCGTCGTAGATAAGTTTTCGATCAGCAAATCCATTTCTGACAACTGGTCCCGCTACGCCGCTTTCGGTATTCGTGATTCGCTGTTGCACCATCGTAAATTTGGCATGTATGGCTCCTACTCCCGCTTCACCCCTTCCCTGCCCGATTCTGTACTATTCCCACAGCAGACCATCATCAAAATAGATACAGTGATCTCTGATGTAGCGCCATTGGACTCCGCTTTCGCGGATAGCCTCACGCAAAACGCCCTCCCCGTTCCTGACACCCTCATCACCATGGATACAGTCATCATTGAGGCCGTAGAACCGGCCCTTGACCTCACGGATACGGTACGCGCGTGGGTGGAATTCCGGCCTTCCGGCATCGCTTTCAACACGGCGAAGAAATATAACCGCATGCGGATTTTGTTGGGCAATATCAAAGTCCCTTTTCAGTTAAAGACACTGGTCAATGACAGTCTGGTCTCTACCACCTCTTATTTTCCGGGAGACGACGGAGTACATGAAGAATTTTTCACCAGCAGCCCTGACCTGATCAGATTGGAATTTGCGGGCGCTTACAGTCCGGACATTTATGGCGTATTACTGGAAAATACCAGTGGCATTCAGCTGGACAACGTGGCCATGCGTGGAAGCTCGGGCGTTTATTTCACCCGCATCAATTATGCGCAGTTTGCCAGACAACTCAACAGAGAACCCATCAAATTGATCCTGTTTCAGTTTGGCGGCAACTCTGTTCCCTACATCACTTCCGACAGGCATGAAAAGTGGTATGAGAAAAATCTCAAAAAGCAATTGAAGCTTCTCCGTGAACTCAATCCCGACACGGACATCGTGGTCATAGGCCCGTCAGACATGTCGGTGAAGGTGAAAACGAAATATGTCACCCATCCCAGACTGGAGTCGGTCCGTGACCTGGTCAGGCGAACGGCTTTTGAATATGGATGTGGTTTCTGGGATACTTATGAGGTCATGGGTGGCAAAAACTCCATGCCTGCCTGGGTCAATGCGACGCCGAGGTTGGGTACCACAGATTATGTACATTTTACGCCGAAAGGGGCTGCTAAGGTCGGTCGGCTATTTTTTGATGCGCTCTTCAAAGATTATCAGGATGCTCAGAAAAACAACACAAATGGATCAACAGATGAGGCGCCATAGACTGTTACAGAAAGCGATCAAAGGGTTGATTGCAGCCTTGCTACTCCTGCCAGTAGCAGGTGTTCATGGTCAAACCAAGCGCATTGCCAAAGAATATCCTTTCCTCTATCTGGAAAAGAATGAACTACAGTATTTTGGCGACAGCAGCCGATTTACGCACTTTTTCGATCGACTGGATACTTTGCTGTTTGAGGGTAGAGGGAAAATCAACATCCTTCACATGGGTGGCTCACATGTGCAGGCTGGTACTTTGAGCAATGCACTTCGGGAGCACTTCCTCAGCTTGTCTCCGGGACTGAAGGGAGAGCGGGGATTCTTTTTCCCTTACAAACTGGCCCGGACCAACAATCCGTTCAACTATCGTGTGTCTACCACGGGAAAATGGGAAGGATGCCGTTGCTCTGTTCCCAAAATGGACTGTCCATGGGGTGTGAGTGGCATCAACGCCACTACCTATGACTCTACCGCTCAGGTAAAGCTCTATGCCCGCGATGCCGACCGCAACAATTACTTTTTTGACGCCGTGCGCATCTACCATCATCAGGATTCCGGTTCTTATGAGCTCAGCATGGACGCAGACTACAACATCACTTCATGCAGGGAAGACACCGTGGCCAACTATACCGAGTTTACCTTTGGCCAGCAATATGACACCCTGCAGTTTTCACTGACAAAGGTGGACAGTATCGAAAGCCAGTTTACCATTCAGGGCATCCAATACATGCTGGATCAGCCTGGACTGGTTTACCATTCCATTGGCGTTAATGGGGCCAGCACTGCTTCTTATCTGAGAGCCAATAACTTTACCAATCAATTGGCTTCCTTCCCTCCGGACCTGGTCATCTTTGGCATCGGCATCAATGACTCTTACATGCCGGAAAGCGCTTTTAACCAAAGGGTATTTGAGTCACGCTACGAAGAGATCATTGCGCAAATCAGGTCAGTTAATCCAAAGGCTGCTTTCCTGTTTTTGACCAACAATGACAGCTATTACCGCCGGAGGTATCCCAACAGGAACGTTTTTAAGATCACCGATGGCATGGTCAATGTAGCCAAACGAAATGATGCGGCTATGTGGGACCTTTTTGGGGTGATGGGCGGATTGAATGCCATACGGACCTGGGAGGAATACCAGATTGCCAAGAAAGCCAAGATTCACTTTACGCATAAGGGCTATAGGCTGCAAGCTGGCTTACTCTTTGAAGCCATCAAAAAAGCCTATAGCCAACATCTTTCTGCGACCTATTCTACTAAAGAGCCGTGAAAGAACGCATCATAGACCTCCTTACCTACTCCAACGAAGACCCGCTGCTCTTTACCAGCTTATATTTTTGGGTATTCTTTGGCCTGGTACTGCTGTTCTATAGTCTCACCTATAAACGGATGGCTGCGCGGAATGCTTATTTGTTTTTCGTGAGCTTATTCTTCTACTATAAAACCGGTGGTTTTTACTTTTTCATCTTGCTGGTTTCCACACTGGTAGATTTCTTCATTGGAAAGCGGCTTTATGCCAATCAAAACCCGTTGCACAAAAAACTGTGGCTGGCACTGTCTATCACTGTCAACCTGCTGATCCTGATATTCTTTAAATATGCCTATTTCTTTGCCGACTTCTTCACGCAGGTGACGGGCATAGAGGTGACGGTTTACAACTACTTCTCATGGGCGGTCAATGAAACGCTGGGAACGGATTTTGTCTGGGAAAAGATTCTGCTGCCGGTGGGGATTTCCTTTTTCACTTTTCAAACGATGAGTTATGCCATCGATATCTACCGAGGCCATGTAAAACCGGTGAAGAACATCCTGGATTTTGGGTTTTACGTTTCCTTCTTCCCTCAGCTGGTCGCGGGTCCCATTGTACGTGCGGCGGACTTTATTCCACAGCTTTACCAGCCCTATTCACTGTCTAAAAAGACCTTTGGCATCGGCTTTTTCTGGATCACCAACGGGCTGCTCAAAAAACTGTTTCTCGCAGATTACATCGCTGTCAACTTCATCGATCGGGTATTTTCTAACCCCGGCAGCTTCTCTGGCTTCGAGAACATGATGGCGCTCTTTGGCTATTCACTGCAGGTGTATGCCGACTTTTCCGGCTATACTGACATCGCCATCGGGACGGCACTGTGGCTGGGATTCCAGCTACCGAAGAACTTCAATTCACCCTATAAAGCATCGAGTGTGGCGGAGTTTTGGAAAAGGTGGCATATCTCATTGTCTACCTGGCTCAAAGATTATCTGTATATCCCGATGGGCGGAAACCGGTCAGGCTCCTTGTTTTCCAACATCATGATCGGTGTCATCTTGCTGTTTTTGTCATTGCTGGCCGCCGACTGGTGGATTACACTCTTTTTCATCAGTCTGGTAGGCGCTTGCTATCTGATTGCCAGAGTATCCCCTACTTTCTAAGACTGGATCAGCACCAATGTCAACCTCATGCTCTCAATGCTCATCGGTGGACTCTGGCATGGTGCCAGCTGGAACTTTGTGGTCTGGGGTGGTCTCAACGGGCTGGGGCTGGTCGTTTACAAACTGTGGAGGAAAGTAAGTCCCTGGGAAAAGTCGACCGCCTGGTATGTCAGGCCGTGGCGTGTCTTCATTACACTGGTGTTCATCACCTTTACCCGGATCTGGTTCCGCTCAGAAAGCTGGGAAAGTGCCTCGGTCATGCTCAACAGGATCGTCTATCATTTCGAGCCACAGGTAATCATGGATGTGCTGGCCGGTTCTCAAGCGGTGATGTGGGTCATGCTGGCGGGCTACATCATCCATTGGTTTCCGGTATCCTTCAAAGACTGGTATCAAAAGCAGGTCGCCGAAGCCCCAATGATCGTCAAAGGAATCATCGCCCTGATCACCGTCGTTTTGATCTATCAGGTACTGTCAGCGGATTTGCAGCCGTTTATCTATTTTGCTTTTTAAGAGCGGTTACTGACTCTACATTAAAGAATAGTCATTTAGAAAAACCCTCGACAGTACTGATTAAAAAAGGAATGAATTACTTACTTTAAGTTTACTCATTACTTCTTGGAGATTCAATCTTCCACAAACCAGCCGCATGAGTTCTGTTTTCTTGTCCATTTGGCGTGATCGCTAAGCAAGTTGATTTGACAATGATTGAATCTTCATAACTAAAGTCAAATTCGTCTCTTATGTGATAATTTTCCTGGAAGGACTGTAATCCAAAGGTAGCATCATTGTTAAATTCTTTTATTTGTATTCCGCCAACTTCAAACTTGAACCAATCAGAATATATTCCAGCAGGATTCCAGATATCTGAACCATCTTCAAACCCTCTTGGAGTCAATCGGTTTCGTCCATCACTTTGGTAGACGGATTTGTTCTGTCCAACAAAAAATGCTTTAAAATTCTCATAAGTGCCCGCAATCAAAAAATAACAAGATTTATTCCGCCATAAATTATAATAGGCCAGTCTCACCACATCATCAAAAACTCTTTGATGTTCAGCACCTCCCTCTTCTCCAGTCGATACTTTTGCCAGTTTAAATTCAAATACTTCGTTAAGAAAGTCATCGTTCTGTTGCATTGTTGGGTCTACAATGCTGGTGTCGTATATTACCAGATCAATCTTTTTACTTTTAAAAATAGGATGCAGACGCTCCAGCACTAAACTTCCAATTGGTAAACCATCAGCAGTAATTGTGTCAGCAATTGGATATCTTAAACTCGCTTCATGTAATAATTGCTCCCGACCTATTTTAGTTTGGTATCCCAGCCAATAACATATAGATTCGATGATACTCAAAAATCGCTTTTGCGCAACCTGATTTGCCATACTCAGAGGGAACTGCTAATTCTATCCTTTACAAAGTCAAAATCACGTTGTTTCATACCATTGATATCACTCACTATCACTCTCATCCATGGGTTATCCAGATGAGAATCAATTAGTTCATGGTATCCGTTTTCACCAACATATTCCTTTACTGCCTTATCCAATACTATCTTGGGGTCAGCCCCTCCTGAATACATAAATACAGCTATCTTCCCCTTTTTTCCATCGGGTAAATCATATGTAGCTTCATTAATTGTTAATCCTGTAATATTTCCCATATTTAATCAATTGACCTTAAATATCGCAATTTACTTCTGTGCTGATGTTATTCATATCTAACAAATGATTCATCAAAAAGCAATTTTATAATCCAATTATTTTCAAACATACGCTACCCGGTTATGTGAAGTCTTGAATCATTTATGAGCTCGTCAAACTGAAAATAATCAAATGAGTTTGCATGTTGAAACACTTGATCTTGCTATCAAAACGTATTTTGAACAACCAATAGATAACAACCCTCTGTATCTAGACGAAAAGTACCAAAAAAAGAGTGTCCATCACAGACACTCTCTTCATTCTTTTGGTAAATCA
>ERZ1740068.1012-NODE-1012-length-10301-cov-9.380344_pt1 | contig 10301 bp, 10 predicted proteins | sample MGYA00581735_ERZ1740068 | MGnify/ENA primary metagenome ERZ1740068 (study PRJEB43018, sample SAMN04849740) | marine metagenome | isolation source: floating plastic debris | place: Pacific Ocean | collected 2008-08-30 | study: EMG produced TPA metagenomics... | reverse complement strand
TAATGGGTAATTGGGTAAGAATCAAAATATTATTTACGGTAAGTCTGATATCGAAGCTGTAAAAATAAGATAGTCGCTATCTACTTATACTAAATCCTAAATTAGAACGTTCTTCAGAATTTAAACCTATTACCAATTCTCAATTTCTCATGCTCAACCTTAACAAGTTATTAGATACAAAAAATTCAAAACTAGCTTGGTTACTACGACTAAAATTATTAGGACTACGAACCGAGTTACAAGAAGCTTTGAAAACCGAAGTTTCCGACCCCGGAAGCAGTGCTTGTCGAGAACTTTTGCAGGAATTAGATGTAATTTTAAATTCTCATAACGGAAGTAATAATACAGAAGAGGATTCCTTATGGTCAGACGTTTTTGAACCAGTTAAAAATCAGTCGTTACCTCAACTTCCTAAAAAAATACAATTAAAACCAATTGCTGAAAACATACTTCAACACAAAGAATTATCGCCATATATTGGTGAATATAATTTTTACAACAATGATGATGCTCAGCTGTGGAACGAGATGCAGCGACTGATTTTACGGGTACCTCAAACACAAGCCGATAAATTGCGATCGCAAATTTCTAGCCAACTAATTACACTCAGTACAACAGAAGATACAGCTTCTCTACAGCAACTTCCATTTCCCACTTCCGAACATATCTACTCTGGTTTAAAAGGTAATATTCAAGCTTCGGGATTATGCTTTTCCAATACGATTGATTTTGACGAACGACTGCAAACCCAGAGAAGCGGTACAGAATTAGATATACTTGCCGGAGTAGTTTCTACTTGTCTCAAATTTATCGAAGTAGACCCGCATTTACACCATGCTTTAAGAAGCGTTGATAGATTCGGCATTCGCTCCCTCAGATTGGCAGATAAACCTAAGTATGTCGCAACACTCATAGAGCGATTCCAGAAGGTAAAAGTAACTTTTAATACTATAAATCTAGTAGCTTTGCGAGCCAGACTAGACTTAGATGAAGCAATACATTCATTAACTTATTTACCATGTGTGGACCGTTTTTCCTGGTGGGGAAATCTGCAACATGAAGCACGTCGTACCTTTGATACAGCAGCACAACAAGCGCGACAAGCAGGAATAAATGTCCAGATTCGTCCATTGTGGGGAACCTACGCAGATATTTACCCCTTTTCAAAAGACGATTTACAAATAGAAACCGGAGGTATACCCGGAGAAGTTTCTGCTTGTTTGCGAGTTTATGCCAAAATCAACGACGAAATTCTCCCCGGACGAGTATTATTTCGTTCATCTTAAATAATTTACAATTCAAGAAAATAGTATAAAACGATGAAAACTATTGTGGAACTGACATCTCTCTTTAACCGTCCAGTTCCACTGTGATTACAGAAATTAACCTTACTCCTTTCCCTCTCTTTTATAAGCAGAGAGGAACGAGGACGGGGTGAATTTCAAGTAACCACTATTTACTATAGGACTTACGCAAAAGTAACGTAACTGCGTCATTACGAGCGATAGCGAAGTAATCGCAACAATCCTGCGATTGCTTCCCTACACTTCGTTTCGGTCGCAATGACAAATCTTCGTTGCGTAAGTCCTGTACTATATTCTCATTATTTAAAACTCAGTCAAAAAGCAGCTTTCACCGCATTAGTAAGTATTAATACGGTGAATATTCACAATAGCTTCAAACAATTCTACATAGTTATTGATAGAAGATTTGCTGTCAGTTTAACTACTGACAAGAGAAATCACTTATCACTGATATAGAGAGACAAACCTAATTAACTTATTCATCTACCAGAGATAAAAACAGGATGCTAAATTTAAAGAAATTATCAATTCTATCTATAGGAACCATTACTGCTCTAATCGGTGGTTTTGGAAACAACTCCGCACAAGCAGTAGGTCTGACAAATCAATATACAACAGTTAAGAAAGATGTTGTAGTTGATTTCGATGAAAACGTTGGTGTTGGTAAAAATCCTTTGAAAGGTGGTCCAAAACTTGATACACTTTGGGCTGATTATGGCTTAGAAATGGATTCCAGCGTCAAAGAATTATGGCTTTATGACAGTAGCTGTAGAGCAAAAGCAAAAGGTAAGCCAAAAGGTGTATCAAAGAATGGATTTACTAATATTTGTACTGGTGATGACCCAGATTTAGCAACCGGAAAAGGTAAGTATAAAGATAAAGGTGGTAACTGGGTTAAATATGATTCTGCGGAACAAGGAAATGTATTGATAATCCAGGAAAATAAAGGTAGACCAGATGATTATGCAAACCGTAAAAATCCCGGTACAATTTCATTTAATTTTACCGATGAAATGGGTGTTGATTTCAGTAACATAGGTTTACTAGATTTCGACGACCCCGGTCAACCAATCTTTGATTTCACCTTTGTTGATAACACTACTCAACAATTTAAATTTGGAAAAGACGCTGATGAGAATGACCCAATGGTTACTTTATTAAGTAAAGATTGGAAAGGTAATGCTCTCAAAGGTGATAATTCTTTAAGAGAATACAACTTTGATTTCTCACAAAATATTAAACAGCTTGATATTACTTTACCCGGAAGTGGAGCAGTAACTTATTTAGACTACGAACGCACAATTAAGAGAAAAGTACCGGAACCAACTTCTATTCTAAGCTTACTTTTCGGAACCGCTGCTGTAGCTACTATTAAACGCAAGCGCTCATCTTAGAAAATTTTTAGATAATCGAATTTACTTATAAATTTTTTTTAAATAAAATCGCTTTTAATCTCTCCATCTGCCCCTCACCAAGGGGCTTTTTCTTTGATAAATTAGTTTGTGCTAACTAATATCACGCAGGAAATATTATGCAGTAACTGAACTAAGTTTAAACACTTAGACACATCCATTCGTCTCAACTTCAATATTAGTAATTCAACGTAGCACCTTTACTTTAACTTTGATTTAAATGTTTTCAATATTGAGAGAGTATTTACTTATCGCTAACCTATTTATCTGTTTAATCTCTTACAACTGATATAGAAATCAATAAATAAGAATACTAAAGAGAAGGGAATAAAAATGAAGATTAATAAGTCCTTAACTGCTGAGAGATTATCAGTTACTGCTGTAAAAGATGACATTCAAGAAATTCAAAAACTTAAACAGGAAATTTCTAAGCTTCAGAAAGATACAAGAAATCTAAATACGCAAATCAAAGAAGCTAAACAGAATGGAAATAGTACGGAGCAATTTCGACTTATTCAGGAAAAAAGATGTATCAATAATGAGGTAAATATACAAAAAGAAAAGCTTGACAACCTATTAATAAGTGATGAAAGTTTTAATAAAAATGCCCAATTTAAAAATAGCTTAGGTAATAAAAGAGTTGCAGATTTGGATTTATTCACTATTAGTGGTTTTGTGAATTCTTCTCTAAAACCTAAGCAAATAAATAGTTTAGTTTCTAAATTGGGCTTTGGTGCATTATTAGCTACTGCTTTCACAGTTGCAGCAAATCCCGCTCAAGCTGCAAGTTTTACAAATTCAACAACTATCAATTTTGATGAAGTTGAGGTTGGTCTTACAAAAGACGACAATCCAAATAAATATAAGAACAAAAGTATTGATGAACTTTGGAGTTCTTATGGTTTAGAAATGTCTTCTGTGAAGAAAAACAATATTAACAAAAAAAGAGGAAAAAGATTGTGGCTGTATGACACTAGTGTTGTAGGAGGTGAAGACGACGATTTGCTAACTGGAAAAGGTGAATATAATGGCATTAAATACGATACTGAAGCTCAAGATAGAGTCCTCATAATTCAGGAAAGTAAAAATAGAGGACCGGATGACAATATAGGTGGAATTATGAAATTCGATTTCACTGATAGTGCTGGGGTTGTATTCGATAGCATTGGTTTACTAGACTTTGATGAAGACAAACTACCAGAATTCATGGTGAAATTTGTTGGTCAAGATGAATTAATTAAATTTAAATTTGATGAAACAGATGATGATGTTGTAGAGCAAGCTGGACAAGGTAATTCTGAAGTATTAACACTCGCAAGTTCCCAGTATGTTACTCAAATGACGCGTCAGAGAGGGACAAAGAACGGTAAAGTGACAGATGAAAATTCACTTAGAGAATACAATTTCGATTTCAAGGATGAAAATGGTAATCTAAGAAAAGTTTCAGAATTTTATGTTAATTTATCTGGAAGCGGAGCAATTACTGGATTAGATTACCGTCGAAAAGTTCCAGAGCCAACTTCTATTTTAAGTTTAGCTGCTATGAGTGCTTTAGCTGCTTCTTCCTTAAAACGTAAGCGCAAATCTTCTGATATTTAATCAACTTCATACGAAATACTTTCTGATTACAACCATTATAATCATCTACTAAATTTTCTCCCTTTAATTAAGGGAGATTTTTTATTTTTACAAGTTCGTAGTTGTAGGTTGGGTTAGGCGAAAAAATAGTATTAAATATATTATCGAATCATTTAATTCCGCCGTAACCCAACATCATGATTTGTGGACTATATAAACATATTGAATCAATAAAAAGCCTTGAAGAACCATATCTATCATCTCGCCAAAATATCGATGTTGGGTTACGACACTATAAACTCAAATTATCGTAATAAACTAATTTTGTTTAGTGTCTAACCCAACCTACAGAATTTGCTAAACGTTAATACTATTACCCTACTGTCGCAACTTCCCTTCCTAAATCTTGAAACATCGGGGAACTCAAGTATCTTTCTCCAAAGGAAGGCTGAATCATTACAATCAAACGTCCTTTGTTTTCCGGACGCTTAGCAATTTCAATTGCAGCACATAAAGCAGCACCGGAGGAGATACCGGATAATATTCCTTCCTCTTTAGCCAAACGTCTCCCCATGGCCATCGATTCTTCATCGGTGACGGTAACTATTTCATCAATCAAGTCTTGACGTAAAACCTCTGGGATAAATCCAGCACCAATACCTTGGATTTTATGAGGTCCCGCTTGTCCACCACCGAGGACGGGACTATTTTTAGGTTCTACTGCAATTACTTGAAAACTTGGCTTTCGTTCTTTAATTACTTCAGCGATTCCGGTAATTGTTCCACCAGTACCAACACCAGCAATTAGGAAATCGACTTCTCCGTCGGTGTCTTCCCAAATCTCTTCTGCGGTGGTTTCCCGATGAATTTGTGGATTGGCTGGATTTTGAAATTGCTGGAGCATATAAGCATTTTCGGTATTCGCGACAATTTCTTCTGCTTTAGAAATTGCTCCCCTCATTCCTCCTTGGGCTGGTGTTAACTCCAAAGTTGCACCATAAGCCTTGAGCATAGCTCGTCTTTCTAAACTCATGCTTTCTGGCATTGTCAATATTAAACGATAGCCCAGCGCTGCTGCTACCATCGCTAATCCAATCCCAGTATTACCAGATGTTGGTTCTACTAAAATACTTTTTCCTGGTTTAATAAATCCCTGTTCCTCAGCCTTCTTCACCATATTTGCAGCGATACGGTCTTTTACCGAAGCTGCGGGATTCATCCCTTCCAACTTCACCACAATTCTGGCAACACATCCTGCTTCTTGAGGAATTTTATTTAATTCAACTAACGGGGTTCTACCGATAAGTTGAGTGACATCTTTAGCTATTTGCATTTCTTGCATCCCAACATTTTTCTCAATGATAAATTATTTATCTTTTTAAATGAATTATAAAAATTAAGAAAAATAAATTACGTTTGATAATTGTGGGGAATAGGGAACAGAGAAAAAAATAATTAGTCTTAAAAATAGTAAATATTATACGGTCAATCTTGTAATCAACATTCTGTTACGTATAGAGCATAAAACGTAATAAATAACCAGAAAGTTATTATTTTTTAAGACTGTATATTCTGTATATATAAATGCAATATTTATTTATTTACATAGTAACGCTAAATGATTTATGAAATTTCAGAAACCTACTTTTGCGAGAAGACCAGGTTTCTAGAATCTCATATAATCCTCTTTTCCCAATTCCCAAACCAAATAATGAGTACAAAATGCTAGACCCCCACTTCATGAGTACTAGCACCCCTAGCCGAAAATACTAGAACCCATACCCCCTAATAAAATTAAAACCCCCATCATAGTTAAATTACAACTGCTTGAGTACAAGCTTAATTAATTTAATAATTCAAAGGGTGGCAGCTTTGAGTTCTTACTCATTTGCTGACTGATATAACTTCTATAGGATTTACGCAGAGATTCCCCTCTACCCCCCCGTTCATTCGGGGGGGCTTCTTAAAACCCTCTGCACTACTAACAATTCCTAGTAGATAATCGCAATTATTTTACTATCCTGACCTTTTCGTTACTATAATTACCGATTATTAATCAAATTTAATGCTTTATAAAAGTATACAAAATGGCTTCCAGTGACATTAAGAATAAAAGCCATGATGAATTTAAAGCTTGTCAATATATTTGCTGTTAGTTTAATTACTTTCGCAATTGTTTTTCCTAGCTTAACAGTATTTGGTTGGGTATGGGAAAAGCATGTGGAGTTTGTTAAAACCCAGCAAAATATTGCTATCTACAAGCAAATAACTGATAGCGAATGTTCTGCATATTTGCTACAGACTAATTCGCTTATCAATCAAGATTTATCTAACTTATATTTAAACTCAAATGAAACAAATTTAAGTCTATCAGAAAACTATCAAACTCAGAATTCATGGAGATGGTTTTTCTTATTTATACCATTTTGTATTGGAACCATAATTTATTTTTACGATAGATATTTAGTTTATCGCGCTAATATTTTTCAACAACAAGTAGAAATGTTGGAAAAAATATGGCAGCAAAGTCTCGAACAATAGTAAATCTCAACAACAATTATGTCTTCAGAAAAGCGTCAGAATCAATATTATATTTTAATTGAGCAATTATTAAAATGTCCAAATGGCAAAGAGCCAGAACTTATTGAAGCAAATTCCGAGTTGATTGATGCAGAATTTATCAAATCAACTATGCAAGTAGCAACATCATTTGCACATAACGGAAACGAAGAAGGTGCAAAGTTTTTAATCCATATTGCAAAAGAATTATCCAAACAATTAGGATTTTACCCTGAAGTTACAAATAAGGAGTAAAAATGCAGTTGACGGCGAATGAGGCTAAGCAAATTGCTTTAGAATTTATTCTTAACGAGTGGACTATTTCAGACGAATACCTCGACTGGTTTACAATCATAGATTGCCGCCTCATTGGTCAAAGTTGGTATATTATTGAAATTGCTGTAGCTGGATTTCCTGATAGATGGTATCTCCAAGTTTACGACACCGCAGAATGCGACCCTAACTATACATTTATCTCTCCGATTCGCGGTTGTGAAGGATATACCGACCTCGCTGACTTACCTGAATTAGTTGCAGAAGTTTTAGTTTGCGAACGTAATTCTCGGTAATTGATAATTGATGATTGGTGATTGGTAATATCTATAAGTAATGTGATGGTTTTCTTCTTGCAAGGAAACTTTTTTTGTGATTTGATGCTAGTTAAATTATAGTAAATATCAATTAAATTTTACAATTTTAAGCGTTCAAACCAGGTTTTAGTAAAAGTATTTATGATTTTTTACCATGTATAAATCAATATTAATAATTTATTTCATACTTATTAATGACTGTTATAAATCCTTTAGTCATATTAATTAATTTACTAAAAAACAGTTATAGATTAATAATAAATCAATCATTAGAAGTATCTTTTAAAAGTATTATTATGTTATATTAAAAATGCATTACAATCTACAGAAATATGTTGCGAAATGATTAGCGAAGAAACTCTTGCCAAGGAATTTATTCGAGTCATCAGCGAGTATTATCCAAAAGTAGGGGAAGTGCTTGATGGCTGTTATATTAAAGTAGTAACAAATTATTGGAGTAGACCTCCTAGAAGCTTGCGACATATAGTTATTTATTGTCCCGAGGACATCATATCTTATGTAGAAACTCATAAACAAAAACTTACAGATGTGGCTGAAAATATGGGGTTAGTTCAGGTTGTGTTTCGCAATGCTTCGCGTTTATTGCGAGACCCAATGTCGAAGATAAAGCAATCTGACCCGCGTATGTGGTTAGATTTGCAGTGGGTTTCTAAGTAAATAATTACTAGAAAGAATTATCAGCTTTGCAAATATTGTTAGTTAGCTATTTGAACGCAGCAACGATGCAAAATCTATAATTACTAGGGTTCAATTTCTAGCGGTATTGTTGCGAATCAAATCAGAATTATCTGCATAGATTATGGATTTTAGAAATAGGATAATCCAAAATTCTGGGAAAGTTTGGCAGAAGAATATTTTTTCAAACTTTTCCAAAATCCAAAATCCGTTTTGGAAAGTTACTTTCCATGAAATCCAAAATCCAAAATCTAAAATCCAAAATCTAATGACACAGAGGGCTTGTATTATGATGAATAAATCTTTCCTTCATGGAGATGATTTACCACCGAAAGAAGTAACAAAGGGTGACAAAATGTTGCTTCTAGAATTAGAAAGAACTACCGGAAAATGTTTCTACGATTCTTGTGATGCTATCACCCAAGCATTGATATCAAACTGTTTTTGGTATCTCACAATTGACGCTGAATATCTGACATTAGTAATCCACGCTCCGGACATAGTAACTTACTGGCATATAGTCAGTAATATTGTCCAATTAGGAGTGAAGCTCGAACCTCTCGCTTCGAGCGCTAGAATTCGTGTATGTCCACCACCTGGAAAAGCAACATCCTTTGAAATTGGTGTGGATGAAGTATCAGCTTTCCGGGATTGGTTGTAAGGAATATGGTTAATTCTGTTCCCAACAATTAACTACTTCTCCTCCAGAAGCTCTATCAACCAATTCCTCTAAACGAGATTGACCGAAGCGTTCAATAGCTAGTAAATTTTCCGACTCTCCAGCAAACTTTTCATCAGCATCGTCCATAGCTAAAGCTGCTATGTATCCAGCTTCTTCTACTATTTTTCTGACTCGTTCGTCATTTTTACCAGTTGGATAAGTAAAGTAGCGAATTGATTTACCCAATTTTTTCTCCAGTATTTGTTTGGATTCTACTACTTCCTGATTAAGTTCTTCATCAGATAGTTTAGTTAAATCTGGTGGATGGGTTTTACTATGACCGGCTATAGTTACTAAAGGGTCTTCAACCATAATTTTAAGTTGCTCCCATGTGATGTGGGAGCGACCTGTATTAATACCCATATTTTTTGTATAAACTGAAAAAGCCGCAGGATATTTATATCTTTTTAAAAGTGGATAAACATATTCATAATGACCACCATAACCATCATCAAAAGTTAGTAGAACAGGTTTTTCAGGTAATGGACTTCCGGTACGTAAATGAATAATTAATTGGTCTAAGCTAATAGGAGTTACACCTTTTGATTTCATTAACTCAAAATCAGCTTCCAATTCTTCCGGAGTCACATCAAAAAATACTTCTTTTGTAGGTAAAATATCGTGATACATTAATACCGGTACTTTTGCTTTTCTAGCTTTATCTTTAATATTTGGTAAAGCTACAGCATCTAAAGAAAAAGGAAGATTGGGATAAGCTTGAGTTTTTACCAGTACTTCGTCTTCAGATAGACTTTCCTGATTCCAAAGCTGTAAATTTTTGCCTATAGTTTGATATTGCTGACAAAAATTCTCTAAATTTATAGGAGATTGTTTAATTTTTATAGAAGCAGATGAATAGCCGTTATTTTTGCTTTTAGAATAAAAATTTAAAGCTAATAAACCAGTAGAAATTATCAGAATACCGCCAATTAAAGGTATAAACTTGAGAAAAATATTTGGTTTGGGCTGCATAAGGTTAAATATAATGTTTTTGATGTTATCCGCTATTTAATATGCACCCACATAGCATTTAAAATCTTTCTATAAAAACCTTAAATACAACACCTACCAAATGCAAGACTAGAAAATACAAAGTTAAAGGTCAATAACTCCTAACTCCTAACTCCTAACTCCTAATTCCTAATTCCTAACTATTCACGGATATAATCTCTCCCCATTTACCGAATCAAAGATAAATATTTTTTGTAAATCCAATTCCAAGTTCAATTTATCACCGGGACGAAAACGTATATTTCCGCTTATTTGTACGTTAAGTATGATTCCAGTTCCCAGTACAGCTACGCGAATCAGTGTTTCCCTTCCCAACGGTTCGACTAATTTCACTTCTACTTGCAAAATCTCAGCTTGAGATTCATCGCTAATTTTTATATCTTCCGGACGAATACCTAAATCAATATTTTGTCCTGGAGATAAACGCAAT
>ERZ1740068.1011-NODE-1011-length-10305-cov-7.890927_pt1 | contig 10305 bp, 7 predicted proteins | sample MGYA00581735_ERZ1740068 | MGnify/ENA primary metagenome ERZ1740068 (study PRJEB43018, sample SAMN04849740) | marine metagenome | isolation source: floating plastic debris | place: Pacific Ocean | collected 2008-08-30 | study: EMG produced TPA metagenomics... | reverse complement strand
TCTTTGTGGATTAGAAAATTTACACAATTGCATAGTTTTGTGGAGGAATGTTTCAGTATCGAAATCAAAGATTTGGAACAAACGACATAGAATTATGTACAAGTATTTGAGTCCAAGAAGTCAAAATAAAAATGATAATATTGCAATGAATGCACAACGAGGGTCTGCTGTGCTGAGTACTGCCACTTTAAAGGTGAAACCAGCGATAACGGGGCTGACAGAAAATCATCGTCTGCGACTGTTTTCTGGCTCTGCGAATTTAGAATTATCCCAAGAAGTAGCCCGTTATTTGGGTATGGACTTGGGACCCATGATTCGGAAAAGATTTGCAGATGGGGAACTCTACGTTCAAATACAGGAATCGATTCGAGGCTGTGATGTTTACTTAATCCAGCCCTCTTGTAATCCTGTGAATGATAATTTAATGGAATTGCTAGTGATGATTGACGCTTGTCGTCGAGCATCTGCAAGACAGATAACAGCGGTAATTCCTTACTATGGCTACGCTCGTGCTGATAGAAAAACAGCGGGAAGGGAGTCAATAACAGCCAAACTGGTTGCAAACTTGATTACTCAAGCAGGTGCAAACCGGATTTTGGCAATGGATTTACACTCTGCACAAATACAGGGTTATTTCGATATTCCCTTAGACCATGTTTACAGCACCCCGGTGCTTTTGGAATATTTGGCAAGTAAGGACTTATCGGATATTGTGGTTGTTTCTCCCGATGTGGGTGGTGTAGCAAGGGCTAGGTCTTTTGCGAAAAAGCTTAATGATGCACCTTTAGCGATTATCGATAAACGTCGTCAAGCACATAATGTAGCTGAAGTTCTTAATGTCATTGGTGATGTTAAGGGTAAAACAGCGATTATGGTAGACGACATGATTGATACAGCGGGAACCATTAGTGAGGGAGCGCGTTTATTGCGTAAAGAAGGAGCAGCTCAAGTGTATGCTTGTGCGACTCACGCTGTCTTCTCTCCACCTGCTGTAGAAAGACTTTCTGGTGGTTTGTTTGAAGAAGTAATTGTTACTAATACAATTCCTTTCAATGACTGTAAAGACTTCCCTCAGTTAAAAAGGCTTTCGGTTGCGAACCTTTTAGGAGAAACTATTTGGCGAATTCATGAAGATAATTCTGTAAGCAGTATGTTTCGCTAAATAATAAATTTTAATAATTGAATATAAAGGGTGAAGTTTAATATTTTTTATCTTCATCCTTTATTTTTTATTTATTTTGATTAAGTTAATTTTTCTACCGGTTTGTAACACTTGAATATTTAATTTTACCTTTATTAATAAAGTTTAAAATAATACGAAAGGGAGTAGGAAATAGGGAGTTAGGAGTTAAGAGTTAGGAGTTATGAGTTAGGAATTGGGATTAAGAAGTAACAAGTAAGGAGCAAGATGCTCCTACTACTAATTATTTCTTTAATCTAAATGTATGTTTCGATGCAATAATCCTTTATGAAATTCCTCAAGCTTGTGTTTGAGTTTTAGCTGCTCTCTTACCCCAAGGTTTGACAAACGAAATAGCGATGATAAATAAAAGACAGGAAGTTTGAATAATCCCACCAATCAAAACGGCTTTTTGGTCAAATACGTATAGCGGATTTTGCAATGCTTGTAACCTATCTTCTGCGGAAATTGCTGTCATTGCATTTGTCCAAGGTCCCAGCCATGCACTACCAGTTACAATCAGCGTTACGGTCGCAACCCATTTCGCGATAACCCAATAATGCTTAAAAAATCCCCAAACCGTTAACCAGCAAATCAAACCACCGCTAAGTAAAGAGAAAAATGCACTCGGGATAATTACAACGTCATCTAACAGCTGCATTATTGAATTAATCGCGTGAAGTTCATCACCATTAGTGGTGTTTTGGTTCATCAGTGCAATCACAATCATGGACAAAGCTGTACCAAACCATATTGCTGAGAATGCTACATGAAGAGTAATTAACCATTGTTTTTGCTTAGCGTTGAGATTTTTCATTATTTTTTTTGATGAATTCGATAGATTATTTTCTATAAATATATCTTTCGTTAAACTCTAATTTACTACCAAAAAATATTAGGAAGAGAAAGAATATTTCGCTATTGCTTAGCTAATTATTAGTAAGATATCTAAGTAAATCAAAAGATTATATTTGTAAAAATACTAGACTTTAGGAAGAGACCTAATTCAGTATGGGTTAGTCATCTTATGAGATACTAAATTTTGAACGCAGAGAAATACCATAAAATTGGGAAAGTTATCTAAACTTAAACCAATAACTTAAGCTCAGCTTACCTTTTTTAAGCTAAGTTAGTGAGAACTTTTATCTGGAGATAACATCAATGACTCATTTCGGTATTATCTGTCCAGCTGAATCCGGACACCTAAATACTTTCATTCCATTAGCCAGAGAACTGCTTATTCGAGGTCATGAAGTCACCGTAATTACGTCACTAGATGCTCAAAAGAAAACTATTGCAGCAGGATTAGAATTTCAGCCGATAGGTGAAGATATATTTCCTCCAGGAAGTTTAAAAGAACGTTTTACAGAATTAGGAAAACTCTCTGGTTTGGCTGCATTAAAATACACTATAGAACTGTTTAAGGATATAGCAACAAGTGTACTTAGAGATGCTCCAGAAGTAATTAAAGAAAATGGAATAGAAGCACTTTTAGTAGACCAAACTTCTTCTGAAGGAGGTACAGTAGCAGAATTTGTTGGGATTCCATTCATTACGATATGTAGTGCTGTAGTTCTAAATAGAGACCCCGATATTCCTCCTTTTAGTACTACATGGAAATATAACCCGACCTGGAGCGGACGTTTACGCAATAATTTGGGTTATCAGATACTTACTCGGATTGTAAAACCAAGATATGATGTGCTGAAGTCCTATCGTCAGAAATGGAATTTACCCTTGGATTCGAGTGTTAATAATCTCTACTCGACCCTAGCTCAAGTTAGTCATCAACCTGCTGAATTAGAATATCCCAGAAAAATTCTACCGAAGTGCTTCCATTTTACCGGTCCCTATCATTATTCAGCTAAGCGAGAACCAGTTGCTTTTCCCTGGGAAAAATTGACCGGACAACCCCTGATTTACGCTTCAATGGGGACTTTACAAAATCGTTTAATTGATGTGTTTGAGAAAATTGCTTCAGCTTGTGAGGAATTAGATGCTCAATTAGTTATGACTTTGGGTGGTTCAGCTACTCCAGAATCGCTACCAAAATTACCCGGAAATCCCTTAGTTGTCAGCTACGCTCCACAGCTAGAAATTTTACAAAAAGCAACTTTGGTTATTACTCATGGAGGGATGAATACCGTCTTAGAAAGTTTAACTAATGGAGTACCGATGGTCGCAATTCCTGTTGCTAACGACCAACCAGGAATTGCAGCACGGGTAGCTTGGACGGGAGCAGGTGAGGTTGTACCTCTTAAAAAATTGAGTGTGGAAAAGCTACAGAAGGCTGTTAAACAGGTATTTACAGAAGATTCTTACAAAAAAAATGCTTTGCGTTTGCAAGAGGGGATTAAGCAAGCTGGTGGAGTGAAGAAAGCTGTTGATATTATCGAGCAAGCGGTATCTACGGGGGAACCGGTTTTGGCTGGTATGTAGAAACATTAAGCAGGATTGAAGCGATATGAACTTATACAAAAGAAAGCTTGGTCTGATAGAAAATTTATTCCATATCATCCACGAGTTAGGTGGAATGGTTGGTGGTTGTTTTTGGTTAGGTGTAGTCACTTTTCACGAACAACTATTTTGTACATTTTCTCATGTAGTTCCTTTGGTAAGTTCAAATACAGCAGCATTATTAGTAGATTCTGTGATAGATACTCTTGAGACAGGTTTGAAATAGTAATTTTTAGATTTAGGTAGAAACTAAAGAAGAAAATAGTAATAGCTAATAGTAATTTGTATTAGTTTATTTGCTTATTTGATGATAAATTAACGGTTTTGAATTAGAGAATATAGCGAACATATGAATATTACAATCATAGCTGTTGGCAGTAGAGGCTGCGTGCAACCCTATGTTGCTTTAGGAGTTGGTTTAGAAAAAGCAGGTTATCGCGTAAAGTTAGCAACTCATGCTATTTTCGAGAATCTTGTTAAAAGTTATGGTCTAGAATTTGCTCCTGTAGGGAATAATCCCCAAGAACTGCTCAAGAAAATAGTTAATCAATTAAAAAATAGAAACAAAATAATTCCTCTTAATATCTCATTTAAAATAGCATTTTGGAGTGCTTTTGCTTCTGACTTAGATAGCTTAATGAATGATTGTTGGGAATGCAGTCAAGATGCTGAGGCAATTGTATATTCAGAATTAGCATTACCCGGATATCATGTTGCGGAAAAACTGGGAATTCCAGCATATGGAGCATATACTCAACCTTTACGTCGTACCAATGCTTTCCGTCACACCCAATCAAATTTTCAATTACCACAAAGTTTTAACAAGCTAACTCATATCTTTGAAGAGGAATTTCGCTGGCAATTTACTCGTAAAAAAATTAACCAGTGGCGCAAAAATATGGATTTGTCACCATTACCCATAACTGGTTCTTTCTATCAACAGCAACAGCAGCAGGTACCCTTTTTCTATTGCTACAGTCCTTCAGTTATCCCGAAACCAGATGATTGGTCTGAATGGACACATGTCACTGGCTACTGGTTTTTAGATTCTCCCTCAAATTGGCAACCACCAAAAGAATTAGTAGATTTTTTAGAGTCTGGTGAACCACCAGTTTACATCGGCTTTGGTAGTATGCGTAGCGCTGACCCGCAGGCTTTGACAAAGCTAATTTTGGCTGCTCTCGAACGTACAGGACGGCGTGGAATTATACTTACAGGTTGGGGAGCTTTAAGTAATACTGACCTACCAAAAAATATATTTCAAGTTAGCTCAATTCCCCATAATTGGCTTTTTCCTAAAATGGCAGCAGTTGTTCATCATGGGGGTTCTGGTACAACATCAGCAGGATTACGGGCTGGAGTCCCTTCCATAATTGTGCCTTTTGGAGCAGACCAACCTTTTTGGGGACAAGTAGTAGCTGCAAAAGGTATTGGACCCACAGCAATTCCTCAGAAACAGCTAACCGTGGATAAACTAGCAACTGCGATTGAAACCGCGCTCGGTAGTGAAGAAATGAAGAAACGTGCAGCAGCTTTGGGAGAAAAAATTCGTGCAGAAGATGGTGTCAAAACTGCTGTAGAAGTTATTAATAACCATCAATTAAACCGTGGAAATTAACTCTAAGTATCAAATATGCGAGTTACAATTTTAACAATTGGCAGTAGAGGAGACGTGCAACCTTACATAGCTTTGGGACTGGGTTTACAAGCTTGCGGTCATCAAGTAAGGTTGGCCAGTATGGCTCCCTTTGAGAAATTGGTTAGCAGTTATGGGTTAGAATTCTTTTCTTTAGGAAGTGTTTCTCAAGAATTTACCAAGCGTTATCAACAAGAAGCTAGTCGTCAAAAAGTTGCTTTCAATGGTTTCCGGGGCAGATATCGACTGTGGCAAATTTTCGGTTCTAGCCTGCAAAACCTGATGAATAGCTGTATGAATGCTTGCCAAAATACAGAAGCAATTATTTATTCTCAATTAATTCTGTCAGGTTATCATATAGCTGAAAAATTGGGCGTACCTGGGTATGCATCACATGTAACTCCTCAAGGTAAGACATCTGATTTCGCTCATCCTTTTTATACATCAAATATAGATAATATCGGTATTTATAACTGGCTAACTCACTTTTGTGAAGAACAATATCGTTGGCGATTTACTAGCAATTATATTAACCGTTGGCGACAACAAACCTTAGAATTACCACCCATTTCTTTTGTAGGTTTCCAACCTCAAAATCAACCACAAATGCCGGTTTTATATTGTTACAGTCCTTCAGTCGTTCCGAAACCATCTGATTGGTCAGAATGGGCTTATGTGACGGGTTACTGGTTTTTAGATTCTCCCTCAAATTGGCAACCACCACAAGATTTAGTTGATTTTTTAGAGTCTGGTAAACCCCCAATTTATATCGGTTTTAGTAGCAGTACCAACCATACCCAAAGAACTATAGAATCTGCTGTCAGAGCATTAGCTAAAACCGGGCAGCGCTTTATACTTTTTGCAGGTAAAAATAGACTTGAAAATACTGATTTACCAGTCGAAGTATTTAGAGTAGATTCGGTTCCTTTCGATTGGCTATTTCCAAAAGTTTCAGGTGTCATTCATCATGGTGGTGCTGGTACAATGGCAGCAGCTTTACGTGCTGGGGTACCTTCTTTGACTATTCCCTATGGAACAGACCAGCCATTCTGGGGAAAACGAGCTGCTAAATTAGGTGTTGGTTTATCACCCATCTCACCAACAAAGCTTACGGTTGATGGGTTAGCTGCTGCGATTCGGACTATGAATACCGATGAGAATATGAAAGCTCGTGCTTATGCTTCAAGAGAAAAAATTTATTCAGAAGATGGTGTTAAAAAAGCTGTAGAAATTTTTCATCAATATTTACCTTCTTAAATAGAATAATAAATTATCAACTGGGAACAATAAGGCTATAGAAAAAGATTAATATCAGGGATAGCTTGAATTGTATGCCACAGATAAGAATTATTAAAGCAGCTTTGCGGGAGATTCAGAAGCTTCCTTATTCCGCTTGCGAGAGCGTCTATGAAATTTTACGTAGTCTCAGTTTAGGAACTGATACAGATACAAAATATCTGGAAAAATATAATCAACTGCGTTTGTTAAGAACTAGAAAAGGTGATGTTCGTGTTATTTGGAAAGAAGACGATAATAACGATATTCTAGTAATTAAAGCTGCATTTCGCGATAAAGCTTTTGTTGATGACTGTACAACTAGAGATTTTAAGAAGCAAGAATTAATCAATAAACTTGATGATGATTCAGAAGAATTGCAGCTTGCTGAAACAGATTATTGTCAACATCCTGCATACCAATGGAATCATGAGATAAATTCGGATTGGTATGAATTTGTATTCAATAGCTATCGTTATTCCCCTGTCAGAACGAGTTATCAAAAAGAATTCTTTGATAAAGTTTTTAACCCTCTTACTATATACAAATATAATCAAAACAAAGAAGAATTAAATAATCAAGCTTGTATAATTCAAAGCGCTCCGGGAACGGGAAAAACTGTATGTGCAACTTTATTTGCTTGTGAAATTCATCGAGAAAATCAATGGAACATTATGTTGATAGTTCCAGATGCATTAAAGAAGGATATTGCTAAATATTCTGAAATACAGCAAGCTCAAATGCAAGATAGTTTTTCTTTATTAACTTTTCGAGAATGGCTATATCACATAAATCCTCAATTTGAAAATTATTTAGCTTCACAGGAAGAAGAATTAAAAGCTTTACAGGAAGCAGCTAAATATACTCCTCAAGTAAGAATTAATCCGAGCGATATTTCTTACAGGGATGTATTGCTTTATCAATGTTTTGTTCTCGATACAGAAAATCAAAATCAAGCTAGAAATGCTGTTTTTAAAGAAAATCAATTGCAACTGCAAAAACTTGAAAAGATTGATAAAAATCGTTGGTTGAAAGGTTTATCGGGTAAAAAATCTCGTTTAGATATAGCTTTAGAATTAAAACAAAATTCATCTTTAGCAAAATTAAAATCTGGTAATACTCTGGTGATAATTGATGAAGCTCAAGATTTTATGCTTTGTGAATTACAAGCATTATTAGATATTTACAAAACATGGAATCAAAATTATCCGGAGAATCAAACATATATTTGGCTATTAGGAGATTTGAATCAACGAATAGTTCCGACAGATTTTAATTGGAAACAATTACATCTAGGTAAACCAATTAGTTTAGAGAAAAACTATCGAAATTCCGGTAATATTATCGAGTTTGCTAATCAATTTTGGCATTTAGCAGAAAAAATTAATAGACAATTTAGGGGAAAACATTTACCATCAGCAGTTAAACCAGAACACGCTTTTGAAGTAGGAGAAAAAGTACGGGTTTTAAAATGCAATTCAAAAGATGATGCTCTAATTTTTTTACAACAGTTGGCTCGCGAATGTAAAACTGGAGAAAATAAACGTCACTTACTTCACAATTTGGCTAATGCTGTCAAAGTAATTTCTAATGATAATTTAGATATTTTCGATGAAAATCTGGTAATTCTTAACGCTGAAGACGCAAAAGGTAGAGAATTTGAAGCTTGTGTGGCTGTTGGTTTATTTACAGGAAATAACGAGCCATCATTAGAGGAAGCTTTTCAATGGTATACCTTATTAACTCGCGTTCGTTCTCGATTATTAATAGTAATTACCCCCGAAGAATTAAATCGCTTAAATTTGAGTCAACGTAATTATTTTGAAAATTGTCTCAATATTGATTCTCAATTAGCAATAAGCTGGATTACTGAATTAGCTAGCGATGTGGATATTAGTCAAATATCTAATGTCAAGCAGCGCTTGCTTAAACGATGCGATACCGGACATCTGTATTGGGATACTTATTTAGCCTTGCAATTGGCAGGAATTGAGGGAGATGAGTTATACCAGTGGGAGAAGGATGCAATCTCTCGTTTAAAGAAACATAATAGTGAAGATTTAAAATCTGAATTAAATAATATTCATCATATTTCTTTAAGGTGTTTGCTATGGAGGACAATGGAGTTTTCTTGGCAAGCGGTAATAGAAGCGAATGGATTACAAAAAACAGATTTTAACGAGTACCAGCGTTTGCTGTGGAGTGTTGCTAAAGATTTAGAAGATAAAGGATTTACTTATGAAGCAGCGCGGATAAAAGCCCGTATTGGTGAAGATAAAACTCATTTAACTTTTCCTTTCTGGCAAGAAATAAGTGAAAAATCTAATTCTTCTCAACCTTTAATAACGTTACTTTGCGAAGCATTTGCATATCGAATTGAAAATATTATTGAAAAAGAGGTTATAAAATAATGGTACATTCAATAGAATCAGAGCTTCAAATTTCGGATAAACAAGTAGCAGAACAACTCGAAAAATTATCTATAAAAATTCAGGAAGGAATAGATAAAGCTTATCAAGCTGTAAAAGAAGCAGAAGAAATGAAACGAGAAATTGATTTACAGAAAGCAGAATTGAATCCTAACTTAGAAAAAGCAATATCTGTCGGAGAACAAATTAATCGTTGGGAAGAAGTATTAAATAAAGTTGCAGAAGTTGCAGATAAAGAAACTATTCAAAGATTAGAGCAGGAAATAGAATCGGCTAGCAACACAATTAATGAAGTTCAAGCACAGGTAAAACATACAGATAGAATTTTCGATGCATTTATGAGTGAATTGCAAAGTCGTTTAGTGGAAGTTAGTCAATTACAAAGTCAAATTAAGCAAGATAAACAGGTGGTTCAAGATTTGGCTAGGGAAACTGACGATAAATATCAACGAATTTCGCAGATGTTTTCTCAGATATCCGAGCAGAAAAAAAATCAAGTTGTTAGTCATGTTTCCAGAGAAATATTAAAATCTCCTATTTCTGTTAACCATGATGAGATAATTGATGATTTGTTTTCGGAATTAGATTCTCATGTTGAATTAGATAAAAAGCAGCTTTTTGAATAATTTTAGGTAATTTTGAATTTTTTCTCATAAATTTGAATTAGGGAGCAAAAAGCTCCCCTTATGCAATTCCTGTTGAATTATTGCGTCGATTGGAGGCAGAGATTTTGGGTTACAAATAATCTATCTATTTGATAAAAGATAATATTATTTGGAATTGGTGAAGAATAATCTATCTTTACCAACCATCACCACCACCACCACCATCGCTTTCACCACCACCAAAGTCGCTACTAGAGCTACTGTCGTCACTGCTACTGTAACTACTGTAATCATTGCTGCTTGAACTATCCCAGAAACTCCTCCTAGAACTTTTACCAGACAGTAAATTGACAAAATCTTTCACAGAACTAATCAATGTGAATAATCCAATTAATAGGGCTGATATAAATGACCAAAAGATACCCCAAATAAAATCATTAATTGTATCTTCTGATTGCTCGGGAACTTCATTATTAGATTCTAGAGAATTAATATTAGAATTATCTGCTCCCGAACCATCCGTTCCCAATTCTTGAATTAAAGCTTTTGTACCAGCAATAATACCAGCTTCAAAGTTACCTTTTTTAAACTTTGGTGTTACCTGTTCGCGGAGAATATTAATAACTTTAGCATCAGTTAAAATACCTTCAATACCCTTACCAGTTTTTATTTCCGTCCGACGGTCTCCTTTTGAAATCAAAAATAAAATCCCGTTATCTTGAC
>ERZ1740068.1010-NODE-1010-length-10326-cov-4.297634_pt1 | contig 10326 bp, 15 predicted proteins | sample MGYA00581735_ERZ1740068 | MGnify/ENA primary metagenome ERZ1740068 (study PRJEB43018, sample SAMN04849740) | marine metagenome | isolation source: floating plastic debris | place: Pacific Ocean | collected 2008-08-30 | study: EMG produced TPA metagenomics... | reverse complement strand
GAACCCGCAACTTCCGCCGTGACAGGGCGGTGCTCTAACCAATTGAACTACAATCCCAAATAAATTAAATTAGGAGAGAAAGGGATTCGAACCCTCGGTACAGAAATTCTGTACAATAGATTAGCAATCTATCGCTTTCGACCTCTCAGCCATCTCTCCTTTTAATTCGAATTATGGTGGCTCTGGCTGGATTTGAACCTGCGACCTTGGGCTTATGAATCCCCTGCTCTAACCACTGAGCTACAGAGCCTTTATGTGGCACATATATAAGCTAGTGTAGTATCAAAACAGAAACTTTGTCAATTTTATATCTAAATATAATAATCTTGTCAAGTTAATATTGTAAAAATATTCAATTAAAAAAATTATAATAATTGCTATCATTGCAATACGCCCATTTAATTTTTCAGTATAACGGTTAAAACCAAAAATGGCAACCATTGTATTAGGTCTTTTTTCTTTCATAAGGCAGAAATTTTACGTCTTTTAATAATTTTGATAAGTAAGCTATTTTCACTCATAGCATATATTGTAATAAAAATTTTTTGATACAAAAAAATTATATGGTTAATACACAAAAAAAAATTAAAACAGGAGCTTTTGCTTTATTTGACACATTTGCACGACATGGTATAACTCATATTTTTGGATATCCTGGAGGTGCCATTTTACCAATTTATGATGAATTATTTTTTTGGGAAAAAAATAATCTAATCAAACATATACTCGTTCGGCATGAACAAGGTGCGTCTCATGCTGCAGATGCTTATTCTCGAGTTACCCAAAAAATTGGCGTATGTTTTGCAACTTCAGGTCCTGGAGCTACAAATCTTGTAACTGGAATTGCCACAGCCCAAATGGATTCAATTCCAATGTTAATTATTACTGGGCAAGTAGGAAGATCTTTTATTGGAACAGATGCATTTCAAGAAACAGACATTTTTGGAATAACCTTACCAATAGTGAAACATTCATATATTATTCGCAATGCTGATGACGTCTCAAAAGTTGTTACTGAGGCTCTATACTTAGCTCAAACAGGTCGTCCTGGACCAGTATTAATTGATATACCAAAAGATGTTGGGTTAGAAGAAGTAAAACAATACACAAGTTTCTTTAAAAAGAAAAATGTTCCATACCAAAATTATATACAGGAATATTCTACAACAAATACAATTTTGAATTCAGCATTGAAATTATTTAAAACTAGTTCACAACCCTTATTGTATATTGGGGGGGGAACCATCAATACAAAAAAATGTCCAAAAATAATAAAACACCTTATTAAAAAATTCTCAATTCCTGCAACTAACACTTTAATGGGAAAAGGTATTATTGACGATACAAATAACTTAACTGTGGGAATGTTAGGTATGCATGGTACAGCTTATGCAAATTTTGCTGTTAGTGAATGTGACTTATTAATTGCTCTAGGGGCACGTTTTGATGATCGTTTAACTTGAAAATTGGATGAATTTGCTTCTTTAGCCAAAGTTATTCATGTTTATATTGATCCAGCCGAAATTGTAAAAAATCGATACCCTCAATTACCAATCATTGGAGATATTAAAAAAGTTTTACATCAACTAGTAAAGAATGAATATAATCAAGACTATGTAAAACCTGAACAGTTTGAATATTGGGTTGATCGAATTAATAGATGGAAAAAAATTTATCCTTTAAATTTACCTAAAACCAAAAATTTATTACCTCAACAAATTATTTATCAAATTTCACAGCTTTTCCTAAATCAATATATACAACTGATGTGGGACAACACCAAATGTGGTCAGCTCAATTTATAAATCTATTACCAAAAAATTGGGTTTCGAGCTCAGGATTAGGAACAATGGGGTTTGGGCTTCCAGCGGCCATTGGAGCAGCTTTTGGACGAGCAACTGAACCAATTATTTGAATTTCAGGCGATTCTAGCTTTCAAATGTGTTTACAAGAATTAGCAACTGTTAAACAATACGATATTCCAATTCATGTTTTTATTATAAATAATAAATGGCAAGGAATGGTAAGACAATGGCAGCAATCATTTTATGGGGAACGTTATTCTCACTCCTACATGTATGAAGATTTACCAAATTTTGAAGCATTAGCAAAAGCATATGGACTAAAATCCTATACAATAACTAATGGGGAAAATTTTAGTGATTTACTAACCATTTTAAAAAATACAAAACAAAGTACTATCATTGATGTAAAAGTAGAAAGTGAAGAAAATTGCTATCCAATGGTTAGCCCAGGAAAAAGCAATGCACAAATGATAGGTATTGGTAAAGAACAACTAAAACAGGAATAGGCCGAGTTGGATTTGAACCAACGTAGACAATAGTCAGCGGATTTACAATCCGCCCCCTTTAACCACTCGGGCATCGACCCAGATAAGTTGTATATTTACAATTGTAAACTCAAAACTAAAAAAAAACAAGATGAAAAATTGGAAACTATTAACATATTCTTTTGTAACTTTTGAAAAAACAGGACTTATACCACGTTCTATTTATAAATTCTTTCAAAAATTGATTAAACAATTTGATCCACTTTATGAAGATGAAGTTGTAAAAAACTTTCGAATTTCGAAATATCAAACTTTATTCTTTTTTCGTTATATCTTTACTATTATATTCCTACCATTAATATTATCAAATATTTGTAAAAAAACCTTTTTTATTCCAACTATTGATTATGTATGGAATAAATATGATTTACAAATTTTTCTAAATCATACTCAAGAACAACGAGCTTATGAAGAGCTTCAACATTATAATAATGAATTAATTTTTAAAAATTTATTACAAAAAAACTCTTCAAATACATTAACTAAAAAAGTTTTTTATCAAAAACATTTACAAACAAAAGCAAAAAAATTAGCAGAAGAGTTTATTAGTGAAAGTAAAGAGTCTATATCCAATATCCTTACAGATATTTCTGGATTTTTATTTTTTGTTACTTTAATTCTTCGAAACCAAAGACAATTTTTACTATTTAAATCTTTTATTGAAGAATCTTTTTATGGATTAATTGTTACGGAAAAAGCTTTTTTATTTTTTTTTTTTACTGATGTTTTTGTTGGTTTCCATTCTTCTCACGGATGGGAAGTTTTTCTTGAATCTTTATTACGACATTTCGGATTCCCCGAAAATAGAGATTTTATTTATATATTTATTGCAACAGTCCCTGTAATGCTAGATGCTATGTTTAAATATTGGATTTTTAGATATTTAAATCGATTATCTCCTTCAACTGTAGCTACATATAAAGAAATGAATGAATAAAAATTAAAAAAATAAGTTAATGGTGCTGATATATTATTATATATAATAATATATCAGCACCATTAACTTATTTTTTTAATTTTTAGTTAATTAAAAAATAAACCGTAATAAAATAAAAACAAAACCTGCACCACCTGTACTTCCAATAAAGAAACCAGAAGTAAATTGATTCCAATCATTACGAGTAAATAAAATAGTTTCTTGTAGTCTTGGATCATTTTTTAATTTTTGTTCATTTTGATATGTAACAAAACCATAAATAATCATTGCTAATGTTAAAATCAGAATAAGACCAGTAGCTGAAATAAAGCCGATTATAGTAGCATATTCTGAGTTTCGTAATGGCCCAAGTTTAATAAAAGGACCTACTAAAAAATATCCATGTGCCATGCCTACTTCTAATCCTCTTAGTAGTGGTGATAAACCTTTACGATATAGAGGTAAATTACTCAAAAATGTTTTTGTTGCTGTTGATGTATTAATTGGTGTAGATAGTAATCCTACACTTCGATCATTGTTATATGGTTGAATAAAGTCTGACATAAATATTTTAAGTAAATATTTTTAATATTATTTATTATAATATCTATAGGCATGTCCCTAATTAATTAAATTAATCTTCTTTATGACTTTATTTTTAGACTTTATTTCGTTATCTTCTTTCATGTTTAGTATAATTGTTGGTCTTTTCATTGTTTTCAAAATTATTAAGTTAATTTAGGCGATATGGACAAGAGAAATGGTATTGTGCGTGAGCAAATTCAAGGTTCACGTACACTAAGTAATTATATTGTTGTTTTGATTTTGTCTTTAGCTGGGATTAGTTTTTTCCTTGTTGGACTGTCATCATATCTAAACATGAATTTATTTCCATTAACTGATACTTCTCAGTTATCTTTTTTACCTCAAGGCATTACAATGCTATTTTATGGGTTTTTAGCTATTTTGATTTCTATTTTTTTAATAATTAATATTGCACTGGATGTAGGAAGTGGCTATAATGAATTTTCTAAGGAAGATGAGCTAGTTCGTGTTGTTAGACGTAGTTTATCCTCAAAACAAGAATTAGTTTTTTTAACATATCCACTAAATAGTATTAAAAAAATTAAGGTTGAGTTTAAGCAAGGATTGAATCCACGTAATAATATTTTATTAATTTTAAAAGATCAACGTGAAATTCCTTTATATCCGGCTCAAAAATATATTTCAATTGCTGAAATTGAACAAAAGGCAATAGAATTATCGGAGTTTTTATCTTTACCTTTAGAAAATAATTTTACTTCTATTTAGACGTAAAATTATTTTTCTTGTACAATAAGGCTAGTAACATAAAATATAAAAGCGGGTATAGTTTAGTGGTAAAACCTTAGCCTTCCAAGCTAATGATGGGGGTTCGATTCCCCCTACCCGCTTGTTTTTCGAGCGAGAAATTTTTTGTATATTCTCATTCTTAGTATTATGTCAGGAGGATCTACTGGAGAACGTCCATTTACAGATATTTTAACAAGTGTTCGTTATTGGATTATTCATAGTATAACTATTCCGTCTTTATTTATTTCAGGTGTTTTATTAGTTGCTACAGGGTTAGCTAATGATATTTTTGCTACACCACGATCATCAGAATATTTTTCAAATGATCGTAAACAAGTACCGATTGTAAATGAGCGTTTTAATGCTACTTTAGAAATTAAAGATCTGAATCGAAATTTTTAATTTTTAAAAATTAACAAACATATTTGTAAAAACATTTAGTTTTATTTATTTATTTTTTAATCGTATGCGTCAAAAAAACCAACCACTTACATATCCATTGATTACATTTCGATGGCTTGCTATTCATGCATTAGCTATTCCAACTATTTTATTTTTAGGGGCAATTACTGCTATGCAATTTGTACAACGTTAATTAAAAATTACATACATATACATAACTATATTTTATTATGAGTGGTCCAAATCCAAATAAACAAGCAGTAGCTTTAAATCGTACATCTCTATATTGGGGATTGTTACTAATTTTTGTGCTAGCTGTTCTTTTTTCGAGTTATTTCTTTAATTAATTTTTATTTTTTAATTTTTATTATTATGTCAGATACTACTGGACGAGTGCCTTTATGGGCGGTAGCTTTCGTAGCAGGTTTAGGGATTTTAGGTATTTTAACTGTTTTTCTTTATGGTGCTTATTCTGGTTTAGGGTCGTCAATTTAGGATGATTTAATCATTTTTGTATGATATTGTTCGAATAAGAATAAAGATGCTTTATTTATTATTTGTGATTCGGTTAAAAAAAATAAAACAGGAATTAAAATATGGAGAATTATTTTGTAGATATGACAGATTCATTTGATATGGAAGAAGACAATGTAGAAATTCCTTTTACTGTTGAAGTTCCAGAAGGGGAAATTGATCTTGAGTGGGTAACAGATATTGTAACACGTGTTACAGCTATGCATTTAGATATGGAAGTAGAGGATGTAAGTCCAACAAAAAGATTTCAGCAGGATTTAAATGCAGATTCTCTTGATATTGTGGAAATCAATATGAAGTTAGAGAAAATGTTAGATATCAGTGTTCCAGATTATTATATTGGATTAATTATTACAGTGGATGATGCAGCTCGAGTAATTCAAAAAGTTCTTAACGAAGAACCTGAAGAAGAAAATTAAATAAAAAAATTGTAAAGAAAGGTTTAAAACCTTTCTTTACAATTTTTTTATTTATGTATAATAGCTGTTGAAGATCAAGCAATATTAAATTGTTTTTGAAATATTTAAGTCGATAAAAAAACGTACAAAAAATAAACTTAGTTTGTTCGATAACTAACTCTATAGTAGTAATAGTATGACTAGCGTAACAAATCAACAGAAGGTTAGAGTTGTTGTAGATCGCGATGTTGTTGAAACAAGTTTTGAAAAATGGGCTACACCGGGTCATTTTTCACGAACTTTAGCCAAAGGGCCAAAAACAACAACTTGGATCTGGAATTTACATGCAGATGCTCATGATTTTGATATTCAAACAAAATCCTTAGAAGAGGTATCACGAAAAATTTTTAGTGCTCATTTTGGGCAATTAGCTATTATCTTTCTTTGGATAAGTGGAATGTATTTTCATGGTGCTTATTTTTCAAATTATAGTGCCTGGGTTGCGGACCCATTATCTATCAAGCCAAGTGCACAAGCTGTTTGGCCAATCGTTGGTCAAGAAATTTTAAATGCTGATGTTGGGGGTAACTTCCAAGGTGTTCAAATTACTTCTGGTTTTTTCCAGTTATGGCGTGCTAGTGGTATCACGACAAGTTACCAACTATTTGTAACTGCTTTAGGTGGATTATGTATGTCAGCATTAATGGTTTTTGCTGGGTGGTTCCATTATCATAAGGCAGCACCAAAATTAGAATGGTTCCAGAATGCAGAGTCAATGCTAAACCATCATTTATCTGGTTTACTAGGTTTAGGATCATTATCTTGGGCTGGACATCAAATTCATATTGGTAACCCTATTAATAAATTATTAGATGCAGGGATTAGTCCACAGGATTTACCATTACCGCATGAATTTCTTACTAACCGTGAACTTATTAGCCAATTATATCCAAGTTTTAATCAAGGTTTAGTTCCATTCTTCACAGGGAATTGGGCAGCTTACAGTGATTTTTTAACATTTAAAGGTGGTTTAAATCCAATTACTGGTAGTTTATGGTTAACTGATACTGCTCATCATCATTTGGCAATTGCAGTATTATTTATTGTTGCTGGTCATATGTACCGTACCAATTTTGGTATTGGTCATAGTATGAAAGAAATTCTTGAAGCTCATAAGCGGCCATTTACTGGAGCAGGTCATGCAGGTTTATATGAAATTTTAACTACATCATGGCATGCTCAATTAGCTATTAATTTAGCAATGGTAGGTTCATTATCAATTATAGTTGCACATCATATGTATGCAATGCCACCATATCCGTATATTTCAATTGATTATCCAACTCAATTATCGTTGTTTACTCATCATATGTGGATTGGTGGTTTTTGTATTGTCGGGGGTGCAGCGCATGCAGGTATTTTTATGGTACGCGACTATAGTCCTGCAGCTAATTACAATAACCTGCTTGATCGTATGATTCGTCATCGTGATGCAATAATTTCACATTTAAATTGGGTTTGTATTTTCCTAGGTTTACATAGCTTTGGATTATATATTCATAACGATACAATGCGTGCTTTAGGTCGAACACAAGATTTATTTGCAGATTCGGCTATTTCATTACAACCAGTGTTTGCACAATGGGTACAAAGTTTACACACAAGTGCAATTGTAAATACTGCACCTAATGCATTAGCTACTTCAAGTTATATTTTTGGAGGCGATGTAATTTCAGTTGGTTCAAAAATTGCATTAATGCCAATGAAGTTAGGTACTGCAGATTTTATGGTTCATCATATTCATGCATTTACAATTCATGTGACTGCTTTGATCTTATTTAAAGGTGTATTATATGCACGTAACTCTCGTTTAATCCCAGATAAATCAAATCTAGGCTTCCGTTTCCCATGTGACGGTCCGGGTCGTGGGGGTACATGTCAAGTGTCTGCATGGGATCATATTTTCTTAGGGTTATTCTGGATGTATAATTCGCTATCTATTGTTATTTTCCATTTTAGTTGGAAAATGCAATCTGACATTTGGGGTTCCGTTAATCCACAAGGTGCTGTTTCGCATATTACTGGTGGGAATTTTGCACAGAGTGCTTTAACAATTAATGGTTGGTTGCGTGATTTCTTGTGGTCACAAGCTTCACAAGTTATTCAATCATATGGTTCACCATTATCAGCATATGGTCTAATATTCTTAGGAGCACATTTTATTTGGGCATTTAGTTTAATGTTCTTATTTAGTGGTCGTGGTTATTGGCAAGAATTAATTGAGTCAATTGTTTGGGCACATAGTAAGTTAAAAGTTGCTCCAGCGATTCAACCGCGTGCTTTAAGTATTACCCAAGGTCGTGCGGTAGGTTTAGCTCATTACTTATTAGGTGGTATTGGAACAACATGGGCATTTTTCTTAGCTCGAATTATTTCTGTAGGATAAAGTTTTATGAAACTTTTTTGTTAATATTGCGTTTTTAAAAACAGTTTTCTTTATTATTAAATCAATTATAAATTTTGGAGGTTACTAAATATGTCGACTAAATTTCCACAGTTTAGTCAAGCACTAAGCGAAGACCCTTCTACACGACGTATCTGGTATGGAATTGCAACAGCTCATGACTTAGAAAGCCATGATAATATTACTCAAGAAAGTTTATATCAGAAAATATTTGCTTCTCATTTTGGTCATTTAGCAATTATCTTTTTATGGACGTCAGGAAATTTGTTCCATGTTGCTTGGCAAGGGAATTTTGAACAGTGGATTTTAAATCCTATAAAAACAAAACCTATTGCACATAGTATTTGGGATCCACATTTTGGAGAAAGTGCGTTTAAAGCTTTTTCAAAAGGTTCTCTTTATCCAATTAATATTTCCACATCTGGTTTATATGAGTGGTGGTACACAATTGGAATGCGTACAAATATGGATCTGTATACAGCATCTATTTTTTTATTAGTTTTATCAGGTGCTTTTTTATTAGGTGGTTGGTTGCATTTACAACCTAGATTCCGTCCAAATTTAGCATGGTTTATGAATAATGAGTCACGTTTAAATCATCATTTATCTGGCTTATTTGGTGTTTGTTCATAGGCATGGACAGGCCTTTTAGTTCATGTTGCTATTCCGGAATCTCGCGGTGTTCATGTTGGATGGGATAATTTTTTATTTACTCCTCCACATCCTCAGGGTTTAACACCGTTCTTTAGTGGTAATTGGAGTGTATATGCTTCAAATCCTGATACATCACAACACTTATTTAATACATCAACAGGCTCAGGTACAGCGATTTTAACTTTCTTGGGTGGTTTTCATCCACAAACAAAATCGTTATGGTTAACTGATATGGCTCATCATCATTTAGCAATTGCAGTATTATTTATTGTTGCTGGTCATATGTACCGTACCAATTTTGGTATTGGTCATAGTATGAAAGAAATTCTTGAAGCTCATAAGCCACCTGGAGGCCGTTTAGGGGCTGGGCATGTAGGTTTATTTGATACAATTACAAATTCATTACACTTGCAATTAACATTAGCTTTAGCTTCACTTGGTGTAGTAACATCATTAACTGCGCAACATATCTATTCGTTATCTCCTTATGCATTTTTAACTAAAGATTATGTGGCAGAGGCTGCTTTATATACACATCATCAATATATTGCAGGTTTCTTAATGGTTGGAGCATTTGCTCATGGTGCTATTTTCTTAGTTCGAGATTATGACCCTGAAGCAAATAAGAATAATGTGTTAGCACGTGTATTAGAACATAAGGAAGCAATAATTTCACATTTAAGTTGGGTGTCATTATTTTTAGGATTCCATACTTTAGGGTTATATGTTCATAATGATGTAGTTGTAGCTTTTGGTCAACCAGAGAAACAGATTTTAGTTGAGCCTATTTTTGCACAATGGATTCAGGGTGCATCAGGTCGTACATTATATGGGTTTAATAATTTCTTATCTTCTTCTGATAGTGTAGCGACTCTTGCAAGTAGCAAGTTATGGTTACCAAATTGGCTTGAGGCAATTAATGATAATAAAAATTCATTATTTTTACCAATTGGGCCTGGAGATTTTTTAGTACACCATGCTATTGCTTTAGGATTACATACAACTACATTAATTCTTGTTAAGGGTGCATTAGATGCACGTGGCTCAAAATTAATGCCAGATAAAAAAGATTTTGGTTATAGTTTCCCATGTGATGGTCCAGGTCGTGGAGGTACATGTGATATTTCAGCTTGGGATGCGTTTTATTTATCAATGTTCTGGATGTTAAATACTATTGGTTGGGTAACATTCTATTGGCATTGGAAGCACATTACATTTTGGCAAGGAAGTAGTGCTCAATTTGATGAATCTTCAAATTATTTAATGGGATGGTTAC
>ERZ1740068.1009-NODE-1009-length-10337-cov-11.541334_pt1 | contig 10337 bp, 8 predicted proteins | sample MGYA00581735_ERZ1740068 | MGnify/ENA primary metagenome ERZ1740068 (study PRJEB43018, sample SAMN04849740) | marine metagenome | isolation source: floating plastic debris | place: Pacific Ocean | collected 2008-08-30 | study: EMG produced TPA metagenomics... | reverse complement strand
AAATGCTGACTAGAAAATAATGGTGGTCACTAAAGACATGTTCACTCTTAGCTGTATGTTTTATGATTTCACCGTATGACATCTGACAATCAATTGCTAAAAATTTGACACAACAGTCATGAATTTTGGACCATAGACATACTGGTCAGTTATCTATTGATGTGTACATTCACATGCGCATTTCTGTCAGCCAACTGGCCTTTCCTGCTATAAATTTACACCACTATAAGCTCAATTTCCAGTGCATCAAAAACATCACCTCTCTGTTCACGGAATATTGCCGTGTAATCTGATGATGATCAAGTTGTGCTTGTAAAGCTTATGAGCTGCATTGTTTCACAAGTTCAAGCTGTCAGGTATAAATCATAAGAAAAATGTAAACAGGGGCTCTATTTTCACAACATGGCTGGTCCGAGGCTTGTATCTCACATCAGTTTTGCTCTTGGCACTAAATGCATTTTAGTTGCTGTTGGTTGGCTGTGCAAAAATGCTTGAAAATTTGATTTGGGACGAAGGATTGAGGTACATCAAGATAATTCGCATTCCATGAATGTGTCTTGAGAAAGGTTGTCTTGTCTTTGCATTGTATTTACTATTTTAGTACTATTGGTAATACTTTGCTTTATTATAGCTTTGGCTTGCATCATTAATTAGTAGATGTAACATAAACGAAGGCATTAATCCGCAAGCCAATTGAGGATCTCAACAAACAAAGCTTTACCCAAACCAGCGGAGTATGCAAATGGAGCTGCAAGAGCATTCTTTTTACGCATCAAACTTACTTTTTTCCGATCTGGGTCCACACATAAATTAATGCCATTACTGAGAGAGAGTGTGTCCGACAATGCAGCATGCCATTACTGAGAGTGTGTCCGACAATGCAGCCTCATGTTTATGTATACATGCCTAATAAGCTGTAAGCAATTTTATGAGCAGTGTCTCAAACATGAAGCAGGAAAGACAGGAAGCTCGACTACCTGCCCTGGCACTCAGCCATTTGTTAGCTGTAGCTTTGTGCTTTTAGTTTGCCAATTGGCTCATGATGTGCATAGGCAGACCCCTAGGATTGATTACTGGGTATTTGTGTATATTTTGGTTACTAGTTTGCTATGTTGGGTCAGCAACCGTGAAACTCTTGTATGCTGGTTGAACCAGAGCTGCTGTGAGAGTTGGCATGACGCATTTGACAGCAACAGATTGGATATTGAACTCTTCAGGGTCACACCACATCTGGTTCAAATGAAGCTTTTACCCACTTTGAACTAGAGAAGACTTCTTTGATAATACCAGTAATTTGAGTTATTTAAGAAATAATTATCATGGGATAAGTTTGCAGTTGGGACCAGTTTGCGAATCACTAGATTCAGGCTTATTCCAAATACCAAACTGATAGTCATTATGACACTGGAGCTTCCATTTGTTGTCATGTACAAAATAGATAAATTGGAAAAGAGACCTTATCAATTTCTAAAAATGATACCCATATTATCTTTTATAATAGCGCTGTGGTTTTTAATGAAAAATAGTTCTTTACATCAGAGTGGCTCTCTCTTATCTTATTTTTATGATCTTTCCACTTTACATTCAATGTTGTTGCCTTTCAACTAAAATGTGTGTATGTGTTAATGTGTGTCATCAAAGCTAGATCTATCAGCTATATGTGATGTACCCAAACAACTCAAGCAGCATAGTGACTTTTTGACATTTGTGTAGTATCTTATAAACATCAAAACTCCTCTGCAATAAATAATCCATTCATGGCAAAAACTCAGAGGTATATTGACTGTTACGGCACCTGATCACTAGCAATATACATGTATGGTTAAGATTTCATCGGACAAATTTCCGGCCAACTGCAGTCTTGGCTAGAAAGGTTGCCTTTGACTATTCTCTTCCTAGCATCATCAGTTCCACGTTGGTTGATCACATTTCTATGATTATGTAATAGCAATATCGAGGAGCACTTTGCACCCTGCTAATGTACAACACGGGGTCATTTTTTCTAGTTCTGCAGTGAGCTGGTATTCTAGCAATGTTGTCTTCATCACTACATAATTGGTTTGTTGCTGTTCATTACCTGCTGTGCATGACACTTTGTTTTCTGATTAGGTTTTAATAATGCTAAGTTGATTTTTACCCCTGCCTGTGAGTACATAGTAGTAGGATTGTTATTATGTTGGTCAGTTTACGTTAATTAACACTACCAGTGTGTTTTATGTCAAATCCTTTTGGGGTTATCTTTTCTGCTGCAAGTTTTGGCCTTTGCAGGCACCAGATTGAGCATAATGTTTAATGGATCGTAACCTCTTTGGCTCGGAACATGTTATTATATTTTTATTTATCATGTTAATTAATGGATAATCTTTACCTCTTATTACGAGTGAGTGAGTTTATTGTATTTGGAATATTATTGGCTAACCTAACCAGCTTGCTATGATTGGTTACGAAGAAGCGTTGTGGTTGAACTGCCTTTGTTTTATGGTGGCTATCTTGGTGTATAAACCGCAAGAGTTCAGAGGTGAATAATATAGAGCTAAGTAGGTGTGTCCACACTTGAATAGTCACTAACTGTGCCAATTCATTGTCTATCTAAAGCTTGCGATAAACGGTAGCTATCTCCACTAATTCTCAGACAGGAGGTTATCAGACTCCATTACTGACTCATTGGCAGGATATCATAATCTATTATCATCATCATCATCGATATAACATTATTCTCTACCAGTTGCTGACTAGCTAATAGTTCGGCAGCACCATGATGTGTATGAATTTTGATCAGTTTGGACCACCGGGCAAGCTCCATGGACCGCCTGGCGGTGGGGCGGGTATGTATCTCCTATTTTCCTTGTTAAAAATAATACGGACTTTCTCATCACAATAATTTTATTTACATTATTCAGGATGTGGAATTTATGTCTGGATATCACAACACAATAGCTTTCTCCATAAGAGTTTGATCTATTTTACATGAATACAGGATGCTTATGTAAAGATTTTTGTTCTAACATTTGATATTTTGTGAGAAAAATGCTTTCATTATTCTTTCGGTAATGCTTTAAATACATTAGCCATACTTCCAACATTGATTTGTTGTCAATAGCCAGCAAAAAACTCAAGTACCAAAGCGATATTTTATCAGCAGTTGCACAATAGAAGCTATAAGAGATATTTACATTGGCGCTTAACTTTTTTCTCAGTCCCTGTGGCATTGATTCCCAGTTTCCATAGCCCTTTGTACAGGCATATGCTGGCAAAAGAATAGAGTTATAATGGCAAGTGAAAAGGCCTCATTGATTTCTCACTACCCTGCTGTTGTTTTAAATAGGCCTACAAGTTTTTTTCTTGAATTGAGTAATTTGAGATACATGTTTGCCTTCTCCTCTCTCCTGCAAAACCTGGTCTAGGGCATTGATTAACGAACTTGGTCTGGACGACACACTTGGACATTGGAAGCTAAGGTCATTTCGTTCTTCCTCTCTGCGCCTCGATTTACAGTACACAGGAGAAGTAGCTAGCGTTTTGGGATTATGCCAAACTTTGTCTCCGAATTTCATATCTCAGTGTAGTCTCAGAGAATTTCATGTTTTAAACAGGTAACGTCTTGTGTGTTTTGCAACATCATTTTGCTACATCTTCTCTGACTTGTTCAATTATTAAATTATCAGTACCTCTTGTTCTACTGCCTTAATAAATTATGGAATAGCGATGCTATGTAAAAATTCCTTTTGGCTTTCTACAAAGCATTGAAATCATAGTTCAGGGATTTGAGTTGTGACAGGTAGTCTGCAAACACAATAGCAAGATTTCTATCAGTTTGTTTGATTGAAATAGGAATTCTTTTGTGGAGAGTTGTCATACATTATTGTAACCATAATACATATTCAGACAAATGGAGTCAAGGGATGTGTTTTTTACAAAGTGTCAACTTTGGGCTGTGATTCTTTTGAAATGTTTTTCACCTAGCCTTGACACTTGGTGTGAGCTTCGCTGGGCGTAAAAGAGTGTTATTATTTTTACTGGGGTATTTAGAAGGTTGCTGTGAACGTAAGTTACCCTGTAAACTGTTCTATCGTTGTTCATCTTCAGGTTTATTGTTAGCTCCTGACTGCAAATTTGTTTTTGTTTTGTAAGGAGAGCCATTTGTGGCGCCCTTAATCATTATCAGACTGTGAATTGATGCGAGTGCAGATGTAGAGATAGTTTTGTTGTGTGGGAGAAATCTAAAACAATAGTGCCTCTGGTTGATTGACACTGGTCTCAACAGGACACGAATATCAAAGCAACCATAAAATAGCTCAGCTCAGTGATATCCAACCTGTCAGGTTCCATAAAACCTTCATTAATATAGCGGCATGTCTGCTGTTGTGAGTTTAAGGTGTCTAAAAAAGGTCTTGATGTCCACATGTGCGTGTGTGATGTAAAATGAGGGGCATAAGTTCCACGACACACAGTTTCTTACTAAAATAATGTAGTGGTGATAGAACTAAAGGTGAAGTAGTGAGGAATGAAGAATTGCTGCCAACTAGCGATCCATTGGGACCAGTAAAACTGCATGTCATGGTGCTTGTTTCATTTTAGGATTGCACGCTCTGTGGGAAAGTGTCTTCATGAAGATGGAACATGAACCCGACCAGTTGAGGCACCGTGGCCGGCCAAAGGAAGATAAATATTGTGGTGTATGCGGTGACAAGGCGCTAGGATATAACTTTGACGCTATTTCATGTGAATCGTGCAAAGCTTTCTTCAGAAGAAATGCTCCCAAGGGTCTGGTAAGTGCATTTGTGAGAATGACCTGGTGGGCTGCTTTACACTTGTGAAATATGATTGCACAACCCCAAATTTGCATAACTTTCATTGCTTTCTCTGACCCGAAGTAATGGCAGGAAATTCTGAAAATAGGTCAGCCTTGCACCCAAAGACTATTGGGACGTCTGATGTATTGTTAGGGTGTTATGAAAAGCTATCAGTCAAAAAATCTCAGTGGTTTACCAATATTGCATGGCGTTGATTGCGGTCGGAATTAATGAGTTAAAAATTCAACATTTTGCCATAATCGACTGGTTGAAACCACAAGGCAATCACTTTGTGGATCTTCTCAGCCTGGGTTGATTTATTAACCAGAATAAATCATCAAATGGGCTATGAATGCTACGGCAGGGAACTGCCATGCTGTTCAATTATCAGCTTTCAACATTTTCAGACACATTTGCTCTCTGAAATGAAGCATTGTTTCCGAACTGACACCCAATATTCCATTGTGAAAAGCTTTGTAGCAATGAATTGACAAAGCTTTGTCAAAACATGGTTCAGTTGCATGCTTTTTGCTGATAATGTGACTTCATGGCAGAGAGATTTACATTATAAACAAGCCAAAGCCCCATGACATTACTATTATTTTAGAAACATCACCAAGCATCGAAGAGTCATTAATGTTAGTTCAGTAATGAATCTCGGGACTCTCAAGTGTTTTTATGTTTTTGTCAATGGAGTTGAATCCATTAGTCAACTCTTTGATCCAAAAAAGCCGGTGCTGCTCTTTATGCAGCTCACCCACATGTAAAATATTGTGTGGTTGGCAGAAAGCAAGCAGTCACCACAATATGGTTTTGTTTGAATGTTATTGATCATTGGCAATGGCTAAAAACTAATGCAACTATGGAGTTGGCTGTTGTGTGATTTGTGCAAGAAATTCTGTCTGTATTGAATCAAAATGTGTATAAGGCAGGTTCCTTTTGTCCCAAGCTATCAAAGTCCTGTCAAATGATGACAATTTGGGTACAACATCATTCCACATCGCCTGTGAGCCGGAGCGCATCTTTTTCATCAACACTCCCTCTCGTGGTTCAACTTGGTTTCATTATTTTCATCTGATTCTTGACTCTTACACTAAATTAATTTTTTTTCTCTTGGGATTCTCTCCAATCAACTTTTTATCTACGCTCTCAATAAACAAACATGTACAGTTGGTCGGATTCATTTCCAGGCAAGTGAAGGCAACAATAATTCAATCACATTTGATGATCGTGTTTTTAGGATTATTATTTCCGTTTAAACAGTGAATAACTGGTGCTCAGTTCCTATTTGTTAGAATTAAATGGAAAGTACTGTTTCAAGTCCACATTATTTTTGCAGGAGTATTTCAAATGCCCTTATGATGAGAAGTGCAAAATGGATGTCTCCAATAGGCGATTCTGTAAGAGATGCCGTCTCAAAAAGTGCTTTGACATTGGTATGAGGAAAGAGTACATTCTGTCAGAGGAAGAAAGAATGAGAAAACGTCAGAAAATAGAAGAAAACAGGTTAGAGAACAGTTCTGTACCAGTGAGCAGTAGGGGATAAATATTGTTTGAAAAGTTGAGCTACCTGCATGTATTATGAGCTGCCTCCAGTAATTGTCAACTTTGAACCTTGATTCAGTGGCCTACCTTACTAATTAATGCCCTGTACACGCTCCAAGCAATTACTCAACGGTTTCATTTTTATTAAAGCCCTTTATCTGTCGGCTTAACAACTGCAGCAACAGTGTGGTGTTGTTTCAGAGACCATAGATTGGCAACACCCTACTGTGTTTTAGCAGTGTAACAATGATAAACCTTATCAGCCCCTGCTGTTCACTTCAACCTTCCCTCTCAACTGCATCAGTATCAACTATTAATTTAGCACTTGATTTTCTGATTAATTTCCTATGAGTAATCAAAGGACAAGAGATATGGAATATGATGATTACCAATTCCAGTCACTGTCGGACACTCTGATCTACACTTTTATAGTACGACTGGGTGCAGCCAAGTAACTTTTAGACAGTGCTTGCGCCATCTTTGTCAATGTCAATAGGGCAGTTTTTAGATTCAAGTAGCAAAAAACTAGCGTTGGATATATGTTAGTCGGTAACAAATGTTTATCTTTTCAGTCCTTCAGATAAGCAAGTGTATTTGCTTTGAAAACAAAAAGGTCATGGTAAACTGATCTTGATCTAATAAAAATGTGCTGCAGGTGTGAGGCAGGTCTATGAAGAAATTTTTGTAAGGATTTAAACTTTGTCATACATGTAGATTCATTCATGCTCCTAACCAATGAACTCAACTATTTCTCTGTCTAACTTTGTAGGAGGGCAAGAGAGATGGAGAAGATGATGCCTAATGGTAGTGCAAGTGGAAACATGCCCCCCAACCCGCCAATGCATCATTCAATGATCGACCCCAACATGGTGATACATAATAACAACACTATGCAGATGCAAGCGCAGCCAGAGGAGGAGAGTATTAGTCAGAATGGCAGCATCGATACAGGCATTGATTGCATGGAGGTAGATCAGCCGGCTAGCGACACCATACCGCTAGACCCTGAAGAAGCAACGCAGATTGATGACATTGTACAGTCATACAAATCCTCATTAGAGGTTTGTTCTGAGAATCTTCCCCCACCAGAGGAAAAGAACTCTGTTAGTGACTTGATAAATGTATGTGAAGTCAGCATACGTCGTGTCATTGACATGGCAAAGAAAATTAAGATGTTCAAAAACCTGCCACAATCTACCCAAATCTGTCTGCTGAAAGGAGGCTCAATTGAGCTTTTGATCATCAGATCTGTTTTGTCATTTGACAAAGACAAGGCTCAATTCCTAGATGCCACAGACAATCCAAATATTGGCGCTATGTCACTCGAACAATTCAAGATGGCAGCCATGAACAACCCTAAGCTAGAGCCGGGTACTCCTCCTGCCATTGACCCAATGCTGCAGTTCTCTCTGGTAGAAGATGTTATGAAGTTCATCAAAGTTTTATCTATTGATCTCCAAGCTGATGAGACAACTCTTATTCTTTTACTGCTGATATCACTTTTCTCACCGGATAGGCCAAACCTCGACCTCAAAGACATTGTTGGACAGGAACAGGAGAGGCTTTCTCTCCTGCTGCAACACTACATAGAATCCAAAATGCCGCTGAATGAGGCCCGCATTCACTACGCTAAACTGCTTATGAAGTTAACTGACATACGTGACCTCAACGAAGAATCCTCTCAGGTATTCCTGAGCATGCGAACTGAAACCATCCAACCACTCATGAAAGAAGTATTAGATTTGAAAAAGAGTACGGACAGTTCTGTGAGTTCACCTGCACCATCAGATGGTAGCAGTACACAGCCATCAGTGCAAGCACCCAGCTGAAAGCCTTGTTTTATCATCATGTGAATGGTAATCCACACATCGATTTCGGCAAATATGGTCATAACATACATAGAATAGTTTGACTTGCTGAAATGAATGAAAAATTCTCAAAACAGCTTGCCGAAAACCTATTTTTTCATGTGCAGGATTGACTGTAACCAATGTGGTGCTTGATCTATTGAGTACACTGACCCCAAGCATGATTTACTATGCTGAAATCTGACCTTAAAATTGAACTGAAAATGATTGATATCACTGTATTGTATTATAGTTAATTTTACTCCTCTGTAACTGTGGCATTATGTTATGCGATGATGATTTTTTGGTAAGATGTATTGTTTTGCTACCTAGTTTAGTTCTTCACAAATCTACCCATTAGTATTAAACCTCACTAAATAATGTTCATCAACAGGATTATTTATCATTTGTAACATGTATTTGCCTACTTCACTCACATTTTCATGTGACTGTACTTTAAGGTCCGCAATATTCTGTTTAAAATTGTAATGTTCTTTCATCATTGTAGTATAAGAATAGAATGATAGAAAACTGTAATGACTATATCACATTTGCAAGAACCCACAGATTTGGGGTTGTTTTACTCTTTTTACTGGGAATAATTAAATAGATGCATATCAGAAATTTATCTCATTTATGAGGATGGTGGACCTGACACCTCCCAAGCTACGTGGAGAGATGGGTTTTCATAAGGGTATCGCAGAAATTCGGCAAAGATGATGTGAAGTGATACCACATTGATGACAGTTAACACTGGCACTTTTGGATATTAAAAGGTACCCGCACCGTTGACGTCCAGCCCGTTACAATTCTAGCATGAAACATGGATCTGTGATGCATGGCTGGTATTTGGAGAGTCATATTATTAATGGGCACACTCTGATTTACGAAATGTTTGATTTTCAATTCACTGGGAACATTTTTACAAGATTTCACGTAATCACTACTTTCTAAAGTGGTCATGTTTACCATCCAGAGCTGAAAAGTGAGATTTTTTGTTAGCAAACTAAAAGAGGTCTGATATTCAGGAATGTCAGGTATCAATGGCTTGGTGAAAGTCAACACAAACCCACTAACCTAGCTATGCTGGTACCTAAGTGGAATAAGTTATTATGTTGAAAGTAAATTAAAACCAAACACAGCCATAGGAAAGGAACCATAAAGAATCAAAGCCATTATAGAAGGACAGGGTGCAGGTGTTGGAAATAGTTAAATGCAAATGTCAAAAGAAAGTTGATTGCTTTGCATTGATGATGATAATTTCACATTATGATGACAAACTACCTTAGCCTATTATTATCCGTAACTAACTGTATAATCAAACTGTATTTGCACTGAGAGCTATGCCTTTTTTATTTAGGTGTTCCATCCAAATAATGGAATGAATGCTCATTTTCGTGTTCTCCAAATTACACTGTCAAGCATGATTATGGGTTATAACACTTTATATATTTCCTGTCTTATGTAGTGATCAATGTGTCATGGGGCTTGCTATGAACTGTGATTTGTGATCTCAAGTATTGAAATAATAAGATAACATCGGAGTGAATGAGTGCTTGGATGTACAGGATTATGTCATCAAACCCATTTTCACAGCTGTCTATCGAATGAACAAGCTCAGTTATATCCAACTCTATAAGGATCGTAACAGGCTATCACCCCACTCAAACCTCATGGTGTCCCCACTTCCACCATTCCTGTCATTTTGGCGATTTGATTACTCTACTAGTGTTTCAGAGTGTGACAATTTTATTTATTTCTATCCAGGTTTGACTGGATGTCAAAGGATGATCTTTTTGCCTAAAGCCAGATACATAAAAATCTTGGGGCATGGATTGAACACATTTACAAGCAACTGGGTACAATCATGTGTATTGACTTCCTTACCCACACTGATATACTGACAAAATGCGCATTTATGTTTCTTTAATCAACCTTCCGAAATAGAAATGTTGAGGCAAGTTTAGACGGTTGAGTTGAGACGCAGGGTACTTTGCAAATGTTGCATGATGTTCTGGTTTCCTAAAGGGGTTTGTTTTATACCGGTACTTGTACACCATTCGGTTGGCAGTGGCAGTAAATTAGAAAGCAGATATCTATATATTTATATATTTATATATATATATATATATATATATATATATATATATAT
>ERZ1740068.1008-NODE-1008-length-10350-cov-9.522098_pt1 | contig 10350 bp, 5 predicted proteins | sample MGYA00581735_ERZ1740068 | MGnify/ENA primary metagenome ERZ1740068 (study PRJEB43018, sample SAMN04849740) | marine metagenome | isolation source: floating plastic debris | place: Pacific Ocean | collected 2008-08-30 | study: EMG produced TPA metagenomics... | reverse complement strand
GTAGATACCTTGTCAAGGGTATTTACACTGCGGAGTGTCTGAAATATATCTATGGTCACAATCAGCAGGATGCATTATCGTAACAGAACCTCGGGCCTATCACGTTTTTCATTGGTTTAGACACTTATTAGGATATTATGGTCATGTTTCAAATTCACTGGAAGAAAATTTAGCGCACCTCAATAGCAAAAGTTCAATGCCTATCTGGAGCTAAAATTAACCCCATGCCAAAATTGGTGAAACTAAGCAAGAATGAAGCGTGCTGTGCACCTCAACCTATTATTTTTTGATTATGAGTTATGCGGACTTGTATGAATATAACCTATCCATATTCTGCTTAAGGGCGTGGGAAAATACGTATGAGTTATATTTTCGACACGATATTTTGTACAAAGAGAAAAATAATGTCATTCAATGCGTATGTATTATTGTAAGTATTCCTATGCAAAATACAGAGATTTTTTGGGTTCCCAGGTTTTTATTATCAGTAAGACGTGGATATGGGCGTAGCCGGGGCAACAATTACGCATGCAAGACCGATAGTGACTAGTCATGACATGATGATATAAAAAGGAGAAGTCATTATTTAATTTGTATACTATGTGTATAGTATGTCAACTTGTTACTAGCATGATAAAACTTTGTAGTAAACTTGATATAACATTGTAGTAAAGACCCAAATGTCAGATGAGTAATTGGCGTCATGTACAGTCATTATCCATGATTGGTGACTTTTTGTAACCTGAATAAAAAATTGGGGAATGAGTATACATAAATAAGGAAATCAAATGAATGGATAATTGAAAATAGTTTGCATTTGAAATAAATGACGTAATAAAATATGATGTTACGCATTTCATATTCTTGACACGAGAGAATTATCGTACCAGCAGCATTTATGACAAATTTTTATTAAATTTTACCTCTCAGAATAGGTTACTTGTATATTAGTTTGTGGCATAGTTTGTGGCATCTATTTTATTTTTATTTTATTACCATTTTATTATTATGGCAAAATTGAAATAACTTTAATTTTTGTTTTCCACCTAGAAGGCTAGTGGTGCCTGTGTGAGTTCTGTTTCTGCTGCTCTTAACTCAGCACAACAAGCCGCCAGAGCATGTTTATCCTCAAACAGTCTGTTGGGCAAGGCCGTGCTGGGCTTATGAAAAGTAAGAGTATATCGATAGAAAATTGATTGTCAAGGTGCTATCAATGAAAAATTTAAATCTATTAAAAACCAATTGTTATCACTTAACAAGTCTGGCATACCGGAAAAGTTAATGCAAAAGACTTTGATCACCTTTGGCATGTAAACTCAGTAAGTTTTGGCTGCAATTTTGCTTTATTTTTTTCTTTTCCTGTTTTCTTTTCTTACTTTTACTGCTAGCTGTGCTGCTGAACTTTGCTCAATGTTTGCTTCACTGAGGTAGTTATGATGACTTAAATCGGTGTAGCCTGTCCTGTTGGCGTGTCGTCTGCTGCTGCCTGGGTGGATATGCCAACTATTTCAACTATTCGTGATGAACTACAATATTTTTGGAGGAATGCATAGTTTTGTTGTTATTCGTGCTTGCCACTTTACCACCTCGACTTTCTCTTACTTCTGGTGACGTTCTTTCTCAGATGCATGAGACGGAAGCCTGCTGTTGTTTAAACATTTACTGCTGGATGACCCACAGGGTTCAGTGATGCCATAGAGAGCTACAGACATGTAATTACCGTTCAAATAACAACATCTATGTCAAGAAAACACTTGTGCAGCCAATTATGATTAGTGAATGAGCATTTGATTGTGCAGCTTAGCGAGTTGAGACTGTGTAAAAATAGTAAAAGCTGGTAAACCCAGAAACATCATCATCAGGTTGCTGGTCCCTGGATGACGTAGTCAGCAGGTAGATTTATTTATATACATACATTTTTAGCTCGACTAATCACAAGTGTATTGTTGTAGCTCATTTTTGAGCCAGTGAACTTTGTCTACTAATTGTCTGTGGTCGGGATAGACCGGCGCAACGATTAGATTGGTAAATCACAAATATGCTCATTTGTATTGCAAAAAAAATATTTGGTTTATACAAACAAACATGCAGCAGACCAATAAGAATTTCTGGTACCATTCAATAGTTTGCTGCTGAAGCGTGAAAAGTGAAGATAACATATTGTCGTGCTCTAATTATAGCTCCACCTTTAGTAAATCCAGTTGTTAATTTGTTGACAAAAAAGGGTAATTGACTCCAGTAGTCAGGAAAACAGCGAATATTTTAGCACCGACAAGTTTTTGGATAGAGCTGACACTCGAAAATGACAGTGCAATGTTATGCGTTAAATGTACCTCCCTGACGTATATTTCGCACAACATCTTATGTTTTGATATGTTTCAGGAAGAATTATGAAATGCTGTGTTTTAAGAGAAGAATATTGATTATTTTTGACCCTTACGAATGAGTGTATGACACACAAATGCAACAAAAAGTATAATATGCATGACCTTCCAATTATTGGATACAAACACGGTCACTGCGTTAGATATGCAAGAAAAATTACACCAATTTATGATACATTACGTTCAGGCATGGAAACTATTTATATTTATCAGTTCCAGAAAAAAATTATGGAAGATGTAGGACATTTAATGAAAGAATACCGATTATCTTTTGACTTTTAATATTCTGTATGACATACAATGCAGTGTAAACTTCCGCTGTATTAAATAGACAACAAAGTTTCAGTCACATTATGCAATGAGACCCTCAGTTATGATCTTTTACGATGTCTCTTACATTCAGGCATGAAGTACAGCAAATAATTGAATGACGTAGTGTTTTAAATACAATTCATGAGGCATAATATTTGATGACAAATATTCCCGATCTGAATAGATATATTATATAAATAACATTGTTTTATACTTGTTACCTGTGTATCAGAGTATCCCACTTACAAAATGTTAGGTTTTTGTCTATATATTGAGGTGTCCTTTCATCACGCAGTGCAGTTATTCATAGTGCCAGTTATTTAATTATGGTTTATTGTTAATTGTTTATAACCACTGGTACTAGTGCCTTGCTATAAATTTAGTGCACAAAGCGCTCCAAATTCCAGTAGGTGGATCCCCAGAGAACACATAGTAAAATTTAATTGTGGACAGCAGTTCCATTAGGTTGATGTCATAATAGAATTGTCGGAAAAAAGCATGCACGCTTGGCGCTATGTACATTTGCATACTCCAGAAGATTTTGGAGCAAAAGTTTCTGCATCAGATTGTTCTGGGTTGGATCGGAAAGAATTCCAATTCAACAGTATAAATTTTAAATCCAGAACATAATTTTTGACCTCAGAACATGAAATTTTTGACCAAAAAGTGCTTATTAGTCCAATCAAATTGAAATGAGAGTATTTTAATATCAATACTGGCTCCATGTGCACCTTACTGGAATCCCTGACATAACTCTAGATCTATGGATGACTTCATCTTATGCATGGATAACAACTTAATCTACAAAATTTGGTATTTTTGTTTTAATTTTATTTTGGAGAAACGTAACACCATTCAGCGCATTGACATTTTCTATAAATATTTGTCTTATAGTATAGAACTTCCAATCTTCAATCTACAAGAACTTACTGCGGTTAACCTAAAGATATATCCCAGTGCATTTATTAGGTTTTGGCAACAGGGCTTAACTTACTGTCCTACCCAGGAAAAATGAACAAACCCATTTGTACTAACAAAATGTTTTAGTTTTTGACAAATATTGCTAAAATACAATCAAACGCAATCAAGGAGTGGCCCTAAAGAAATTGGAATTGCAGTCAACATGGGTATTACTCACTCACTGCATAGACTGTTTTTGCTGAAGAGTGTTTTTTTTCAGATTTTTTTGCCCAAAAATATTCCTTCTAATCGAGGAGTAATAACTTGCTCTAATGTCTAAAAAAATGACCTATTATTCTTATATTGCTGTAGGTATCCCTGATTGTCAGGGTTGATTGCAGTCTAAAAAAATGCTTAAGTTTTAAATGTTAATTATTTTTATTTTAGCACTGTTTGACAGAAATCCAATGTATAAACATAAATAAATAATGGTATAGTCCAAAAATGGTCAATAGTGTGACTAAATTGAAAACAAAAACGCTTTTTAAGCCAACCATTATCGACATATATATTATATACATATATATATCTATATAGTGTAGGTATATATAGGTATTTATATATTGTAATGACACGTTACCAATCATTAAACTCTTGTCACATGGCGCTCAGTCCCTTGGGAACTATTTTAGAACTCTTGGAAATAAATAGTGAAATCCAAAACAAGAATGTTGGACAAGTGAGGTTTGTCTGAGATAAAAGAAATGTCGGATTTGACATTTGGGAGACTTTTAGCCAACAAGATACACACACAACATAGGCCTGGCCGCTGGGATGTAATTATTTATAACCACTGGAACTGGTGCCTTGATATAAATTTAGTGCACAAAGCGCTCCAAATTTCAGTTGGTGGATCCCCAGAAAACACATAGTAAAATTTAGTTGTGGACAGCAGTTTAGTCATCCATTAGATTGATGTCATAATAGAAAAAGTCAAAAAGGAATGGAAATGTCATTAATTATTGCATTAGAAAAAAAATTGTCGGAAAAAAGCATGCACACTTGGCGCTATGTACATTTGCATTCTGCGATGGTCATACCCTGTAGTTCACCACGCATTACATCACCCATTTCGCCTAGATAAAGTAGAGTCAATGGCTGCAGGTGCGAAGGTGAGCAGCACCTTTGGGACCTCTGAGGCAGGCCTCTCATAAGCTGCATATGACCCGTATTTGGTAACGCATAGTCCGGACAGTTTCCATTGCAATAATTTGCCCAGTATCTTTTTGGTGAAATAATGAACTGAAAGTCCTCGCCTAGCTCATCAAAGTCTAGAACAAATGGATAACGACAGCATCTTGGCTCATTATCTTCCTGCTTGCATTCTCGAGGGCGATCTGTGTCTAATGATCTCTTTTGACGCGGATTGTTGAACTCTCCTTCGTTGAAATCCAGTTTTATGATTGGCATCTGCAATATCAAGAAAGCAAAATAAAGACCAGGTATTCTCATCTCAACCATTAATCAGACTGGACACACAGCCACTCATCATCATCATAACCCTGGAAGGAAGGAGCGAGCGGCTGTAAGAGTTCTTCTGCAGCATTAGGTTTTATCTTGACCAAATGCACTGTGTATATTAATGTCTAGTCACAACATAAAACATTTCGTAAGAATAGTAATTAATAGTCAGTCCTAAATGGTGATTGATAACCACCTGCATCAATAAATAACTTCACGTATGTTGTGTTTCGCTTTATACAATATTATTATGGATATACTGCCCTGAGACTCATTGAAAGAAAAACATTGCTGGTTCATAGTGATTAATAGTGTGTACCTTTCTTCAACCATATGAACACTGTGTACGCACAGGCAATCGCTGAATTTGCAATCTAAACATCATTATCATGCTATCACTGGTGCCTAGAGGTGAAATGGTTCAAGGCCAACAGAGCTGGTGCAAAAATAGCTTTTCAGATTCAAACAAATAAGCCTTTTGTGACCATAAGGGATGTTCAATCCTTTTCAATAATGGATCTTCCTAGTCTGAGCGCTCAGACTCTGTCACGCCCTGACGAGCGGAGCGGATCTTGATCTTGATCCATGAGAGACTGCTTTTGTTGTGGGAAAGAATTAATAGTATGTTTAACTGAAATGTCGCAATCGCAAATCGAGGAAGAAAGGAGTGCTGATTGCGATTGCGCCCAAAGCGTACATCACATCAGCCCAAACCAAACTGTCACTTACCCTACCAAACTGTAACTTGCCGTACAATCAGCGAATGAGTGCTGATGGTTACCTATCATACCAATCCATAACTTACCATAACTTCCCTAATATTTAGCCTACACTACCATGTTATAACATTACCAACGCAGTAGGCTGTAATCCAATATTTCCAGAATCACACCTCCCCCACCAAACTTGGACCTACTCTGCCTAACATAATGATATTGCGCTTAACTTTGAAATGCTGGACTGTGGTTACCATTGCAAACCAAAATCTAGCACACTTTCTTGGCAGCATCGAATATTCATCTGGTGAGGAGCTTGGGCTTGCAAATTCATTGTAATAGTGAGTTTTTGGCTTCGAAGTAATGCAAGATTGGTGGTTCTCTGTGCTTCCGCCAACCCAACCAGTGTCCTTTGTTAACTAACAATACTCACTCTTTCTATTGAGCTATTTTGACCAAGCTGGCTGTTATTGAAGTGGAATATATGGGTGCCTTCTACTGTTGCTTCGGCTACGAGACCGAGGTTGTTTAACCACTCTCCCCGTGTCCACGCCTTTGCTTCTTTTGTAATATCAATGTGGTGCCATTTCCCACCATCTATGAGTCCCACTTTGCTCAGGTGAATACCTCTGTTTTTTGTAACTCTGTTTGTGGTAAGATTCAGTGTTGCAATTTGATTTTCAAAGCCAGGTGGGGTTTCCAGGTAGATTAGCAGTGTTGCTCTCTTTAGACTTCGATCCGTCACTGCCATGGGCATCGGAAAGAACATGGTGGAGTGGAGTCTACTCTCTGGTATTCGTATGGCTTTGTCTGACGGCACTACAAGTAAAATGCAAATAAATCACACTTGGAAATTGCCTAGCTGCTCTTGTCTATGGGCAGGTACTCAGTACCACAGAATGCTAGATAGAATTGGGAGTTGTCCATTTGAACAAATTTTATTTCAATAAACGCACTAAACTTCCTAGTAAGCAATTGGCATGTGGTCTCTATCCGATGATGAGGATTGTATTTTTTTGCCCTTACTATACTGTCATTCATGCTGGAAATCAATTAACATCACACTTGTGTTTGATTGAGTCAGCCATGATCAATTTAGTTCAATGTATTGTAATCCATTATGAATTTTATTGACAAAAAAAGCAAAGTACAATGCAACAAGGTGTACCAGTGAGGTTGAACAAGTTAAACTAAGTCACACCAATGAGTAAGCTCAAACTAAGAGGATACCTAATTGAGTGAAAATATAAACACTCTAGGAGGCAAAATTCACAGTATGTCGGGCCCGAGCGGCGCTATCAACTTTAATGAGGCCTGTATTGCTACGTTTCATAAAATCATAACAATTGTTTTTTCTTACACAATCAATCGCAGGAGCAAATTCTACTTTTGGTTCAATTTTGGGTTTTAGACAGCCTCAGGCTATGTAATGAAGCTTTTGGGATGGTGAAGAATAGTTTTTAGGATTTTATTTGTAAATAAATTATGTGTCTACTACCATTGATGCAGACAGCCTTAAATCAATGTGGTCAGTTCTTGGTGCAAGTGAATCATTGGTAAAATCAAAGCCAGGATAGAAAGTATTGCCAATGGTAATGACTTTAGCGCTTGGCTCAATCGATGTTTGTCAGACATGGCTTTTACCAAAATCATTGATTCCGTGCGAGGAGCTAGGGGGCAGACGATCGCATGCTAGAAGCTTATTAATCTGATAGCAATGGGTTTAAAACATTCGTAAGTCATTATTTTGTGGGGTAATATGGATTGTGTGGGTATTTAAAGGCTTCCCAGAATTAACACAAGAGAATTTATAAGGTCTCTGTGGTATTGCAACTTGCCAAAATGGCAGTCCAAGTTTAGATAAGAGGTTTCTGTCTCAATTCCAAACTGTACTGCTAATTGCAAAGCATGAATATTATTAAAACATCCCGGAAGGGTGGCATGTGTCTGAATAGTTGCCGGAAATGATCCCTTCAAAAATTTGCATGTTGTAGATAAATTTTACTTACATTGTTGGGCGAATCGGATCATCTGTTCAATCTTAGTTGATGGCTCATATAGATCAACTTTTGGCTGGTCATTTTGCATGAGGTCTAAACCACCGATGATATGATGAGGAAACTTTTTGTTGTTGAATAGCTTGATCATGTTGGTCTTGGGTAGCTCAGCTAAATTCAATCTCTTTTTTATATCATCGATTATTTGAGCTTTTCTCCTCTGCATAGCTGCCTGGTGGCTCTTCAGAGGGTCTTGCTTCGGCTTTTTTTGCACCAACGATACTGGAGTTGGCAGCGCCAGATCATCCAGATTAGTGGTGCTCAAGTCAAAGATTGGCGTTGCCTGCTCGACCAGATTGTCATCGGACTTGCCAGCGAGCTCGCCACTAATGTACTCAGTGTTTTCATCGTAATGCTGCCGTGGGTCTAGCTGCTGTAGAGGCAGGTTGTCAGCGCCCGCACCGACAGAAACCTGCCCTTCTTCTGAAGCTGTAGAGTTAGTAACAGTGTTGTCTTGATGCTCCTCGTTAGACAAGGAATCATCGTCTGAGTATCCACTGAAGTCTATTTGTATACTGGCGTGACCAGTACCCAGGTTGCCCAGTCTTACAGCAGGTTTTAGGATCTGTGCTGTGCCCCTACTGATGCCAGCCTGTGTCTGCTCGGTTTCCTGTCTGTGTACTGTACCAGCCACCAGGATACAACATGAGCATAGCCAGCTCAGCACTAGGATTCTCGTGTGCCGTCTCTGTAACATTGCGTCAGAATTCCAGCTGATGGTTAAGAGTTTATAAGCCGTTGTTACAGGACCAGTTTACTCTATGGGAATGCAGGTCTCGTATGCTCTACCAAGCTATTTATAAGGTTCAGGCATCAGTGTGTAGCGCTATTAGTTTTATATAGAAGCATCGCAGTTTACCACAAACCATTACCAAAGGCTTTCTCTCATTGGCTTACAAAGTGTTTATGTCATAAAAAGTTTACCGTTACGTTTTTTCTATGTGAGAGGCAATACAAACTTCGAATATCAACAATTACAAATTTAATATTGCCAACTTGAAACAGATTGTCAAACAATAAGCATAAAGTACTTGACCCAAATTATAGAGCATTAATTGCCATTAATACACAAATCCTCTGGATTAGTATTGACTGTAATGGGTTGGGGTGTAAAATCAGGGGATCAGGTGTCCAGGTGTGGGTCTTTTATGCAAACATGTTCCCATTCTGCAAACTTTATTAGAAATACATGTATATTCAAAGGTAGACTATTTTTAGATTTGATTCAAAGTTTTTGAATTGTGTTCAAAGGTAACAACCCCTATCACGCTTTCCGTGAATTCACCAGAGGGAAAATTTTTCACCTCAGGTTGAAATTGCCACATAATATTCACTTTGTTTTTGTTTTATTGCAAACTAAATTTTGAATCTTGCTCCTGCTCGTTGCATTTAAGGCTGCTTGAGCTTATGATGATGGACCACCACTGAAATTTTTTGTGAGACAATCAAAGTTTGTGTTCTCTCCATTCTCTCTCATAAAGGCTACATTTAGGACCTCACCTTCCGAACCGTACTTGAAGGCCTCATAGACACATCACCAAAAACTTATATGAAAAAATATGGATTCTATTCAATTTTAAAAGATTAGCATAATTGGAGGTGTTCTGGAATCAATGAAATTAACTTATTTAATTTAAACTTATGTTTATTTCATTGCCGGTACAGGGTCTTAGGGTCGATATACGGAATAATGTTACAATACTTCTATGCCTTCATCCCCTACCAAATCCCCCCGGTTGCTTAGTATAGGTCCTTTGGTTGCTCAGTGGTGTAGTGAAAGCTTCAATGGCAAGATCTTCCAAAATAGCTCTCATCAGAAAAAAAAATCTGAAAAACACTGGGTCCATCATATCGTAAACAAAAGAGAAGATAACTACTTTGTTTTTAGGGATCCTATGTATTAGGGGCCCAGCAGGGAGTAAACTTCCTGGACCCAGTAAGGAATGAATTTACAAAGCAGTATTACATGTATGGCATTAAACTTGCTGGCCTCTATTGTAATCATCAAAACATTCTCTATGTTGGAAAGTTCTGATACGCCAGCGCTCAAATCACCAATTTAAATAGAAACGTGATGTTACATAGCAGCCTGAGGGTTTTCATATCCTTTATGTAAAAAGAATAGGTGGCAAAGTATATTGAGTGAGTATTCCATGGCTTATTGCTTTGACCAATTTCTATGGTGCGTAGATGACGCATTAGAAATATATAAGGAGACGATACCGTAACCTTGAATCTACTTGTTGTAAATGCGATGGCAGATCAAGAGGCATTGTATTTGTTCACTGAATGATAATGATCATTGAGCTTGATGGACATTTTGTGTCCTGGTGGTACAAGTTTACATGCGGTACTTTCCTGTTTCTAGTTTTGTGCAATGATTTTGTTTGGAAATCAAGCTGCTTTTGTTTAACAATTTATTTCAGGAGAACACACATGCTTTACAAAAGAATAAATGTC
>ERZ1740068.1007-NODE-1007-length-10351-cov-7.717269_pt1 | contig 10351 bp, 10 predicted proteins | sample MGYA00581735_ERZ1740068 | MGnify/ENA primary metagenome ERZ1740068 (study PRJEB43018, sample SAMN04849740) | marine metagenome | isolation source: floating plastic debris | place: Pacific Ocean | collected 2008-08-30 | study: EMG produced TPA metagenomics... | reverse complement strand
AGGCAGTAGGCAGTAGGCAGTAGGCAGTAGGCAGTAGGCAGTAGGCAGTAGGCAGTTTATTTAGCAAAGCTTTGGTGTGAGAATTTACTGAAGAGACTTGTTCGTTAGTGGGCCGTAATCAACAGGACGAAATATGGAATGTAGTTCTTGCCTCTGTTAGCAGTACCTCGCGTTCCGGATAGCAGTGGTTACCCCACAGCGAGGTACGAGCGAGGAGTAATAGCGAATAGCCGGGTAAAACGCCCTCATAATTGATCCGATGAAGAGGGAGAAAACGAGGTTTGTAGGCTTTGAGTGTAATAAGCGTTAGCTTTGCGGTCAGTTAATAGCAATGGTATGTCGGGAACAGCATTTAGTGACCTTAATTTGAATAAAGCTCTGCTCAATGCATTGGAGGAGATGAAGCTGGAGCAGCCTACGGTGATTCAGGACCGGGCATTTTCCGTGATCATGTCTGGTGCAGATGTGGTGGGTATTGCGCAGACAGGTACGGGTAAAACACTGGCATACCTGCTTCCTTGTCTGAGCCAGTGGAAGTTTACCAGGGACAAAGCACCGTCTATTCTGATCCTGGTGCCGACCCGGGAACTGGTGGCGCAGGTGGTGCAGAATGTGGAGGAAGTGACCCGCTTCATGAATGTGCGGGTAGGTGGTGCCTATGGTGGGACCAACATCAAAACACAGATTGCCATGCTGGGTGAAGGACTGGATGTGCTGGTAGCGACTCCCGGCCGACTGCTGGACCTGATCTTCAACGGCTCACTGAAAGTAAAGCAAATCAAGAAGCTGGTCATTGATGAGGTAGACGAGATGCTTACCCTGGGATTTCGCGACCAGTTGGGTAAAATCCTGGATTTACTGCCAGACCGCCGGCAAAGCCTGTTGTTTTCGGCCACGTTGACGGATGAGGTGGAGAAAATCATTGCTACTTTTTTCCAGTTGCCCAAAAGGATTGAGGCAGCCCCCGCAGGTACGCCGCTGGACAACATCACGCAGACGGCCTACCAGGTGCCTAATTTCAATACCAAAGTGAACCTGCTTAATGCCTTGCTGACGGATGAGGCGCTGTCCAAGGTGCTGGTGTTTACCGCGAGTAAGCGGCTGGCCAATGCGTTGCACGAACGGCTGGAGGAAACCTTTGCGGATACGGTGGGGGTAGTGCATGCCAATAAAGACCAGAACTACCGATTTCAGGCCGTGAATAATTTTGCCGATGGCACTTTTCGCATTTTGATCGCCACAGACCTGATTTCGCGTGGACTAGACATTGCTCATGTGTCTCATGTGGTCAATTTTGACCTGCCGGATATCCCGGAGAATTACATCCACAGGATAGGGCGAACAGGGCGGGCTGACCGAGACGGACAAGCCATTGCCATGATCACACCCAAAGATGATCAGCGCAGGGAGCAGATAGAATCGTTGATGCGTATGGCCATTCCTGAGCTGGAACTGCCGGAGTCGGTAGAGATTTCTGAGGTGCTGACGATGGATGAAATGCCTGTTGACCACAGGGAAGGGGCAACGCTGAGAAAGCGCAAACGAGAGCCTTCTGGTCCGGCTTTTCACGAGAAAAAGGCCAAAAATCAGAAGGTGAATATCCGGTATGACCACGCCAAAGAAATGCGCAAGAAATATGGTAAACCCAAGCGAAAAGGTGGTAAGCAACGGTGATACTATTCGACCTTGATGTATTCTGCGGTGCGGGTAAATCCCAGATCCATCAACTTGTTTAATTCTCTTCTGGTTGGTTTCAGTTTATAGCCCTTCAATCTGCCGGAAGGACCCACCCTTTTTTCAATTTCTGTGATCTCTTCCAAAGAGGTGATGTCTTTCGGTATGTTGATGTCTGACAGCGATAATTTTCTTTTTTTGAGTGTCAACAGATCCACCGACCAGGTCACCCTGCCTTCCCGACTGCGATTGAGGAAATAGTGTCCTTTGAAGCGACGGATGACATTGTACTCAGAAATGGTAAATAAGGTATCGCGGTAGTTGTACCTCACCAGTACAGAGTCTCCCTCAATGAATTGTAGATTGACCTGATGGCTTCCATCCAGTAATTCAATAAATTCCTGAGGATTGGCCGGGAGCTGTGTAGAGTCGATCTCCAGGTCCAGGGAGTCGATGTGTAATTTCAATTCCAGGTTTTCCCACTCGATGATATGTTGCGGGTCGATGATCAGGTGACGGCTGCTGTCGCTTCTTAGGTATTTGCCGATCAACCTGCCAGGGATTTTTTTCAAATTTGGTTTATGTGCCGGTTGAGGCTCTTCAAACCGAAAGCCATCATCGCAGGCGAGCTGCATCATGCAGACTATGAATAGACACAAGTAGTTTTTCATGTATTGATAAAGCTAGTGCTCTGCAACTGCTGATGCAAATTGTTGCCTTAGATTTTCTTGTCATTTTGAGAGGACTTTTTTAAATCCCGCATGGTCAGTTGGAATGCCTTGCTCAGTGCATAATCCTTTTTAAGTCTATACTTCTTCATTCGTTTCACGATGAAAGGAAGGTGCACAAAACTCCGGTTGTTGGTATAGTCATCCATCAGGCTTGCTGCAGAGTCGTGATCTTCTAATAGTGTGGCCACGATGACTTCGCCGGAACGTACGAAGTGTTCGGTAATACAGGCCGACCAGTTGCTATACCCCTGACGTGTCATGCTTTCCTGCAAAGGTGGATACAGTGCTTCTGTTGCCTGGATCAAATCAGTGGTATTTGCATCCAGTACGTGATTGACGAAGCAGTGACCAAATTCATGGATTGCCAGATTCTGGAGTTTGGTTTTGTTGGAGTAATCAAAATTCTTGTCTATTGGTCCCATGACGAAGTTGGCTACTGTGCCTCGTTCCGTCCTGAAGCCCCACCCGGGTCCTGACCAAATCGTAAGGCTTGGTACGAGCTTGTAGGATTTGAACTGTTGTTGATAGTACTGTTCCATTACCGGATAGAAGGATGCAGGTGGTTGATTGTGCTCCAACGTCTTGATTGTTTTTGTCCTGTGAGGTGCCAGCTGAGACCAGATGGTTTCGAACTGTGAGTTTTTCACAAATTTATTGACCTCCATGATTAGCAAGTTCAGGTGCTGCAATTTTTCTTCAGATTCATAGCCAAACAGGTCTGTCAGTATCTGAGAGACGGGGAGGCGATCTGGTAGTGGGAATTGTGGCAGGTTATACATTATTGATGTAATGGTGCTATAGTCTAAGTCGCCAGCCAGCTCAAATATTTTCATCAGTGATGGCAGTTCCCTGTCTGTGGGCTGGCTGTTGAGTATTTGTGTAATGGGGTGTTGCGGGTCCAGGTCATCGGGGTCTCCCAGGTGGATGATGTAGCCCATTAGCTCAATGTTTTTGCTAAACAGGATTTCTACTTTTTCCGGTGTTTGACCAATGGATGTTGTTGCGGTGCTGACTGACAGCAAGAAAAAAATGAGGTATTTCATGAGTTTTTTCTTCAAAGGAAGGGCTCAATAACAGGTATTTCGCCCAAAAACGCGTTTCTGGACGTCCGAAAACAGGTATTTGTTTCAGTTTCTAAGCGGTGCGATGTCAACTACCCGCTAGCTGCAAGGTACTCCGATGGTGATTTGCCATGGCGGTTTTTGAAGACCTGATTGAAAGTAGATTTTGAGCTGAAGCCTGATTCAAGGGCAAGTGCCAGTAATGTCTTATGATCTTCCTGTCCGGATTGTGCTTTCTTCAAAAATGTGGCGATCCGGTATTCGTTGACAAACTCCTTGTAGTTCCGGTGATGGTACTGGTTGATGAGATAGCTGATGTAGCGCTGAGGCAGGCCCAGATTTGCGGCGACTTCTTTGAGGGGCAGGTTTGGGGTGAGGTAGAGTCGCTGTTCCTCCATGGTTTTTTCCAGATTCCTGAGCTGTTGCTGGTCATCGTAGTGAGGGAACCCGGCATTGCGTTCAGCCTTCTGAATGGGAGCAATAAAAGAGGTGTTTTCCAGGAAATTGAGGAGCGAAAGGCCGAAAAACAAGGTGACCAGAATGAGCTCTACCAAATAGAATTGTTGCCAGCCAATGAAGGAGAAGAGCAGCCACATCAGGGAGATGAGTGACAATGCGGCCATCATGGACACCACCCGGATATGTACAAGCCATGTTTTGGTAGATTTCTTCGCCTTGCTGCGTTTGACAAAAGTCACCCAAAAATGAGTGAGCGCAGCCATGCTGCCAAAGAGTGGCAGGTAGTCAATCAGTATGGGCCAGAATGCGTAGTTGCTGGGACGGAAATCCGTGAAAAGCGCATACAGCTCAATGCTGGTCAGGATGATTGCTGGCAGGTAAAGGAGCAGATGCAGAGCCCGAAAGGAAAAGATGTCATCTTGATGGTATTGCGTAAAGTACCAGATGGAAGGTGGGATGACCAGGTAATTGAGTAGGATAGGTATGGGGAAGTGACCTTGCATGTTATTGTAGCCTGAGTGTGCTGCCCAGGAAAACAATAACTCGAAAGACAAAATCAGTGTGATCAAACCAATGAAGAAATTGGCTTTTTTAATTGCAAAGGCCTGTAGCATCAATGAAATACTGATCAGGATGCCTAGTGCTGTGCCAATTAAGTAGATGTTTTCGAGCATTGGTCAATGAAATTCCTCCCTAAAAATAAAAGGCTTTGGGAAAGATTACAACCTGGATTTATGTGAAGCTGAGCAGGTTGGTAGCGAGTTTTTTGATAAAATGACGCTCTTTATAGACATCATGCCCCACACCTGGTAGTAGATGGGTGGTCACCTGAAGACTTTGGGACCACTCTGCAGAGGGACGGTATTTGTCTTGTTCGCCATAGTATAAAACGATGTCCCCATCTGGCTTTTGGGTTTCGTGTCGAAGTCTTGTCGCAGAGATGGCTACAAGCTTTTTTGTCTGAAGTCCGGCCAAAATTGCCTTCCAGGCAATCACACCTCCTACACTACAGCCGATGATCATGTCAATGGATTGTGGAACTTGGGCTCTTAGTTGCTGTACAGCTGTTTCAATTCCTCCATTGATCAATTGCCGATGGATAGTGTCCTGAGATTGTCCTTTTACATTGATACCCGCAAGTTGAGGTGAGTCAAAAAGTGTGACCTCATGGTGGTGCTGTAAGGCTGCAATATAATCTTGCGACCATGCTTCGTCCTGAAATCCCCATAAATCGGATAATAGTAAGAGTTTTGGTTTCACGGGGTTGCTGTTTTACGTTCGGGAATAGGAAGACTGCTTACAGGGTAGCTGTAAATGTCTTCACCATCAGAAAAAATGAACTGATTGCTGCCTTCTGATACCCATGAACTCCAGCCGTAGGGTAGCATGTCTAGTTTTTGAGGAATAGACCAACGCGGGTTTTCACGCTGTCCCTCATTGTAACTAATAAAAAATCCTTGCTGAGTTATGTCTCCTTCTGTGTATCTACTGAAGATCAGGTAGCGTTTTTTACGGTCAACGAATGGACTAAACTCTGTGCCTGAAGTAGTATTTATTACTGTCAGGCTATCTGTGATGGTGAGCTGCTGGTTTTCGAGTATGGCTTGTACGATGTCTCCGTTGCTGGCAGGAACGTAGAAGTAAACCTCCCGGTTGTTTAGCCAATAGAAATAACCACCCGATAGGCCGGTGTTTTGAGAAAGGTTGTTTTTCGTTGACCAGCGATTGTCTGTTTTCTCAGCCAGCCAAATGGAAGAGGTAGTATCTGTACGAATGCTGAAAAGAATCTTTTGCCCATCGGGCGAGATGGCACCATTGTAGATTGAATCCAGTGCTACCAATGCAACCGGGGATGCGAAATAGTCTCCTTCTTTTCTTGCCAGGTAACCCATTTGTTTTTCCCAACCATTGGTTCTGGTGAAAAATGCTGTCTGTTCGTCTGAGGTGAAACTGATGACGTTCTCGGAAAATGCTTCGGAAGAAATACTACCGGGCCATGCTTTTTTTGGATTGCTAATAGGGGCTTGTGTGCAGGCTACGATCGTCAAGATGGACAGGATTGAAAGTGCCACGCTGCTGGTTTTGGGATATGTAGGCTCAGTGATCAATTTTTGCTGAACTCCACATTGACTGTGAAGCGGATGTTTTTGACACTAAAATACTCTTTTTCGTGGAAAAGGGACACTTCATTTCTATTGCATATGGATCGCTAGGTACCTCATTTATGTCAAAACAGGTGCTCTTTTTAGAAAAAGAGCAAACAAATTATACAAAAGTGAATTAAATATATTACATTCACTTTTGTATAATAACTAACAACAACAAATGGGAAGTTCGAAAGGGGTAAACATCGGTGAGTTTGAAGAGCTTGTATTGCTGATCATCGGCATATTGGATGGACAGGCCTATGGCGTATCTATCAGGGATGCGATCCTCAAGGAGACCAACAGGAGTGTTAACATCAGTGCGGTGCATGAGGTGTTGAAGCGGCTGGAGCGAAAGGGCTTTGTGCGCTTTGAGATCGGAGGTGCGACAGAAGACCGAGGAGGCAGACGTAAAAAGCTGTTTTTCATTACCGCTGAAGGCAAGCGTGTACTGGAGCACTCGGTAGCGTTGCGCACGGGGCTTTTTCAACGGATACCTGGATTTTCTCACTCATGAAGTTCCAACCTCCCAAATGGCCCGATCGGTTTCTGAAGTGGTATTGCCATCCGGAACTCTTTGAATTCATCCAGGGAGATGTCTACGAATTATATGCTGAGCGCACCCGGGACAAAGGGCGCACTTATGCCAATAGGGCATTTTACTGGGATGTGTTACGCTTTTTCCGACCTTCCAACTTACGCCAGGGTAGCAGTTTAACACAAACAATTATGATCAAAAACTATTTAAAAGTGGGTTTTCGTAACCTGCGCAAAAATTGGACTAACTCACTAATCAACATTTCGGGATTGACGCTTTCGGTGGGTTGTGCCATCACCACTTTCCTTTTTGCTGATTTCTTCTTTCACCTCAACTCCATCCATGAAAACCTGGACAATATTTATCAGGTGGTGAGTCATGTGGAGGAAAATCAGAAAGAAGTGCGCTATGGACCCTCGCCACTGATGTTGTCGGAACGCATCCGGCAGGATATTCCCGATGCCAGGGAAGTCACCCGTGTGCAATATTTGACCGGGAACGTGAAGTATGGGGCCAACGTATTCAGGGAACGGATTCAGTTCGTAGATCCTTCCTTTCTGGAGATTTTTGATTTCCCGATAGAGGCCGGGGTGAAACAGCAGTTTGAGGCAGGTGACATTTTCATCAGCCACGACATGGCCACCAAGTACTTTGGGTATGACAACCCCATCGGGCAGCGGATGGATGTCAAATTTGGAGAAGAACGATTGTCATTCAATGTAGGTGGTGTGTTTGGGAGTGTGCCGGCCAATACTACTTTCAAACCGAGGCTGTTGCTGAATTTTGATACCTATTTACAACTCGCCAAGGCCAATATTAATTGGGTGGATGAGGCCAAGGCCACTTTCGTGCTGATGAACGAGCAGGTAAATCAGTCTATGTTGAGTGCGCAGTTTGAGTCATATAAAAAGGAATATAACGAAGCCAATGCCAATAAACCGGTGCAGTGGTTTGAACTGATGTCCTTTCCTGAGCTAAGCAACCGCAATGACATCCAGGATTCCATTGTTTTTGGCAACAGTACTACAGGTACTGTCAGTATTGCGATTACCGGTCTCTTGTTGATTCTGTTCGCTTGTTTAAACTACATCAACATCTCCATCTCTACTGCAACCACCCGACTGAAAGAAATTGGCGTGAGGAAAGTGATGGGAGGAAGCAGGTCTGGTATCGCGCAGCAGTTTCTGACAGAGAACTTTCTGATCTGCTCTATTGCAATGGTCTTTGGTGTAGTAGCCTGCTATTTCCTGCTTTTGCCGGGCTTTAACCAGTTGTCTCCTGTTCCTATTCCCTTTGCTTTCTCGTCTCTGTCCACGGCGGTGATCTATTTTCTTAGCCTGTTTCTGATTCTGGGGATTTTATCCGGGGCATATCCGGCCTTTTACATTTCAAAATTTCAGTCGCTGAAGATTTTCAAAGGAGACCAGCAGCTGGGCGGTAAAAAATACCTCAGCAGGATACTGCTTACCTGCCAGTTTATTCTGGTTTTTGTCACCATTTTAGGCTGTTTGGTTTTTACAGACAATGCGCGCTATATCAAAGAAGTCAGTTGGGGTTATGAGCCTGAGGGCATCTTGTCCATGCCCATCGCAGACCAGTCGCAGCTTGAGTTGATGGAGGCAGCAGCAGGCAGGCACCCTGATATTCAGGCACTTTCTACTTCCAGGGGACACATGGGCGTTCAAAATAACCTCATCTCCTTTGATCGGGTAGAAAATCCTTTCAAGGTATTGAGTTTTGAAGTAGCACCAGGCTATACGGAGCTGATGGGCCTGCCACTTATGTCGGGCAGGTATTTCCGGAATCAGGATCAGCAGGAGGCAGTGGTAGTCAACCAGCTTTTTGTAAAGGAAATGGATTGGAGTAATCCTGTGGGAGAGGTATTTGATTTCCAGGGGAGCAGCCGCACGGTGGTTGGTGTAGTAGCAGATGTTTATCATGTTTTCTTTGACGATGACATACAGCGCCCTATGGTTTTTTCTGTGTCTGAAGAGGCACCCAATTTTCTGGTCGTTAAGGCAAATCCTGCTAAGCTGGTAGGGGTCAATCAGTACCTGAGAGAACAGTGGAGTACGGTAGCGCCTTACGATCCCTTCGTGAGTTATTTTCAGGCGGATAGCTTCAACCGCAAGTATGACAATGTAGATGCCAATATCTGGTTCATGGTAGTGCTTTCTGTCATGACCATCTTTTTGACTTGTATGGGCCTCTATGGATTATTGGCTTTTACGCTACAGAACAGGATCAAAGAGTACAGCATCAGAAAGGTTTTGGGAGCTTCTGCGAAGCACATCATCCTGCTGGCCAACAGGGAGTTCATCTGGATCATCGCTATTTCTTTTGGCATCGGTGCTCCGCTGGGCATCTGGATCATGCAGGATTTTGTCGCTTCATTCTTTACCATTTCCAAACCTCTGGGTGTCATGCCCATCGTCCTGGGTCTGTTGATCACCATCAGTACCATTGTGTTGTCAGTATTTGGTCAGATCAGAAAGGTAACAAAGGTCAATCCTGTGGATATACTCAAGGGGGAGTAACGGAATGAGGAAACAGAGTGAGAGTGAGAGTGAAGTTATGAACCGTGCGAAAGATCTCGCCCTGACGCGGGCCGCTCTCACTCTGCGAGATAAAATCACTGAATGGATCAAATCTTCAGTCAACCAGAATAAGTTCGCTTTGCTACTAATAGTAGGCAGTAGGCAAATAGCAATGGGTTCGATTTCCTGATGAAAGGATCTTTGCCTATTGGATACTGCCTACTGCCTATTCTAATGAGGTAGAAACGACCTGCTTAGCAGATGCTAAACTCACATTTTCGCCTGAAACCACCTCGTTGCCTCCGCGATTGCTTCAGTGACTTCGGCATCCTGGTCGTAATAGCTGAACTGGTGATACGGAGACTCCAGCTCTGTTTCCATCCAGTGGAGTTTTTTGTCTGTCGTACCTATTTTCTCAAAATAGTTCTTCGTATACTGAGGTAAGACTGCGCCATCTGAGTGAATCATCAGCGTAGGCTTGGTCAGGTTTGCCGCAGTGACCATTGGATCGGCCGTGAGCCAGTCTTCCCATGACATGACCGCAAACTGGTCGTTGCTCCACTGTGCGATGGCACCGCGCTCCGGGTTGAGGTAGTAGTCATAGGGCCCATACATCGCCGCAGAAGTGTCTTCCGTTGAGATGGTGGGGATATAGGCTACTGTACCATTTTCAGCGTATGCTTTTTTGGCATTTCTGGCTGCTTCCAGCTTTTCATTGACACCAGCATCGCCACCATAGAATTGTTTGACCGCTTCCGCATCGTGCAGCCAGGAAGCAGTGGTGACCAGAGACTGGATGCGCTCGTCTTCAGAAGCAGCCATGAGAGAGTACATGGCGCCTGCACAAACTCCAAATACTCCCACTTTGTCATGGTCTACTTCGGGTAAAGTAGTGAGATAAGAAACGGCATTTTGGATGTCTGTCTTCTTGAGCGCCGGGCTTTCGTAGAAGCGCGGTTCCCCTTCACTTTCACCAAAGTTTCTGAAGTCAAATGCTAACGTGATGAATCCTTCATTGGCCAATCTCTGGGCATACAAGCCGGCCATCTGCTCTTTGACTGTGGTCCAGCTACCGGAAACGACAATGGTGGGATATTTTTGTTGACTGTCGAAATTAGCAGGGAGGAATAAATTACCTGTCAGTTGAGCACCTTCGCTATTGAATTTTACTTTTTTCATTGTTACCTGATTTGATGTATTTGAATCT
>ERZ1740068.1006-NODE-1006-length-10357-cov-14.013590_pt1 | contig 10357 bp, 10 predicted proteins | sample MGYA00581735_ERZ1740068 | MGnify/ENA primary metagenome ERZ1740068 (study PRJEB43018, sample SAMN04849740) | marine metagenome | isolation source: floating plastic debris | place: Pacific Ocean | collected 2008-08-30 | study: EMG produced TPA metagenomics... | reverse complement strand
CCCCCCCCCCCTCCTCCCCCGCCCCCCCGCCCCCCCCCCCCCCCCCTCCCCCCGCCCCTGCCCCCCCCCCCCCCCCTCCCCCTTTGGGGCGCCCTGTGCCACCACCACGCTATAGTGCACTGAATATTCAGTCCAGGAAAATGAAAACCATTCGAGAAAAACGAAACCTTTACCAAACACATCCCATCTTTTTACGCAAACTTTAGATCGGGGTCTAAAGACACCATAAAGGGCACAAACTGGTTGCTCCACGAATTGTTCGACGACAGCTCCACCGACGCGGACAGCTGACCGTCCACCAAAACCGAGTACACGTCGTTTTCGCAGTGGAGCGAATAGGTGGGGCGGGGCCCTGGCTCTTTGGCCTCTCCGACCTCGGTCCGCAAGTGTACGTCGTTGATGACCTGCATCGCCCCGGTCTTGCTGTCAAACACGATGGCCGTCTCCACGTTGTCTTTCTCGTCCAAGTAACGCGGGTGAAGGAACCCGATCTGGAAGTGGGTCGACGCTTTGTTCATTATCTCTACCTTGGCGTGTTTTCGCTTGTGGTCTCCCACATAAAACGTGTTCCTCGGTTCCGGCGTGGCCTCGGGGTTGTCGGCCTTCTTCTCTTCTGTTTTGGCCTCGGCACTCTCTTCCGCACCCGTGCCCTCCGACGTAGAGGCCCCTGGTTCGACCTCTTCGCTCGTAGTTGCGCCTAGAAAGTATTCCCGGTGGGTAACTTCGGGGTTGTTGAGACGCAGCCACCGGGTAAAGACGGGAGCCGTTTGTGATACGTTGTTTTCAAAGGGCCTGGCCGGGGCCGTAGGGATCCAGTTGAAGAGCATGCCCTGTTCGTCGTAATATTCCATTTTGCGGGGCGTCAAGGTCAACGAAAAGCCCGACTGGGCAACTTGAAACTGAACCTGGCTTTGGCTCTGCATCTCGTGCATCTCGTCAATGTGCTCCAGAGCGGTCAACATTCTTTGGGCTCGGGTCTTTTTCTCCTCCAGGGCTTCCAATGATCCTTTCAGCAAATTTTGTGCTTTGCAGACCGATCGGTCTACTTCTTCGAGCCTTTCCAGGTACAATTTTCGGGCCGCCTCAAGCGCCTCGGCCGTGTTGTGTTCCAACACGTGAAACACGCACAGGCACTCTTCTTCTCCTCCTTGCGAAGCGTTGGTGGATCCGCGCATGCTCCAAGAGAACGAACCCTCTGGACGGGTGGACCATTTTTCAGGAAAGGTCACGGTTCCGTACTTTTGGGACAAGGGCACGAGGGTGTGTTGGTCTTGATAGGAAATCGACAGGCATCCGTAGGACCTGGGCACTGGCTCGGCTGAGGGAAGTTCCACGCGCGCCGAGCCTTCGATGGGGGCAGAGGGAGCAGAGGGAGTTACGTCCATTTCTGTGGTTTGGGCGTTGTGAGCTTCCAGTCGCCTACCACACCACCCTGGTCGGAAAGGAAAAAAAAAATCAAACACCAATAATTTTTTTTTTTTTTTAGTTTTTTACGAAATCATCAACTTTCCTCCTTGCACCTGGAGGAACGGGATAAAGTGCCCACCCCAGGTATTCTGGGGAAGAAAACTTAGCTCATACTTGTGGTGTCCAAACGACAAGGACAGCACGTTGGCCTTCCATTCCATATCGACCCTTCGTGCGTTTTGTCTGTACGTGTGATGGACCTGATTGGGACCCTTTTCGTCGTCGTCCGTCTCTTTCAGGATTTTGTAACCGCGATGCATCGGGTTGAAACAAAAGCCGACCTTGATGGGGTTGGTCTGGCAGAAGTACCGGGGATGCAGCACACCTACGGTGAGCTTGCTATTCTTGCCAAAATCCAAGTCGCAGAAAAGCACCGGCATCCTTCGGTTCAACATGAAGAACATTGGTTGGTTGTCTTTGGTCGCAGGAATTTTGATTTTGGAATGCACCGGTGGACTTGCTGGGAACGGTATGTTGACGAAAAGATGAGGGTCTTCGGCCACTTGGATATTCGATCTCTTGTTCCAAGGGAAACGGAGAGGCTTCTTGGGTGGGGTGGGAAGAAACAGATGCGGCAAACCGGGCTGTCCCATCCAGCCGTATTTTGCTTCCGGCCTGGTGATCGACCGGCGTTTTCGAAGGGGGAAAGAGTGGGTTTGCCGTCGCCAGCTCAAAAGACACCCGGAACACTTCTTTTGTGACATGAGCTCGCTGTAGACAGGAGGGTGATCCGGCAATATTTCCACCCCCACACCAGCAGATTCTACTTCAAATTGAAGACCATGTTTCTGGGATTTTGAAGGTTCGTCCAAAAGCTCCTGGGCGCGAAGTATCGAACGTTGACGCTGGGCTTCACGATGCGCCGAACGTTCATTACTCCGAATTTGAAAAAAGATGACCAGTTTGGGGTTGGGCGTCGTGACTATTTCGTAGCTTAAATATGCTTCTCTGGCCTCTCTGGCAGAGAGAAATTGAATTATATCCACGTACGACAAAGTTCCAGATTGGGTGGGAAGAGGGATAAATCTCCGACCCAAATCGTTTTCCACGACCAAGCATCCGTACCCTCTGGGCATTTCGTCAGGAGAGGGCAGGGACAAGAGGTTTGTCTGGGGTTCCTCGTGCTTGGTTTCCATGGGCAGTGCTGGTGGTGGTGCTCCCAATTCGCGGTGCGCAGTCAGCTGGGGGTACACCGATTCCGCCATTGGAAACTGTGCCCAACGATGGTGGTGGTGGTGGCGAAAGTTGCTGCGGCAGTGTACAAAATTTTCTACCGTTTGTGTTTTTAAAAAAAAAATGGACGTATCGGACAACACTTTGAAATGGTTACACTTTGCGGCGCTGGTGGGGCACACGGTGCAGGGCGCGGCGGGGGAGGCGCTCGTGAACACCACCTTTAAGGACAAATCCATCTTTAGCGCGACCAACCCGGTGGCCACCCGCCCGGGAGAAATCGGCCTGGACGCCAAGTTGCGGACCAACCACATCGGCTCGTTTCAACTCAACCACCTGGTCCCCGTCTTTTCCTTCCTCAGCGCGGTAAACCACGGGTGGGCCTTTTTCGACAACAAGCGTTACATGCAGTACGTCGAGGCCGGGTACAACCCCGTGCGCTGGGCCGAATTTGCTGTGAGCGCGGGCATCATGAACGTGGTGATCGGCGCTTTGTCGGGCCTCAACGACGTCAAGGGTTGGAGTTACCTCTTGCTCAGCAACGCCGCCTTGCAGGCCACGGGCTACGCCATCGAACGAGACACGGCGACCTCCCTCAACAGCTTATCGCGCGTGCATCGCCGGGACTCGGCGCTGGCGGCCCAGAGGCTGCAGGTCATCGGCTTCCTCATCTTTGTTTCCATCTTGGCCCCCATTTGGACAGCGTTTTTCACCTCCATCGTCCAGGCCCCCGACCCCGACGACATTCCCAGCTTCGTGTGGGCCATCGTCTTTATCCTGACGGCGTTGTACCTGACGTTCGGTCTGGTGAGCTTGGCGTACTCCCGAGCAGCCTTGGCCGAAAAGGGCGCTCCCAACGGTTGGTTGGCCTTCCGTCAGAGCAATTTCCGCAAGATCGAGGTCATGTACATCATCCTCAGCTTTACTTCCAAGACCTTTTTGGCCAACATGACGCTTTTGGGCGCCACCAATTCTCGCAGCACCACCACCCAGGCGTAAACCTGTCCAGAGGCTGAACCTTGAAAAAAAAAAAATAAAATGCAAACATAGAAGAAAAAAAAGCATGTCTACACAACCGAGTCTGGTGAAAACTCATGGCCACACGGCGGCCGCCCATTTGACGGCGGCTTCCGTCATTGCCATGGGGGGCCTGTCGTTGTACCTCACCGAGAACTATTCCGAGATGCTTAACGACGGTCGCGTGAGCACCACCGAGCCGGGCGACAACTTGCGCGGCACGTACGCCGACGCCTTTCTCGGCGTGTCCATTCTGGTCGTGGTGTTGATCGCCTTGTGCATGTTTGCTTGTGCCTACGCCATGGGTTGCGAGGCCGGCAAGGGCAACAAGGCCGCAGGGCAGAAAATGAGTAACGTAAAGCGCTTCTTCAAGTGGGCCATGGGGGGCACACTTGTGTTTGGGTTGGTGGCCGCGGCCATGAACATTAACGTGGTAGAAAACTTTTCTACCTTGCACGAGCTGGTGGACGACGAAGGCAACCTCCGCGGCACACACGGCTACACCACCCTGGTGTTCAACTGCTTGGCCATCGCGGCTGCGGCTCTCACCCACATCTTTGCTCTGGCCTGCATGTTGCCGGCCCAGAAGGGTTCCAAGGGCGGAAAGGGCAGCAAAGAAAACGAAGCAGGGGAAGAAAAAGCGGCCACCAGTTCCAAGAAATCATCTGCCTCCCAGAAGAGCACCCAGAAAAGCACCCAAAGGAAAAACAGGACCGTGTTTGACGAAATTGAGTAACGCTGCACAATAAAAATCAAAAGCTTTATGGATACCGACATTCCTCACCGCTTGCATTTTTACTGGGACGGACCCAACCGCCCGGAATGGATCATCCAAGCGTGGCGCGACTTGCACCCGGGTTTCGAAGTCACGGTCTGGAACGAGGCCAAGATTCGCTTCACCCTGGGCCAGACGTTTGCGCACGCGGAGTGGTTCTACCGCACCCCGCGCCTCAACCAAAAATCGGACCTGGCCCGCCTGGCCGTGCTCTACGCCTTTGGTGGGGTCTACATCGACGCTGACGTGGTGCCGATGCGGCGTCTGCCCGAAGAGTGGTTCCACCACACCGCCGAGCTGGGCTTGGTTCAGGAAAAAAAGGGCTTGATCAGCAATTCGGTGATCGCCGCGCCGGCCGGCAGTGCGCTCTTGCGTGAGTGGCAGGCACAGCTCCACCCCGAACGCACCAACCAGCCGGTGTGGAAGACCACCGGGCCTCGGGTGCTCACGGACTGGCTGCGGACACGCGGCTGGGTGTCTACACACGACATGCTGGCCTTGTCGCCGGTGCCGGGCAGCCCCTTGCGCATCCACCCCTACTTTACCATTAACCTCGGCCTAGACCTCGACCCGACGTTTGTGTGGCGGCACGACCCGAGCGGCTTGTTCAGCCCTCGCCGTCGCAACCGGGACGTGGACTGGGTGCGTCGCCGCCGGCCCTGGGCGAAGGAGCAGGTGGTGGGATTTCAGTGCTTCCTCGGGGGCAAAAAAAAGTACTACTCTCGTTTTGCCAAGCTGGGGTGGGAGGCCGCCCGGAAGCGCATCGACGAATACCTCGACTTTGTCATATCTTGTGCGCCCCGGGCCCTGCGTCCCGCAGGGTGTTGTTGAGGCTCATGTATGCTCTACGAAAAAGCGGGGTTTCTGGAAGGGGGCAAGCTCGGAGGGTGTTAGCTCGGAGGGTGTTGCTTGTTGGCGGGGCTTGGCGTGCTGAGCTTGGTGAGGGGGATGGGAACGAATGGGGCTAGACCCCCAGCGAACGTACACCTCCCTCAGAAACAGTCCTAGCAAGAAGGTGGTAATCAAGCACGCCACCACCAAGACGGCAAAACTCAGTTGCTCGTGTTCCACCATGCCTTTTTTTTTCTAACATGGGCAACATCTCGAACCAAAAAAGAAAAAAAAAAAAGTTGTGTCCCGAGACAGAATAAAGTTCGCCATGCCCCGCTTTGTGTACGTGTCGCCGTACGACAGCCAGGGCAGACCCTCGGCCATCGACCCGTTTCTGGCCATGACGGTCTCGAACGAGCTGAAACAAGAGATCGACGAAACTCTGCCGGGAGGCAGCAACAACGTCAGCGAAAGCCGTCCGCAGTGGCTGCGTCCGGCGAGCCTCAAGTTGCGGGCGGCCGCCACGGTGAACTACACCTTTCTGGACGAAGGTGCGGGCTACCGCAACGTGGTGGGTTTCTACACCTACCCCAAGTCGCAGCCGCCCCGCTACTTTTCGCAGGTGCAAGACGTGGTGGTGCTGGTGCCCAACGCCAGCAAGTCGGGCTCGGGTGGAGGTATGAACCCGGGCGACACGCTCCGCTTGCCGGCTACGTACACGACCGCACAGATCGGAGGGCGCACTTTCATTAGCGCCGTGACGAGCTACACGTTTCCGGCCGACACGGTGGTGTGCTTCCTGTTGGCGAGCAACCGGTGGCGAGGCTCGTACGTGCACGAAAACACCAACATGTTTTCCAGCGACCCTTGGATGAACCCCGAGCCCGAGAACCTCAAGGTGCACTGCGTGTCGTACCGCTCCAAGGTGAACCCCACCCTGTTGATCATGGGCTGGGAAGACGTGAACCGCACCATCGGCTGGTGCGACCACGACTTTAACGACAACGTGTTTACGGTCAAGGTAGAGCCGTTCAGTGCGCTGGACGACGACTGTTTCAACGACGGCACGACCCAGAGCTATCGCGGTACGGTGTTGTGCGAAGACCTGAAAGGCCCGACGGCTCGCCACGACCGGGACTACAACGACTTGAACGGGGAGTACCACTTTGTGGAGTCGCTTGACAACCAAGGCAAGTTGGTGGGGTTGGAGGCTTCGTTTGTGTTTAAGCACCGTGGCGCGCACTACGACCACAACTTTGGGTTTATCCTTCCGCGCGTGCACCACATCGCCGACGCCGTGATTACGCGAGAGACCCACCAAGGCGAAACCGGCGAGCACGTGGTGACCGACATGAGCCAGGCCGTGCGGGATTCCGGCTCGGACCGCATCGCCTTTACGGAATCCACTCGCACGTTGGTCACGGACGGCAGCCAGTGGGCCAACACCCAGAACGAAAACGTGGTGCCCTCGATCAGCAAAATCAAGATCGAGTTCCCGACCCCAATCGACCTGGACTACCTCAAAAACGCCCACCCCCCGTACTCGTGGTACCTCCGGTGCTACCGTCGCCCCGACACGCGCAACGAGCGGCGCACGCACGAGCTGTTCTCGGGCACGAAGTACGATTTTCATTCGGCCGAAACCGGCAGCACGACCTTTGACAAGATCTTGGTGTTGCCCAACATAGTCAACTTTGAGTGTCCCCGGGAGAAAATCGCGTTGGTACACGCGTACGGCATGCTACGGCGCTTCTTGCAAACCGGCAACGACAAGTTTCGGTACTGGTACAAAGACAACTGGGACAAGCGCGTAGTGGTAGGATCTCCCACCATTCCCGACACCCTCGGCTGGACCACCACGTTTGCTCACGTCTAGTGTGTCTTGGGCCCTGACGAGTGCCAGGGTAATAAAGACCAATAATATATATCTGCCTATGTAAGAAGATTGGGTTACCCACGCATTGTATATTCCGGTCGCGCGCCATGGAAAGCCTGCCCTTTGAGCTGTACTGCCAAGTTTTGGGGTGGTTGGATGCTGAGAGCTTTGTTCGTTTTGGCGCGTGCGCCCCCTGGACCTATCGGCTCATGAAGAAGCCGCAGACAAAGCAAACGCTAGGCTTTACCGCGTATAGCAACAGGAACATGGAGGACGTGGCTCGGTTGACGTCTGCTTTTACTCAAACTCTGCGCATAACTACGCTCCGGAACTGCCACATAAACGGATCGTGGAGCTTCTTGCGAAGATGTTCCAACTTGCGCCGCTTCTCGTTGAGCGGCCAATGGCCCGTGTTTGACATGATGGACTTGAGCTGCTTGCCAAAGTTACAACGCATCGACCTGGAAGGCGTGGACCGAGTTTTATGCATGCACAGCCCCAACCCTAAAAAACACCCGTCCTTTCCCCGTCTGACACACGTCCACTTAATACGCAGCTCCTTGGTGGATCTTTCGTCTTTCGTAAGTCTCTGCCCACACCTGGAAGAACTTGGCCTGTGGCGTTACGAGAACTTGGATTTGAGCCCTTTGTGCCAATTGAGGCGGTTAAAGACCTTGCGCCTGAATGCTCGTTATCTCGATTCGATCCAACCCTTGACCCGATGCCTTGGTCTGGAACACTTGCGGTTCATGTCTTTCTTTGGAATGGGAATCCCACCTGATGATAAGGACGTCAAGATTTTTCAAAGCATACAGAACCTCAAAACCTTGGACTTGGGAAGGCTACGTTTGAAAGACAGGGATATACGAGGTTGGTCCTTGGCCGGCTCGAAGCAGCTGCAAAGTCTAAACCTGCGTGGAAACGATTTATGCGACCTTGAGTGGATGGAACACTCCCGCTTGCAAGAGCTCATCCTCCACGCGAACCGGAATTTGAGCAACATTTGGTCTTTACGCACATGTACACACTTGCGCGTTCTGTCTTTGTCAGAATCTAGAGTCTCCAGCCTAAAATCCTTGTCCCATTGCTCTCGTTTGCGAAAACTCGACCTGCGAAAATGCAGGCGGCTCAAGAGCGTGGCACCCCTGGGCGCATGCACACAACTGGAGACGCTGTGCCTGACAGAGTGTGTGGGCGTTACCGACATCTCACCCTTGGCCCTTTGCGTGCGCCTCAAAGTTTTGGATATATCCAAAACGTTGGTGCAGGACTTGGAACCGTTGTCGTCTTGCACGGATCTCAGGGAGCTCGACGCCTCCGTTTGTCCGCGTTTGCGCGCGCTGCCGGGTGGCTGGTCACGCCTCCGAAAGCTAACGCTCAACGAATGCCGGTACCTCCAAAGCTTTCAAGGCCTAGAGGGATGTACCCAGCTGTTCCAGCTCAGCGCAAACAATTGTGCTTACGTACAAAGCCTCGATCCTTTAGCGGCCTGCACAGTGCTAGAATACCTTTCACTCTCCGGGTGTGTGAGGCTCACCCACGTGTCGTGTGTTGCCCACATGTCGCGGTTACGGGAATTGGTGTTAAGCAGTTGCACGAGCCTGGACGCGCTGCCGCCTTTCATGCGATGTCCGTTAACGCGGTTGTACATATCAAACACGAGCGTACGAACACTGCAGTTTTTGCAAGACGTTGGCAGCCGGCTATACTGTCTTGACATTGGTGACACGTGGCTAGAACCGGGCTGGATACCGGCCGTACTGGCAAACTGTCCAAGGCTGCGTGTACTCCATACCAGCCAGAGTTGTCCGGAAACGGATACTTCCCGGTTTGATAACACCAAAATAGTCGTTGGCATGCGCTGGCGGGTGCATGCCTGGGAGGGAGAGAGCGACTCGGAGTAATCCGTCGTACACAATAAAGTTGTGAATTTATTTGGCGTTTGGCACGCCACAGCGCTGATACAGCAATACGCTCAAAGCGATAGCCAGTGAATCAATGATGTCGTCGTGCCCCGCCGGAGGATCCTTGGAATCTATCTTGCCTTGCCCCAACAGCTTGACAATGGGGGGCAGGCCAAAATACTTTTCGGCCGCGTGGATCATGTCCCACTTCTTGGCGAACCCATGGCGGGCAAATATCTTCTTGGCGGACAAGGGGGGGATTTCCTGAGCCGAAAAGCCTTGCGCCCTCAACAAGGACCGCAACAACCCACCAAATTCACACAGCTTGACGGCGCCCTCACGCTGCTTGGTGTACGTGCGGTCTCGAGACGCAGTTATGCCCAGGGCATAATACTCAATACCCAGACGGGCTCCCGGTCGGCGCAAGGCCGGGACAATGGCCGCCAAGATTTTTCGCGCCACCAGCAGATACCGTTCCGTGCGCGAGGACGCTTCGTACTTGTTCCATCGCGGCATGAGGGACGTCAACTCCCACGTCCAGCCCGAAAACGGAAACCTGGATCGACGAATCCGCACCAGGACGTTCGCCGGGTTGTACTGGCGGTTGCTAAAGAAGTACGAATGAATCGTCCTCATTTTCGGATTTACCACCGTCGCTGCCGGGCTTTTCAAGGACGGATCTATGCCGAGCACCGGATAAGGGTGCAGACCAAGCCACCTCTTCCACGGGAACCCTTGTTTCGGCATCCTGGGCACCGGCCGTTTGGGACACATGAGAGACGACGCTTTTCGCTCTTTCGAAGCGTTCTTCTTGGGCCGGGAAGTGGCTGGCTTGACCTTCGTCGTAGCGGGTGGACATGACGTTAAAGAACTCGTCGGCAAAGGCTTCGTTGCATTTACGCGGGGGAAACTCGCAGACGGACTGACCGGCAAAGGCTTGGCTTTTCTGCGCCGGGGAGCAGCCGCCGACGTACGCTTCACTTTTTTCGTTGGCGGCGTGGTACTGGCTTTCGCCTTTTTCCACGTCAATCCTCCATTCTTCTGGCTCAGCCAATAAGGCGGCAGAAGCTTCTTCCGTTTCCTCATCAAACAGCAAGGACCACACGAGGTGACACAAGTCCCACTCCAAAAAGCACATCCAAAGTTTGAGACACTGACCCCACCCACCCAGAAACAAATTTTTTTTTTTAATGTTTCACCACATTCGTCAACACCTTGAGAGAAAGAAAAAAAAAAAAAAAATTTTTTTTCACCCCGGTGTATGGGGAAGGATAGAGTAAAATATTTTTAAGGCATGGTGAAGAAATGCACCCC
>ERZ1740068.1005-NODE-1005-length-10366-cov-3.187082_pt1 | contig 10366 bp, 8 predicted proteins | sample MGYA00581735_ERZ1740068 | MGnify/ENA primary metagenome ERZ1740068 (study PRJEB43018, sample SAMN04849740) | marine metagenome | isolation source: floating plastic debris | place: Pacific Ocean | collected 2008-08-30 | study: EMG produced TPA metagenomics... | reverse complement strand
CAGTGATCGTCACCCGTTCATCATCGATTGACAGTTGTTCCAGCCAGACACCATCAGGGAGCACCTCTGCCAACTGTCCGACAATGGCGATGCGCGCGCTTCCGTTTTCACGGCTCTCGCGCAATGTACGGCTTTGGGCAACGGCGGCCGCTTGCGCTGCGATCTGCTGATTTGCGACCGCTGCCTCTTGTGCGACAGCCCGTTGTTCAACAGATAGTGCCACGCTTAATGCGATGCCGGACACAATGAAGAACGCAAAAGCCATGCCGGGCAAACGCAAGGCGGGTGGGATCATGCGCAGACTGCGGCCAAGTGTAAGCGGACCGGTTGAGCGGCGTGATGGCTTTAGCCAGCTTGGATAGACGGCGATTTTCGTACTCCCGTCCGATGCGATCCGGCGGGCAGTATTGATGATCTTGCCGTGCGACTTCAGAGCATCGAAAACCCAGTCCACATTGGAATGCAGGACGATTGCGGCATCGACTTGCCAGTCCAGATCAGCCGTTTCTTTGGCGGACCAAAACCAAATGCTTTGGTCGCGCTGAAATGGAGATTTGAACGCGATTTCCGTATCAATCATCGCTTCCAGATCATTAAAAGGTCCGTTTGGGATCGTGAAGCCGAGGTCCAGCGCCGATCGTCCCTCAAACACCAGATCAATCCTCTTTTCGGGAACCTCGTTCAGTTCCTGCATCAAAAGCGCCGGATCATCATATTCCGCTACGTCGTCATCAATCCGAATGGCAAAACCACGTTCGCGGACAATGATTTCCGGTGGCGGAGCTTTTGTGAGTGTTGGTTTTTGGGCATGTAGTTCTGAAACGCCCGCCGAGGCAAGATTGAGATACTTCGTCAGTGTATTGACGGATTTGCGCGCGGATGACGTGCTTTTGCCCTGCTGTAATGCTTTCGTCATACCCTTTTGGGTCCCAAAAAAATTGCGCTGAGGAGCATGTAACCCCTCAGCGCATGAGAATTCAACTGTTCGACTGTGTGGATCAGCTGGATCGGTTGAACAGATTGTGGTTGGTGAACGTATGGTCCGGGAAGATTGTGGAAACAAGCTGTTCCGGCATGTTCATGTGCCGAACCATGATCTCTGCAACCAGGTCTTTGTATTCGGTCCGGATCGGTGTGAAGCGGTTCCGATACAACGAGTTGACGTCCAGTGTCGTGATGTCTGGACCAACGCCGGGGCCAGTTGGGCCGCCAAATGCGAACCAGGTCGACGAATAGCCGTGGTCGGTGCCGCGGCTACCATTCTCGATCACGGTTCTGCCGAATTCAGTACCAACAAGAACAACCACATCATCAATGATCGTCGAGATATCACGATAGAATGTCAGGAAGTCCGTTGCACCTTCACGCATCCGGCGGTGGTAGCCAAAGGTCTGGTCAGCGAACCGGTTTGTACCGCCAGGGATCTGGTTAGAGTGTGTATCCCAACCGATGTTCCAATCGATTGCTGCGACTTCAAGCGGGACACCTGCTTTGAGAAGCTGTGCAGCAAGCCGCAAGCCACGCCCCAAGCGTGAGTTCGAATACTCAAGACCGTTTGCGTTGGTGACGTAGTTTTCACCGGCTTCCTGAACCTGGGCGATCGACTCGACCATGATAACCTGGTTTTCACGCACGGATGCTTCCATCGTGTCTTCGACGACCGGATGAGACGAGATTTCACGCATCAGTTCTGTCAGTTGGTTATCGGCACAGCCGTTACCCGCACAGAAGTTGTTGTTGCGCAGATTAAAACCATCGCGGTCTTGGATTGCGGGTACAACAATATTGCCTGCGGCCTCGGCGCTCATGTTGGTTTTGCCAAGAACGGCCCCGCGAAGCGGGTCATTCCCGCCATCAACACTTTGCATGTAGCGGTTGAGGTAGCCATCAATGAGGTTGCTGCGGGCACCGTTACCAATCCAACGCTGGTTGTCAAAGTGCGAACGGTTACCTTCTTCCAAGGCTGTAGACGGTGCAACCATCATCCGCCCGGCATTCCAGATCTCCATCAGTGGTTCGAGATTTGGGTTCATTGCGCGGTAGCTGTCGCCAATGTTCAGCGCTGTGTTTGCGTCGCTATCCAGCGGTGCCTCAATCGCAATGTTGGGGCGGTGCTGATAGTAGATCGGGTCGCCAACGGGTGGGAAAAGGTGCAAACCATCTGCGCCACCACGCATGAAGACTTTGATCAGTGTTTTGCCGCCGGCCGACTGGCCGAATGCAAACTGGGGAGCCCCGGCAACACCAGCCATACTTGCGGCTGTCATCAATGCGGAGGACATGAGGAATTCTCTACGCGTAGTCAATTTAGATACCTTTCTAAATTCGGGTGAAGCCGAAGATTACTGAAGAAGGAAGCCGGGGAGGACGATCAGCAGACCGCTTGCCCGTTCAAAGGCATCCCGTTCATTGCGTGCCATAGGTTCGAAAATACCATCCTCACCTTTCAGCACATCAACCATTGCTTCGTACTCTTCCTGTGAATACCGGTCTGCGGTTCCAATGGTGAGGAGGAATGCTGCAACCTCTTCAGCAGTCTGAACACCAGCGTCTTCGATCATGCCTTGCAAATCGATACCGTATTCGCCGGGCCGCTCAACAATCTGGGTCATGCGACGGTACGATCCAATCATTGAAGCCGAGTTAACCCAAGCCTCGCCAACTTCTGGCAAGCCGGTTGGCAGGCCAAAGCGCAGCTGGTCGTATCCTGCCGCACGGCCGACTTCACGCAGGCGTCCAAAGAAGTTGTCGTTGACAGGCCGTGCACCAAGCGCCCGAACAGCTGATATGGCGTATTCGAATGGCGTTTTGGCTTTATTGGCCTGCAGCTCAACATTGCTGATGTATTCGGGGTGCATCAAGACGGCCCGCAAAATCTCACCGGCATCGCCATCATTGGCTTCCCATGCATCGACACAAGTCTGCACAAAGTTGGCGGGAGGCACATCAGCGACGAAGCGCTGTACGATTTTCCCACAAACATAGTTCTGTGTCAGTGGATTACTTGCAAGAAGGGCGATCAGTTCTTCACCCTCCTGAACACCTGCGGCACCTGAACGGCCAGCAATAGTGGTCGAAAGGAACGGAATTTCCTTGTCTTCCGTATCGTGGCGATCTGCCCGGAATTCGAACTCGTAATCATGCAATACGTTGTTCGCATTCGGGTTTGTGCGGCGGAAGTTCCACCCTGTGAAGACGCGCGACACAGCAATGACATCCTCGTCACCATATGGTGCGTCAACACCAACGGTATGCAATTCGAGGATCTCACGACCATAGTTTTCGTTCAGGCGGCCTGCGCGGCTTAGGTCGTAGTCAAGGAACAGAGACATCAACGGGCTGCGTGCAGAGTACAACAGCAGATCTTCAAACCGGCCGAACGCATTGTCGCGGAAGAACTGGCGGTCAATGATGTTCTGCTCAAACACTTGCGTGTCTTTGGTTGAGGCAAAGAAGTGGTTTGACCAGAATTCGCCCATCACTTCTTGCAGCTGCTTTTCAGAGAATGCAGCATACGCCATGCGATGGCTCATCTCGGCATTGGCAAGTCTGAAGAAGTTGTTGTCCAGATTGCGCACGAGACTGTCAAAATCCTGTCCCTCAAACGCGGCATTACGGATGTTGTCTGGGTCCAGCTGTTCATTCACATAGGCCTCGAACCCGATGGTGCGGACGCGTGAATAAAGATCGGCTGTTGGTCCGTAAGTGATGCGTGACAACGCTTGGCTAACGCCATCGACAACACGACCCGCTTCGAACTCATAAGAGATTGGCTGGCTTGTTACGTTGGCATCCGCGCTGGATGCAGCTGTCAGTGTCACTCTTGCTGGACCGCTTGCGAAATCCTCTGGAAACAGGCGTGTCGCAAACTGACCCGTATCAGGGGCCACATCGACGTTAAATGTACGACCCGATGGAGCGACGCTGACCGTGACCATGTCGAAGGTCATTGGATCCATCACGCCGCCAAACAGTGTCTGGCCAGTCGCCGCAACGACACCATCAGCTGTACCGCCAGCGGTCAATTGTACCGCACTGGTCAACGCAACACCTGTTGGTGGGCTGAGAAGGCTCGAAGTTGCCTCACCATTCCCTGTAACTGGAGGTGTTGGCGCCGGTGGCGTTGGTGCAGGCGGTGTTGGAGCCGGAGGCGTAGGAGACGGAGGAGTAGGAGCAGGAGCAGAAGGAGACGGCGCAGTAGGAGCAGGAGGAGAAGGAGAGGGAGAAGATGGAGCAGAAGGAGAAGGCGGTGGTGGCGTCGGTACAGGCGGCGGAGGTGCCGGAGGTGTTGGCGCAACAACCGGTGTTTCACCACTTGGGCTTTCGCCCATGACGGCCGTCTTCAGAGCGTCACGGATTGCATCCCGTACCGACCCTTTTGTTGCGCCACGCACGTTGTTCTCAGTTGATGCAGCTGCAGGTGCGGCCGCAGCAGTGGTCAACGGCACCGAGCGCACAGCGACCGGTGCTTCGACAGATGCCGCAGTAGCGGGTGCTGAGTCAGTGACAACATCTGCACTTGCGTCTGCGGCGCTAGAGCTGTTGGAGGCTACCCGCGCCTCGCTTACATTTGGTACGAAAGAGGCCAGACTTGCTGCTGGCATGCCAACAACACCGGCTGTGATTGACATAACCTGTTCGGCAGTAAGGTTATCACCAGTGATTTGCAGTGCATGAGTGCCTGCGTCGAGCGTTGTAAATGCACGCTGTTCACCGCTGGCATTGCCATCTGTGCTAAGAATTTCAGTATCACCAATACGCAGTGTCACAGCGACACCCGCTGGAGCGGTAAACGCATATGTTGCGCTACTTGGTACCGCGAAGTCTAATACAACACCGTCTGCCTGAGGAGCGACGAAGCTCGCATCGATCAAAGAAGGCATCGCAGACGACGCAGCGCTTTGCATTTCTTGTGCTGAAACACCAGCGGCCACTGAAGTCAGGATCAGTGGCGTCACAACCAAAAGGCTCTTCCGAGTAAAATTCATGTGTACGCTCTCATGCAATGAGTGTCTGGGTCCCGCCAGACTATCGAGTGGATTTGGACGAAAATGTGTCGGCCGAACAACTAGGATCTATCTTTTGCCTACAATCGGCGACAAAACGCCCACGTTCGTTATCAAATGGTGAACATTAGACGTGATTGTGCCGATTATGTTTCCCGCAGAACGGGAATTACTGTCTATTTGCATGGTTTTAAGCCTCAATTACAATAAAGTGTTGAGAGTTGCCTTGCTATCAGGCGCTACTCGAATCATTTGAATGCAGACCCGGAAGGACCTTCGCGCGTGCTTTTGGATGTAAACATGCCCAAAAAGCTGCCGACCATTTTCGTGGAGGATGGGCGTCTGTCCGAGGCGGATCTGGCAAAGGTCACCGACGCTGCCGCCACGACCGGCCAACCGATCCGGGCAGTTCTGGACCGGTTGGGGCTTATTCCGCAAAAGGAGTGGGCGCGCGCGTGCGCAGAACATCTGCAGTTGCCGCTGGTGACACTGGACGACATTCCAGAACGTTTGCCCCAGGACGACCGTCTGTCGGCCGATTATCTTAGCCGGAACGCGATTGTTCCCATTCGGATCACAGATAATGCCGCCCATTTTGCGGTGGCTGATCCCTTTGACCCAGACGCTGTAGCGGCGCTTGAAATGATTTTTGGGTCGGCGTTGACGCTGGCTGTCGCAACAGATCGCGACATCGCGCTGGCAATGGCCCGTAGCGAAGATGCTGCCGCTGCGGACGCACCCCAGAAGTCTGATGTACTAAGCGCGCGGATGGGCGGTATCGATCTTGATACAGATAAACTGACCGAACTGGCCAATAACGCGCCGACGGTCCGTTATCTGGACACATTGTTTGATACGGCCGTTGAGATGCGCGCGACGGACATTCATCTGGAGCCAACATCAAAGCTTGCCCGTGTGCGCCTGCGCGTCGATGGTGAGTTGGTCGAAGTCCAGGCGCCCGAGAAGAGCATATATGATGGTGTCGTGTCGCGTCTGAAGATTTTGGCAGGCATGGACATCAGCGAACGCCGCCTGCCGCAAGATGGGCGCATCCGCCAAAGGCATGCGGGCCGCGACATTGATATGCGCGTTGCCAGTGCCCCCATGATTCACGGGGAAACAATTGTGCTGCGTCTGTTGGACAGTCACGAAGGGCTGTCACAGCTAGAGGATCTGGCCTTGCCTGGCCATGTCGGCAAGCGGATCAACGCGGCGATTAGCCAGCCGAACGGTCTGATCCTTGTCACCGGGCCAACAGGCAGTGGTAAGACCACGACACTGCATGCGGCGATGAATGCGCTGAACGAAACCCGGCGCAAGATCGTGACGATTGAGAATCCGGTTGAGATCCAGACACCCGGTCTGCAGCAGATAGAGGTGAACCCAGAGCTGGGATGGACCTTTGCCGCTGCATTGCGGACTGTGCTGCGCCACGACCCTGACGTGATCATGGTGGGCGAGATACGCGACAGCGAAACGGCTGAACTGGCTGTGCGTGCGGCGATGACGGGGCACCTGGTGTTTTCGACACTTCATACGAACACCGCAATTGATGCCGCGACCCGTTTGGTTGATTTGGGCGTCCCTGAATACCTGATCCGATCTGTGGTGCGCCTTGTTGCAGCCCAGCGTCTGGTGCGCAGGGTTTGCGGCAATTGTGCGGTGCCGCTGGATTTAGGCAAACGTCCCAAAAGCCGTGACCTGTTCGCCAAGTTGGACAAGCGCACCGGTGGACGGACCGATCCTGCTGCTTGGCGACTGGTCAAATCAGTTGGCTGTGATGTATGTAATCACACTGGCTTCAAAGGGAGGCTCGCGTTGTTTGAGGCGATGGAGCCGGAAGAGATCTTTGCAACTGGTGATCTTTCTGCGCAGGTGCAGACCATGGGTTCAGAGGCGGTGCGGCTGGTCGCCGAAGGGCACACAACAATGGAAGAAGTCTTGCGTATTCTGGGCGTAAAGTACTTCTAGGGTTCTATAGTAATGGAACAGGCACAAAAGACATTTTCCTATGTGGCGCGCGATGCAAGCGGTGCGCGGCAATCGGGTGTCGTGTCGGGCCTTGATACAAATGATGCGACCCGCGTGCTGCGTGCGCAGGGATTGTTCCCCATCAGCCTGGATATCGACGATGGCGCTTCCGCGCCACGAGCCGGTGCACGCAAGCCAAAAGATGGCGCGCATCTTTCGCCGCGGCAAACAAGCGATTTTCTGACACGTCTGGCGAAACTATCGGGCAGACAGATCCAGACAGAGCGCGCATTGGCGATTATTGGTGATGGCGGGCAGGACCCGATTTCGCGCGCAGCCGCAAGGGTGCGCGACAGTCTGCGCGAGGGGGCTGCCCTGTCACAGGCCTTGGAAGAAAAGGCCGGTGTCGATGATCCCGTAACCCTGTCTCTTGTCAAAGGGGCCGAAGTTTCGGGTGATATGGGCAGCGCGCTGGAAACAGCGGCAGATATCATGCAGAACCGGCTGGAAATTCGCCGGCGTATCGTGACAGGGCTGATGTATCCCGGCATCTTGTTGTTTGTGGCGTTGATGTCCCTTGGGTTGATCATGATTGCAATCATCCCGCAGTTCCGCCCGTTGATCGAGGACCGGATCGATCTGGTACCGGTAATGGGGCGGGCAGTGTTCGCTGTTTCAGGTATCCTGGCTGGGCTTTGGCCATTTATCCTGCTGACGCTGATCATCCTGGTGGGTGGTATCCTGTTTGCAGCACGTCGTGGCATGTTGGGGCCTATTCTGGTGCGTGTTGGCAACCGCATCCCCTTTGTGCGCCGTCTGCTGTTGCGCAACCAGATGATGCTGCTGTTGCATGTTTTGGGCGCGCTTCTGAGCCGGGAAATCACCCTGAGCGGGGCATTGCGCGTCGTGTCGAAATCCACACCAACCGGCACCGTTCGGCAAAGCATGACCCAAGTCACGCAAGACGTCGAAAACGGTGCGGCCTTATCAACAGCGATGCGTGAACAGAACCTGTTACCCCAGGAAGCCATCGAAATGATCCGTATTGGCGAGGAAGCTGGCGACATGGGCGGCATGATCAGCCGGACATCGCTTGATATGCGCGCGGCTGCGGATCGTGATCTTGAACGTTTCTTACTATTGTTCCAGCCTGCACTGATCGTTGGGGTTGGACTATTGATCGGAGTAAGCCTTTATGCCCTTTTTTCAGCAATCGTTTCGGTCAACGCCATTACGTTTTAGAACACGACCGCAGCGCAGGCGGACCAGCACGACCGGCTTTTCCTTGATCGAAATGCTGGTTGCAGTTGCTATTGTGGGTTTGCTGATCGGTGTAGTCGGTCCGGCCGCCATGCGGCAGCTACAGTCGTCTCGCGTGACAACGGCGGAGGCGCAGATTACGCAACTGCGCAGCGCGCTGGACATCTTTATGATCGAAACAGGGCGCTTTCCGACGGAACAAGAAGGGTTGAACGCGCTCGTCAATGGTGCTGGTACGATACCTGGGTGGAATGGGCCCTATCTGCGCGATGGTCAGCTGCCCGTCGATCCATGGGGCAGTGCGTTTCTATATAGTATAGAGCAGGGGCAAGTACGGATCACGTCGCTGGGTGCTGATGGTCAGGCTGGCGGCACAGGCGTTGACGCCGATGTGGAGGGGTGACCGATCCCGATGGCGTGGTCCGCGTGACCGCAGGGCCAGTCGCGGTTTTGCCACTGTCGAGGTGTTGGTGGCGGTCGCCATTGTTGTTCTGATTGGCACGATATCAATCCTGGCTCTGGGTCGATCGGACCGTGCGACATTGCAAAGCGACGTGGCTGCGGTGGCATTGGCGCTGCAGCAGGCCCGATTGCAAGCGGCTGAAACGGGCCGCGCTGTGACCATTGAATACTCTGATACTGACCGGACGCTGCGGGCAGGAGCAGTGACCCATACGCTGGACCGCGCCGTAACAAGCCCAAATGAAGCGACGCAGATTTCCATCCGTCCTTCGGGCGAAAACGAAGGGCTTGATCTGGTTTTGGTCGCTGGTGCGCATTCGCGGTCGGTTGAGCTGGATTGGTTGACCGGCCAGATAAGGTTGTCGCCATGATGCGGCGTGGCATGCAACGTGGGTTCACCCTCGTCGAAAGTCTTGTGTCGCTGGCGATTGCGGCCCTCGCGATCAGTGGGTTCTATCAGGCCTTGTCGACCGGCGTGTTTATGGAGCGTCGCTCTGGCGTGCAGGCCGCCCAGATGCTCGTTGCAACCCAAGTTATGGACCGGATCGGTGTTGATATTGCCCTGCGTGCGGGTTTGCAGGATCGCGGCGTGATCCGTGATTTGGAGTGGGCACTTACGGTGACCGAAACTGGCACGTCGGACATGGCGCTGGGTCCAGTGCAAGCCAATGAATTGCTGTTCGTTTATGTTGAAGTAACGTCGCCGACGCCCGGTGGCTCACCATTGGTGCTGCGCAGCATACGTTACCGTGAGACACCGCTATGAAGACCCGTTGGGCCCGAAAGCATCGCCGGGTGGCGGGCATCGCTTTGGCAGAAGCATTGGTTTCGTTGACCATTGCGGCGATGACGCTGGCTCTTTTGACCAGTGCGACCTGGGGCTTGCGCCAGACCGCGGCGCCGTCGGACAGTTTGCAAAATGAAGCCACCGACTGGTTGACGGCGCGGCGTGCGCTGCAATCATGGACAGCTGCTGCGACCCTCACGGGGCTTGATGCGGTCGAAGGGCGGTTTTCTGGAACGCCCGTACAGATGCGCCTGATCCTTGATGATGGCAGCAGTCGTGATAGTGCGCCGATGATGGTTGGGTTGGATGTGGTGGAGCAGGATGGTCAGTTCGCACTGACGGCGTCACGCTATTTCAACATCCGCGATATTCGTCTGGCTTCGCAGGTGACGCGCCAAAGTACTGTGGTTGTCACAGATACGCCGTTGCGCTTTGTGTATCAGGTCAAGGCTGGCAATAACGGCGGGAACCCGGTTTGGACATATGAACCACAGCCACAGCATGGCTTGCCACTGGCCATTGCGGTTGAAGAGGGTGCAGACAAGGTGATTGTTGCACGGATGCCTGTATCGCTGAGCGGATTTTGTATTTCGCGCAGGGGTGAAGTCGGGTTGGGAGAGGTCGATTGCAACGTACGCTGACCGCTTCGCGTCGCAAGGGCCAGCGTGGCGTTGTGCTGATCACGGTGCTTTGGGTTGCGCTTGGCCTGTTGCTGGCTGCGTCGACATATCTTGTCACGCAGCGCCAAACCGCGCTGGCCACCCGCGCTGAAGTTGAAACGACCCGTGCGGTTGAGTTGGCGCGCAGTGACGAGAACGTCGCTCAGACAGATCTAGGCCGAAATGGAGAGGCACAGCCGCGAAGACTGCGCGATGGCACG
>ERZ1740068.1004-NODE-1004-length-10377-cov-4.857392_pt1 | contig 10377 bp, 11 predicted proteins | sample MGYA00581735_ERZ1740068 | MGnify/ENA primary metagenome ERZ1740068 (study PRJEB43018, sample SAMN04849740) | marine metagenome | isolation source: floating plastic debris | place: Pacific Ocean | collected 2008-08-30 | study: EMG produced TPA metagenomics... | reverse complement strand
CCAGTTCATTAGCCAAGGGGTGAAATAATACGCCGACACCCAACCCAACATATTAGACGAGTAACTTTGTCACTCCCTCTAATAAGACTAATTTTCTAAATTATAGACGGCATCATTAAAGATCAACAAAAAATGTGCCATGTCGCTTTCATCATGCATGTCACTTTAACTAAGTTTGACGCCATATGCGGAAAGCAATTTCACACAATATATCAGAAAACAAGAGAAAAATATTGATTAATAAAACATGGGGCCAAACTTCAAAGAAATGACATTAGTTATGTAACGAGGTACCTAAGCGGATGTAACTCCCGCAACTAAATTACCTTAACTACGTGGAGCAGTATGATTTTGATAAATATAGTATAGGCAATTTAGAGATTCTATTAAAATTTAACTGTGAAAAAAGTGCTAGGCAAAATAGGAATGTGGGTTCTCAAAACGGAAATACATGAATTCGTTAATTCTGAATTGTGTGCCCTTTCTCCTAGATGGGATAACTAACAACCTCATAGTTTTGCACTCAAAGAGATAAGTAGAAATTGAGAAAAAACAAATTATTTGTCTCACTGTGGCACTACACAGTTGATCATTCAATCCAGGCAAAACTGTCCAAGTTAATAATACAGAGCGAGTGACATTATACAAATTTAAGTTTATGAATGTAATATATTTATATCCATTTGGTACACAGGGGTTTTTATATTACCTTCATGGGCTACTCAACCATAAATTGCTAAACCACAAATGGATGCCTTGCTAAACATGTTCCCTGGAACTTGGAACCAGAGATCATTTTGTATGTCTTAATTAGAGGGGGCATCAGGTAATGCAAATCGCAAAATATTAGGGAGACTACCTAGTTTGCCTCCAAGATACGAGAAACCGGATGAAATTTAACGTAGATCATAAAGGTAAATTAACGTAATGAGCAAAACACCAATGATGGCGTGTCAGAGAAGCATCTTACTGGAAACAAGATGATGCTTCAGAAAAATGTTTACCTAAAACCTGAAGAATCACTCGAACATAGATGGTTTTGCAATGTTGATTAAACCTACCTGAAGTCACCTGTATGATATACATAAAATTCCTTCAGCTTTCTCGTTTTTCATATGCAAACTTGGCAACCTCTCTATTCTCTGTGGGAACTTGAAATCTCTTACCAGGGAAATATCAATTTGAAACCTGAGCTCTCATGGAGAATTTTTACCTGGAACCTGAAAATTCCGCTGTGCATTTCCTGATGTGACCTTCTTAATACATACAAGATTCCTCTCGGGTTTTAAGGAACCAAATTTAGCAAGGTGTCAAATATTTCCAATATGATTGATAGCGTTCCGGATTTGATAAACTTGTGACCAATTTGTGTAGGTCCACTGTTGTGTACAAGTTTATGACACACATACATATTATATCAATTTTTAAATCAAAGTGTAGGAGCATCACCTACAACCAAAAATTGATCATCATTTGATAAATAAACACTGTACTTGTGGTGCAAATTCACCCAACAACTCAAAATTGTTTTAGTTTTGTGACAGTTGTCATGGCAGATATACACCAGCCAGCCTTGTTTATCTCTATTCACAATAGCCAAGTCCCCAGGCAGCTCGTCCGCTCGGCAGTTATATATTGTGTCTAATTCAGTTTGTAGTGCATTGCGGGTTGTTGGGAGTTATCAAACACTGATGAATTGCATCCTTGCGTCTATTTTAGAAGTTGATGTTGGGAGTTATCCGACACTGGTGAACTTGGCTTACTACTGTGGGAGTTGCTTTCACTTGGGTCTTGTTTGCAAGTTCCATGTAAACATATTGGAGTTGTCTTTCCCGGGCCCCTGGCGCAAAGCCCCCCCTGCAAGCGGAGCGAGCCGCCTGGCACAATTGGTTGATATTGCTGTCGGACGCTGATCAATAACCAAAATGTTATCATTGCAGAATATGAAGTGTCTTCTTTCGGGGCATGTTGTAACTTTTCTCTTGATGCGGAACAAAATCCATGCATGTTGGACGAAATTTCATTTTCTGGGGTTAAGATTTCTAAAGAACTTACCCAAGAACATATTGGGATTTACAAGTCATCTCCAGAATGTTTTGGTGTTCTGGGGTTAAGACACGCCTCTGCTGTTCTCACACATGAAAATATACAGGAAATCATGGATGCTTGGTGGCTACAGTGAAAAATGATGAATGGAAGAAACTCAGTTATTTATTTTTTGTCATACAATGAGCTTGTGGTGTGAAAAGTCATGCACAGTAGTTTCAGCTGTTTCAGCTGTTGGATCAAATATCGACGTAACTTTGGCATTTCCCATATATATGTAATTATAATGGCAGGTCTGTTGGCTGTTGTTGCATCACACCAATGAAATAAACTATCACACTGCACGGGTCTGGAGAGCAGCCAACTCGTTATCAATCCTTTTGGGCTGGAGCTAGGAGTTGATCGAAGTTTTTCATTTTATTGGCCTGGGTCCAATCTATGTCGTGTTACTGTTATCGTAGTTCTTGAACTGATAATAAATCAGCACACCGTAATACAGAGTACAACTAGTCAACTTTAACTAGAGTCGTTAGACTAGTAAAAGCTTGTTTTGGTGGAACGCTGTAGAGTATATCACCATTTCACACTGAGCAATCTATTTAAGTGGAAACCTGTGAGTCTCTAATACACTAAATTTTGATATTTGTTTCCACACTGTCACCTTGATCTTCCTTGAAATTTGGTGCTAGTCTGATAATTTAAATAAATGGTTGTAGATGTTGTTATCTTCTCCTAGCGACTAGCGCACTATCAGTACCTCTGTAGGTAACATGACTTTTGGAGTTTTTGACCTGAAAATGAAGTAAAGATAGTATGACTTATTTGAAGTATAAGGTACTTTATATGCAATCTAAGTATACATGCACGAATACCAAAATAGCTCTGGCCTAGCCCTGATCATCAGAATCCCTCCAGGCAGAACCGGCAGCTGAAATTTTGGATTTCGAGGTCTTTCACAATGGTCAATGACATATCCAAAAGTCATCAAAATCTGTGATGGTCATGTTTTTTTCTGTAGAAGATGGGAAATGCTATGCTTACACCAAAGAACCAAAAGACTGCACCGGCTGCTGCAGCACTTCCAGAGACTGGTGATGTGGAGAAAGAAGACGGAGGCGATAAAAAATCACAGGAAGGACAACATAGCAACAGGGTTGCTGACCTGACCAAGGACTCTCGCACTCAAGGTAAATTACCAGCTGTGTGTGCCAACTGTTTTTATTTACTGGTTTGACAAAATTGTGACCCCTTGGTGGATTAATGCAGCTTTTATTCATTTGTACCGGAACTGAGAACGCTCGCCACAGTATGAGGCCTCAGACTAAGAATGGCATGGCAATACATGTCCAACTGACTGAACTGAATGAACTGTACAAAACTGGTAATCTTTTAAATTAGGATCACAATTATAAACATTTGCATGATATAAACGGATTTAAAAACATGAGTAAACAAATTCTGTGATGGTCAGTACTACGAATTCAATGATATATAAAATTCCATAGAATAATTTGTAATTAATTAGGAAAATACAACAAACATAAATTACACACACTTACAATTCATAATGGATTACCAGGCTAAATGTATATGGACAATATTATCGACCCGAATAGCTATCTTAACTATCAATCTCACTTGAGCAGAGTTGATTCTTGGTAGTTGCGCCCAAAAATTAGTATAATATTAATTGAAATTCATTCATTTAAACCCATTTAAAAATTACCTATGTATGCTGGGAATAATACAATGGCATGACCGCAGTTGTTTCAATTATAGTTTGCGGGTACCGAAACACCAACTACCTGAGTTTTTGCGAACACAGCCCGGAACACAGCCAACAGGGCTCAGTTTACATTTTAGACAGTGATACATCGATATAAGCTAGTTAGATGTACCAATGGCACTCCTTGGTGTACTGAAAAATATCAATTCATACTTATTATTAGCTGTTTGATATATGTAACTGCTGTAACATTCTTCGTTCTTCTTTGTAGGAATATCCAGTTTCTTTTTTTACAAATCCTTATTGACAAAACTGATGAATGATGAGGTGCTGTGCCACACAGAAATTGAGGTCATTGCTGCAAATGCTGCATATGCTCTTGAATGGACTGATAGATATAGAAGAGGCAATGGTGCAGATTCGCTTGATGTTAAACTGTTCTACGAAGATTTAAGGAAAAGTTATGCTGTTTTGCTTGCCTGCTGTTATGCTAAGAGGGAACGGCTACCCTTTATCATGCGAGATAACAGAATCAGGCAACATCTCTGCTGGTTTTTGCAGCCGGACAGCGATGGTAACACAGTGTTTCATTTATAATATCATGAGCACGATGATGATAGGCGACTGAAACTGCTTCTTTCAGCTTTGGATTATGAAGATCAGGAACAACTTGTTCTACGTCTAAACAATAAGCAGCAATCAGTTCTTCACATCCTTAAAGATGCACAAGTAGGCATATTACTGAACTATTGTAAAATTCAACCGCTCCCGATAAACTACTTACTGCAACCAGATGTGAATGGTAATACTCCTCTACATATCCAAACAAACAGTGGCAACTTACTGAAATACCTTCTGACACAGCACCGAGGGCTGCTCATATATATCCTGAAGCAAAGAAATTGTTCAGGTCAAAATGTTTTCCATACTTCAGCTAGAGCTTGCAGGGGCCGGCACATCACTGCAGATCCTACTGATGACTCATTGATCTGGCAGCTGTGCGATCTTGTGGATATTGAGGACTTGACAAGCGGTGATAAAAGCGGAATGAGTGTGATCGACTATTTGATGGAATTGACTAAAGGATATGGAGAGGTTAAAAGTAAGACATTCAAGGGATATTCAGATATCACAGAGTTTATTCATCTCCTACCAATACCAAGTGTCGCAGCATCAATAATAAGGAAATTACCAGATTGCAAGCGCCAGCAGGTCATATGTAAAGTCGACTCAAAGAGGCAGTCAGTGCTGCATACTGCTGTTATGGAAACATGGCCTGAGAGTGTATCACTTTTCTTAGGGGAACAAGTTTTATGGCCGCATATTGATTCACTTTTGCAGCCTGATATTGCAGGAAACACACCACTACACCTTGCCGTCATAAATGCAAGACATGGAGAAATTCTAACAACAATGTTAGAAGGCATAGACAAAGAAATGCTTCAAAAGTTATTGCATTGCAAAAACTTCAGAGGTCTTAATGTGTTTCATTTAGCCGCTATGTGCAATCAATCCGGCTGGCACGACTATTTATGGGAGCTAACTGATTATGTTGATGGGAATGTCTTTACTGAGTCTGATATAGTCGGAAACAATGTCATAGACTACTTGATGGTCACACAGCAAATTAATAATCTTGGACATGTGTTAATGAATTGTTTGGCACCATCTACTAGGCAAAAGTGTCTTCAAGAGAAACGGAACCATGTTGGTCTTAGGTGCACTGATATGGTGAGCATTCATTCAGACAGCCATAGAGGAGTTATACTTAGACTGTTTGAAATTGTGTGCCGCACACAATCCAGCACCCCATTGCTGTTATTTGACCGGTTCCGAGTAAGGATTCCTGAACTCTCAGACTTACGACATCACATTCAGAAACAGATGCAAAGCCTCGTTAATTATGCTCTGCACGCATTCTCGCTGACAGACCAGTCTGCTACTGCACTGCACACCTCTCTCTGTTCACAAGAGGTAATATGCCTGTTTCTTCGTAAGCTCATGACGAGCTTTCTTATTCATCAATAATGCCACCCAAAGACTCAATTTGTAGGTTTTCCCACATCAGAATCAGATTTTCAATGCACTTGTATAGGATTTTGGGTGTAGGCATTCACCAACAAACCTGTAGTGCCCCTGAAATTGACAGTATCGACAAATTTCTGTAAATTGAAGATCAAAAACTATTTTACATCAACTCATTCAACGTATGTTCGTTTATGCAGAATCACTGGTTTTTCTTCGATGACCTCTGTGTTGATGATTCTTAGAATTTCAATGTTGGAGATCTCATTACCTCGCTAGATCATCCTGAACGACATGGTAAAGCCAAGGTATGTCTTAGGGAAGGAGAGAAAGAAAAGAATCATCAAGCAAGCGCTATTGTGGCCAATAATAGAGGTCCACACATGGTCCCACCGATGCTAAACCATGTCCAGATGACGAAAACTCTATATCTAATGGGACTTCTTCACTGAACTATTATCATTATGCTCGTAAAAGTATTCTCAGCACAAGACTACATGTATTTGGATGCTTTAATTCCACCATTAAAAATTCATATCCTACCATGAGATCACATGTACAATGAGACTCTAGCGCTGAAACTTTTTATGATGAATGCTGTAAGCCAGTGTGTCTGGGTAGACAACTTTCACCCAGAATGTAAAAAGTCTTCTCTTGGTTTGATGTTGTACTTGAAACATTCTTTTTCAATTCTCAACCACCATTTCATTTCAGATTATTGTGCAGCGAAGATGCAAGGAGCACATTCGGATGGTTCTTCCTGGACCTGACTATATTATCCTCTCAGCCTCACTCAGTGGTCACATTGTGCCTTCTCATTCTGAGTGAGTAAGCTAAAATCGTCTACCTCAGTCACAACTTGTTTACCAAGTCAAGTCGTTTACCAAAGCTGGTGTGGTCACATCCCAGATTCAAAAGCCCTTAGTTTTCCTTTCCTAATTAAGTGTGTTACGAAGACTTAAAACTGTTGGTTCTCAATTGAAATATTAGAGTAAGGCAAGGAAGACATAAATATAGATGTTTGACGGCTTTACAAAGACCCTGGACCCAGCTACTTTATTCTTCCAGCTTCACTCATTAGCAGTGGCCTCATAGAACTTTCTGATCTTAAGTGAGCTTAATCTTACTCAATCTTTGTAAACATATAGACATATTATGGTGATCGTAGTGAGGCTGGCTGATGCTAAAATTGATGTAATCATAGAACAAGCATGTTCCTTACTTAGTGAGTCGACTTACCTGGGCGAGCCAAAGGCGAGCAGTAGGTTTGCCTCTGGCCTTCGGCTCGCTTCGGTAACCACTTCGGTAACCACTTCCCAGAGTTTTTGGTCACATAGCTTTGAACCTGCTTTTCAATACAACATTATGCCAATATATTGGTCTATAGCACCATCAATGTATTACTGTTTACGTTTTGTTGCAATTCTTCGTAGGTGGCCCGATACAGACTTACCACAGACTTCCATTAGAGATACAGTTGATTTTCTCAGAATGAAGGATCAATTTGAGTCAGTGACTGTCAACTCAACACTAGGAAAGCACCTCATCAACTCGTATGATCATCTCACCATTGACCCCGTTCTGCAGTCTGACTACACCCTTATCACTCGTGATAATAGGGGTAAAGCGCTTCTTATCTACAGTAAACAAGAAAGACCAGATTGGGAGTATCAATACAGACATTCCAAACATGTGCTGGAAGAACAGCTGTATCTAGAGGTAAATATTTTGTGTATTGGGGTTACTAACAGGCATTAACTTAAAAGGGAAGGCAGCTTTTGAAGCACATTTTCATTTACTCCCAATAGCGTCTAACAGTTAGTTATGATATCCTATGGTGATGAATTATAATGAGTTGAACCCTATTCTTTTCAACTATTATACTCATGGTACTCTCAGAAGATTTTGTGATGCTAAATTCCTCCAAAAACAAACTGTCTAAAATAAGCAGTTTTGGCCTACTATCTGTTAAGTAGTCCTTCATATACAACATTTCCTTCCCATAGCTTTTCAAAAGATGCTGTGATTGGTAAACTGCTGTGGTGATGCATGATTGCACCCAAATTGTGAAGGAAGTGCTTCTGCACATAGCAGGAAGTGACATGGATGAAGATGGCAAGCCACCATATTGGGATTATTTCAAGGCTAATAACTTTACTTTGGGGGCATTGTGAGCATTTTCACCAATATATTTCAAAAGTAGGGGAGGACTTAAATTAAATCAAGGCAAGTTGATTTCAAAGTTGCCTTCCCCTTTAATTAATGTAATCTATGATTGCACTATTGTTGAGCAGCCCTGGCTCAGTGGATAGTGCTTGCGAATCATGATCAATGGGTCGTGTGTTCGAATCACATCAAGTTCAATGGTGGTGACAGGAAGGGCATCCAGCCACAATTGCTCCTGTGCTCCAAAGACAATTCTGTCCCAAGACCCGCTCAGAAACAAGTCCAAATCAGAGTTTCTCACAGGATATGGAGACGGAATAGAGTTTTATATTTACACTACATTATGGTTGACGTAATACGCATTATTCTATAGAAAATAAATCATTGCAAATGGATGCAACAAAAAAGACTCTTTTTGTAAATGAGCAGCGGCTAGACATAAATAGAAGAAACTTTGAAAGACTGAGCTTGCCAGTTTAATTGTCATGGAGCATGTTGCACTACTTGTGATGTACAGTAAGATAATTATCAATATACAGGTCACAGAGAGGTATGACTTGACATCTGATGAGATTATCAGTGAAGTAGAAACTTTCACGCAGTCTGCTGGACACGGACAGATGGTGGCTCTAGTTATACAAGCACACGGTGATACTCAAGGCAATATACTTGGAGTGGATAGCTCTCTATGTTCTGTTCAGAAGATTGTAGATGTGCTCTGTTCTCCTCGATTAGGTAGCATAACCAAGGTAAAAACAACTTACGTAAATGAATTATGATATATTTGATCAGACGGACACTCTATAATACATTTATGGATTTTGCTTCAGATGTGGGGAAGCTCTAAATTCTGAGAGGTCATGAAAGTATAATGCTTCAAAAAAATCATAAAATCAAATCATGTAAAGTTTCATTAATTTTTTTAGGACTTTGAAAATTATGCTCAGATATTAGTTGTGACATCTTTTGGACCACCCAATATATCCCTCTGATCTCACCTGTCGCAGGTGGTGATGTTGTCATTCTGCAGAGGAAGCATTCTGACAAAGTTTGACAGGATATACGGATCATTTGAGAGTGGTGAGATGCAGGAAATAGTGGGCAGTTCAGCTTATGCTCCACTCCGACAGAGGTTCTCTGAGGCGGACTTGAAGAGAGCGTACAAACGGCTTATGAGAAGACCCGATATGAAGATACCTGCAGATTTAGGCCTCAGATGTACAGACATGGCGAGCAATCATTAGGAGGACCATACAACTCTAGTTGAAACTCATTTTATAAGTTTGTGCCGCACGGACACCAGCACCCCATATATGAGATATTTCAACTTTCTTTCAGCAATTCCCGGGCTCTCAGATTTAGGTCTTCGCACTCAGATGCAAAGCCTCTTTAATTACGCTCTGCACACATTCTCACTGACTGATCAGTCTGCTACTGCACTGACCTCCTCCAGTGTACAACAGGTAAAATTTTGTGCCATCATGTCATGTTCCAGTAGCGAAATGGAAGTTCTTTGAAAACAAGCATATCTAGGCAATCAGCTCTATGATAATTGGTCACACTCCCACTTGTTTCAAGAATGGGTCATTCCCTTTTCATTTGAGTGGGGTATCTGTTCAGTATGTGACAAAATTTTATCCTTTTCTGAAAAAAAGAATTACTGTTTTGTGGTCACTGTGATAATGATGTATTTGCAAGTTTTAGCTGTATGATTTTTCATGTACCCGTATACATTGTTTTTCCAATAACTATGGGGAGGGAGAGTGTAGCCTGGTATTCAGACAAATATGGCTGAAATCCCTTGGGAGGTGAAAGAGTGAGAAAAAAATAAGCTGTATTTGGATTCGATGCTTGACCAGAGAGTTGACTGTGGTTATATGAATTCAGATATATTTACTTTTGAGTTGTCTGCCTCCTTCTCAAGAGGTGACAATACCGAGATAGAGAGGAAATCGACAATCTGTGAGGGCCATATTACACACACCCATGGAAATCACAAAACAAATATTTGCATGCACCAGGGTGCTTATGCCTGCGATGGCTGCTGTGGGGTTTGACTTAATAGTATGCTATACATTATTGGCCATAATGTACATAATATGCCTGCTATAAAAACATGTCTACTTGAAAAATAAAAGTTCATGTACTCTCATTTGCTCAGATGTTTACTTATGCAGAATCACTGGTTCTTCTTCGATGACTTCCGTGTTGATGATTCTCAGAATTTGGATGTTGGAGATCTTGTTACCTCACTGGACAATCCTGAGCGACATGGAAAAGCAAAGGTGCGTCTGAGAGAAGAGATTGATAAGAAATGTCATTCATTGAGTGATTTATTTGCCCAGAGGGAGGGTCAGCCTCAATTACCCACTAAACTATATTAAAGAGCGGGTCATGCCATAGACCCCAAAGAC
>ERZ1740068.1003-NODE-1003-length-10382-cov-3.155902_pt1 | contig 10382 bp, 15 predicted proteins | sample MGYA00581735_ERZ1740068 | MGnify/ENA primary metagenome ERZ1740068 (study PRJEB43018, sample SAMN04849740) | marine metagenome | isolation source: floating plastic debris | place: Pacific Ocean | collected 2008-08-30 | study: EMG produced TPA metagenomics... | reverse complement strand
AGCCCGGGCAGCTTTGAATGCTTTGGGTTCCCTGCGGACTCTTGGTGGTGTGGCGAGTGATCGCGGTATTCCTATCGAAAAAATGTACTCAAAATAAACTTTGACGCCGAGTCAAAGTTTAAAAAGCTGAGTTCAAACCTTTGAAGTTCACATCAGCCTGAAACAAGCAAAAGCTTAAATTATGAGACTGAAAGATGCGAAGCCCCAAGAGGGCTCAAAACGTCGCCGCCGTCGTGTTGGACGTGGCATTGCCGCAGGTCAAGGTGCAAGCTGCGGCTTTGGCATGCGAGGTCAAAAATCCCGCTCCGGTAGTGGTACTCGCCCCGGTTTTGAGGGTGGACAGATGCCCCTGTATCGTCGCGTACCCAAGCTCAAGCACTTTACCTTGGTTAACCCTAAGGAATTTACCCTGATCAACGTGTCTGATTTAGGTGATGTTGCTGCGGGAACTACAGTTAACCTGGCGTACCTGGTGGATGAAGGCATCATCACTGTGGGTAACTCTCCGTTGAAGGTGCTGGGAGATGGTGAGTTGAACGTGGCTTTGACCGTTGAAGCTGCTGCTTTTAGCAAGTCTGCCAAGGCAAAAATTGAAGCAGCAGGGGGCACTTGCACAGTGGTTCCCATGGGACCTGAGAAGTGGGTTCGGTCCAAGTAACGATGAGCTCTCTGCTTTGTTGTAAGGCAGTAGGGTAGGGCTCAACTGGTACGATTAAGTTTTACGGATCCTTTTAGGTACGGCGAAATGGTGGTCAGTCGCGACAGAAGCCCGTCTGCACAGGAAACATTTGCACAGATGGCCCAGGCCGCTGGACTGAGAGGTCGGCTATTGCTGACCATTGGTCTATTGGTGTTGGTTCGTTTGGGCATTTACCTACCGGTGCCCGGTATTGATCGAGCAATCTTCTCTGCTCGCATAGAGTCGAGTGGGTTAGGGGGAATTGTTGGATTTTTAGATTTTTTCTCCGGTGGCGGGCTGTCTGCCCTAGGCATTTTCGCCTTGGGCATTTTGCCATTTATTAATGCCTCCATCATTATTCAGCTTTTGACGGCGGCGCTACCTTCCCTGGAAGATTTGCAGAAAAACGAGGGTGAGGCCGGACGACGAAAGTTGTCCCAAATTACTCGCTACGTAGCCTTGGGATGGGCCTTTATCCAAAGTTTTGGCATTGCTCTCTGGGTCTCAAGCTTGGGGGCTGCAACCACTCCCGGTCCAGTTTTTATCATCGAAACGATGTTGGCACTGGCGGCTGGGTCAATGCTGGTGATGTGGTTAGGAGAGTTGATTACCGAGCGTGGCATTGGTAATGGTGCGTCGCTACTAATTTTCGTCAATATTGTGTCCACCTTCCCCCGCTCGGTGGGACAAACTTTCGCTCTGGCTCAAAGTGGCGATCGCGAAGTTGTGGGCGGCATTATTCTTCTGGTGTTGGCATCGTTGGCATTGTGTTTGTGCAAGAAGGAGCGCGACGAATTCCTATTGTGTCTGCCCGTCGCCAGGGGGGGCGTCGTGTTTATCAAGAGCGCAGTAGCTACTTGCCCCTACGTCTAAACCAGGGGGGAGTAATGCCAATCATTTTTGCCACTGCGGTTTTGGTGCTGCCGGCCTCTTTGGCACAATTCACTAACAATGAAGTTCTGGCTCGGGTCGCGACTTATTTAAGTCCCACGGGAATCACTCCCTGGCTGTACGCCTTAGTGTACTTGGCACTGATTCTTTTCTTTAGCTACTTTTATGCGTCTTTGATTGTGAATCCGGTCGATATGTCCCAGAACCTCAAGAAAATGGGGTCTAGCATTCCTGGAGTTCGCCCTGGTCAGGCAACCAGCGATCGCATTCAGCAAGTGCTAAATAGGCTCACCTTTTTGGGGGCAGTGTTTCTCGGACTAGTGGCGATTGTTCCCACCGCCGTTGAAAGTGCGACCAACGTCAGAACCTTCCAAGGGTTGGGCGCAACATCTTTTCTGATTTTGGTGGGTGTGGCCATTGACACCTCCAAGCAAATTCAAACTTACGTTATTTCTCAGCGTTACGAGGGCATGGTGAAAGAATAATGCGTCTAATTTTTCTAGGACCGCCAGGGGCAGGCAAAGGAACTCAAGCTCAGATTGTGTCAGAGTGGCTGAGTATTCCCCACATTTCCACTGGGGACATTCTGCGAGCAGCAGTTAAAAACGAAACTGAGCTTGGGCTAAAAGCTAAAAGCTACATGGATGCAGGGGATTTGGTACCTGACTCCTTAATTCTGGATATGATTCGTGATCGCCTGGAGCAGCCTGATGCAAAATCGGGCTGGATTCTAGATGGCTTTCCCCGCAACGTTGCCCAGGCCCAAAAGCTAGATGAAATGCTAGCCAGTATGGGGCAGTCCTTTGATCGCATCCTGAGTCTAGAAGTTCCCGATGATGTTTTGGTCGCTCGACTTTTGGGTCGTGGTAAAGATCAGGGGCGTTCTGACGACAATGAAGCGGTGATTCGCCGCCGCCTTGAAGTTTTCTACGAATCCACGGCCCCTATTTTGGAGTTCTACGGCAATCGACCCGAACTTACCATTGTTAATGGCGACGCTGAGCTAGATGCTGTTAGCGAGAAGCTGAAAACTGCGATTCGTCCCCTCTCTAGCGTTTAGGGATATGCTTATTTGTAAGCTCCGATACATAAGGGAGCTTATTCGGTTTGATTGCGCTGAAGCTTTTTTGTCTTTTTGAAGCCATTGGCTAGGAGATTCCACTTTGTCTAAGCAAGATTTGATTGAAATGGAAGGGACCGTAACGGAGTCCCTTCCCAATGCCATGTTTCGAGTGGATCTCGATAATGGCTTTAACGTTTTAGCCCATATTTCGGGAAAAATTCGCCGCAACTACATCAAAATCTTGCCGGGCGATCGCGTCAAAGTGGAATTGACTCCCTATGACTTAAGCAAGGGGCGGATTACTTTTCGCCTCAAGAATAAGCGTTAGATCATTAGTCGATGGATGTGGAGATCGTTGCCCCAGAGTAGCGAACCTGTTCCATCTTGATTTTCTTGGCAAGTTTAAGCTGTTGACGGAAAAGACCGAGAGGGATAGTATAGGGGGCTGGTGATGCCCCTTAAAAAGGTCAGGATTTTCCGGCTATCTATCCAGGCACTCAACAAAAACTAACCCTTAACCACCACTGAACGAAGGAGATTCAAAAAGTGGCAAGAATCGCTGGCGTGGACTTACCCCGCGACAAACGTATCGAAATTGGTTTGACCTATATCTATGGAATCGGCCTGTCGCGATCGCAAAAAGTATTAGCAGCAACAGGCGTCAACCCTGATACGCGGGTTCGCGAATTGTCTGACGCTGACGTCGCTGCCCTGCGTTCTGAGGTAGAGCAAAGCTACGATATTGAAGGGTACTTGAGCCGTTGGGAAGCAATGATCATCAGGCGTTTGATGGACTTTGGTACCTACCGTGGTCGTCGCCACCGGGCCGGGCTACCTGTTCGTGGACAGCGAACCCGCACCAATGCTCGGACTCGCCGTGGTGCTCGTCGCACCGTCGCCGGCAAGAAAAAGTAAATCTTCTGGGATGATTCTCAGGCTTCTTTTACCAGCAAATTATTCGCCCCTAGTTTCCTACTTGTACTATCTCAACTGTTATGGCTAAGCAACCAGTTAAGCGCTCCGGATCGCGCAAGCAAAAGCGTCATGTGCCCAGCGGCGTCGCTCACATCCAGTCCACATTCAACAACACCATTATTACGATCACTGATCTGAAGGGAGACGTTGTTTCTTGGGCCTCAGCTGGGTCCAGTGGTTTTAAAGGAGCAAAAAAAGGTACTCCTTTTGCCGCCCAAACTGCTGCTGAATCTGCCGCCCGCCGCGCAGTGGAGCAAGGCATGCGTCAAACGGAAGTGATGGTGAGTGGTCCTGGGTCAGGTCGTGAGACAGCTATCCGTGCCCTTCAAGGCGCAGGCTTAGAAATTACTTTGATTCGTGACGTTACTCCGATTCCTCATAATGGTTGCCGTCCCCCCAAGCGCCGCCGCGTTTAAGATGATGCCACCCCATTAGAGGACTTTTGAACTGTAGTGGTGTTTTAAGGTTGAACCAAAGCCTGTAGGAGTTGGCATTTTTGGCAATCAGTTGCTTTTAAGAAATTAGGGTGACTAGGAGCTTGGGGAGAAAGGGGAGGAATGCCAGTGATTTTGGCAATCTCCATGATTTTTTCCCGTTGATAGGGGTATCAAGCTCGCCTTGAAATTGTTAAGGCGATGGATCAGTACAAGCTGGGAGGTGACGTTGTGACGCAGTTTCAGATTGAGTGTGTAGAGTCGAGTACGGAGAGCAGCCGTAATCAGTATAGTAAGTTTGTTCTAAGTCCCCTAGAGCGTGGTCAGGGTACCACCGTGGGTAATGCTTTACGACGGGTGTTATTGGCGAATCTGGAAGGGACCGCGGTGACGGCGGTACGCATCGCTGGCGTTAGCCATGAGTTTGCCACTGTGCCCGGTGTTCGGGAAGATGTGCTCGACATTTTGCTGAATATGAAAGAGCTGGTGCTCCGCAGTCACACTGATGAGCCGCAAATTGGGCGGCTACTGGTTAAAGGTCCGGCTGTGGTTACAGCGGATTTGTTTGATTTGCCGTCGGAAGTGGATGTGGTGGATCCCACCCAGTACATTGCCACTTTGGCTGAAGGTGCCACTTTAGAAATGGAGTTTCGCATTGAGCGGGGCAGTGGTTACCGGGCGATTGACCGGGGACAGGATGAGTCGTCAGCGATTGATTTTCTGCAAATCGACTCTGTTTTTATGCCGGTTCACAAGGTGAATTGGTCTGTGGAGAATGCTCACATTGGCGAAGCTGTTGACCAAGATCGTCTAACTTTGGAAGTGTGGACAAACGGCAGCGTCTCTCCGCAGCAAGCCCTGAGTCAAGCGGCGACGGCACTTGTGGATTTGTTTAATCCATTGAAAGATTTCACGCTAGATGCTGCGCCCAGTGAGCAGAAAGAAAATCAGGACCCCAGTAGCCAGATTCCTATTGAGGAACTGCAGTTGTCGGTTCGCGCTTATAACTGTTTGAAGCGTGCCCAGATTAACACTGTGGCTGACTTGCTGGAGTTTAGCCAAGAAGACTTGCTTGAAATCAAGAATTTCGGGCAAAAATCGGCTGAGGAAGTTATCGAAGCGCTGCAACGGCGCTTGGGTATTACTCTGCCCCAGGAAAAAGCTGCCAAGGCTTAGGACTCGCTGGTTCTAGTTCCACAAGCTTTTCCATTGCCTTCTAATGGCTACTTTGAAGCTAATTGTCGATTGTTCGCACAATTTGATGATTAGCTTCATGTTTTTTGGTATTATTTTCGTCTGTCTATTGCAATAAAAGTCCCCTAGAAAGTCATGCGTCACAGTCGTCGCGTTCCTAAGCTAGGTAAGCCTGCCGATCAGCGGAAGGCTTTGCTTAGGGCGCTCACCACTCAACTTATTCGTAACGGTCAGCTTAAGACCACCAAGGCACGGGCTAAAGCTGTGCGAACTGAAGCAGAGCGGAAGATCACCTTGGCAAAGGATGGTACCTTGGCTGCCCGTCGTCGGGCGATGGGTTACATGTATGACAAGGATCTCGTTCATGCCTTGTTTGCAGAAGCTCCTGAACGCTACGGTGCTCGTAAAGGAGGCTACACTCGAATTCTTCGCACGGTGCCCCGTCGTGGAGACAATGCTGAAATGGCAATTATTGAGCTGGTTTAACAACCGTAAGCTGAGTTACTGTCACTACTGAAGGCAACGGACTTTCCCATGACATCATCACAGCAGCAGCGTATTGCCTTGATGATTCAGTACATGGGCACAGGGTTTCACGGTTGGCAACGTCAACCTAATGAGCGCAGTGTTCAAGGGGATATTGAAGCTGCTCTTGATTCTGTTCTAGGGAGACCTACTACGTTGCACGGCGCAGGACGCACCGATGCTGGTGTGCATGCGGCGGCGATGGTAGGACACTTTGATGCAATAGGTCCGATTCCAGCTCATCGCTGGGCTAGTGTTTTAAATTCTCGTCTGGCGGATGATGTGGTGATTTTGGCGTCTGCGCCGGTAGCTAGTGATTGGCATGCTCGGTTTTCTGCAAGCTCGCGGCGATATCGCTATACCCTGTATACCGATCCTAAGCCTAATTTGTTTCTTGCCCCCTATACCTGGCATTATTATCAGGAGTCCCTTGATGTTGATCTGATGCGGAAAGCGTTGTTCCCTCTTGTGGGGCGCCATCATTTGGCAGCCTTTCATCGGACTGGGTCCAACCGCCCCCATTCTTGGGTGGATGTGCATGAGGTTCAGTGTCAGCGACGGGGCGAAGTTGTGGACATTGAAGTCCAGGCAAGCGGTTTCCTATACGGAATGATGCGTCTCCTGGTGGGGATGCTGGTTCAGGTGGGACGCCGCATTTATACGCCAGAAAGTTTTACGGAAATTTGGCAGCAGGAATGGCGCGATCGCGTTAAATATGCCGCTCCGGCCCGTGGGTTGTGCTTACTCAGTGTGGGTTATCCGGAGTCCCCGTTCCCCGAACGCATCGGTGCAAATACCTTGCCCCATTTTTTGATTCCGTCTGTGTAGCGGCTAGTGTCGCAGCCAAATTTTGCCTTAGGGTAATGGCTTCGTTAGCTCGCTGCCACAAAGGCAGCTCTTTTTTGAGTTTTTACCATTTTGTTTTTTCGCCATTGAGCGATTTCGATTTAGAGCGATCGTTATGACTAAGACCCACGTTCCTGCTGTAGATTCCATCAATCGTCGATGGTATGTAATTGATGCCGAAAACCAACGTCTTGGACGTTTGGCTTCGGAAGTTGCTTGCATTTTGCGCGGCAAAAATAAGCCTGAATATACTCCTCACATGGACACAGGCGATTTTGTCGTGATTATTAATGCGGAGAAAATTGCCGTTACTGGACAAAAAGCAACGCGCAAATTTTATCGTCGCCATTCCGGCCGTCCCGGCGGTATGAAAGTTGAAAGCTTTGAGAAGCTCCAGGCTCGCATTCCTGAGCGGATTATTGAAAAGGCAGTGAAAGGCATGTTGCCGAAAAATGCCTTGGGTCGCCGCCTGTTTACCAAGTTGAAGGTATACGCTGGCCCTGATCATCCCCATGATGCTCAACAGCCCGAAATCTTGTCCCTGCAAACTATTCCTGGAGGTAACTAATAATGCAAGCTACTGATGGTCGCGCGGTTTACTTAGGCACTGGTCGCCGCAAATCTTCTATTGCTCGCGTACGTTTGGTTCCAGGAACCGGGCGGATTGTGGTTAATGGTCGCGACGGCGACAACTATCTTCAGTACAATCCCGCCTACTTGAATGCGGCAAAGGCACCCTTGGAAACTTTGGGGCTGGAAAGTGAGTACGACGTGTTGGTTAATGCCCACGGTGGCGGTTTGACGGGACAAGCAGATGCGATTCGTTTGGGCGTTGCTCGGGCACTGTGCGAAGTGGACCCTGACAATCGTAAGCCTCTCAAAATTGAGGGATATCTAACCCGTGATCCCCGTGCTAAGGAGCGTAAGAAGTATGGTTTGCGCAAAGCACGGAAGGCTCCTCAGTTTTCCAAGCGATAAAAACTGCTGCGGAATGGCGAAAAGCAACAGCGGAAATTTTTCGCTTTTTCGCCCCGTACATACTTTTGATGCTGACTTTGTTTCCACCTAATTTATTGAGAGAGAGGCGTTATGCCAAAGCCAAATATTCATCCTGAGTGGTATCCCGAAGCCAAAGTTTATTGCAATGGCGAAGTAGTGATGACCATTGGTTCTACTAAGCCTGAACTCCACGTGGATGTGTGGTCTGGTAATCATCCGTTTTATACCGGTACTCAAAAGATTATTGATACCGAGGGACGCGTGGAGCGCTTCTTGCGTAAGTACGGTATGTCTAGCGCTGATGCAGAGGACGAAGGTTAAGTTGAGGGACTGTTTGTGCCTAAGCTTTCCCTGTTTCCTGCACGTGTTTTTGGCGATCGCGCCTTTGTAACCTATGGCTGAGTCTTACTTACTGGACAAATTAAACTCCGTTGAACAGACGTTTCATCAGCTCGCCCGTCAAATGGCGGATCCTGATGTGGCCTCTGATCCGACGGAGTTTCAGCGGGTTGCGAAGGCGCGGGCGTCTTTGGAGGAGACGGTTAATACCTATGAAGCGTGGCAGCAGGCGTCAGAGGAGCTAGTGGGCGCAAAAGAGGTGTTGCGCGAATCCCAGGGAGATGAAGAGCTGCGGGAAATGGCAGCTTTGGAAGTTGATGAATTAGACGAGAAAATAGTCGAGCTAGAAAATCGGCTGAAAGTATTGTTGCTGCCCCGTGACCCCAACGACGAGAAAAATATCATGTTGGAGGTGCGCGCTGGCACTGGCGGAGACGAGGCTGGTATCTGGGCTGGAGATTTGGTGCGCATGTATAGCCGCTATTCCGAAGGACAAGGATGGCGCGTTAAGTTACTGAGCGAATCGGTGGCGGACATGGGTGGCTTTAAGGAAGCCATCCTGGAAGTACAGGGAGATAATGTCTACAGCAAGCTGAAGTACGAAGCTGGGGTACACCGGGTACAGAGGGTGCCGGCGACGGAAGCAGGTGGTCGAGTCCACACCTCTACAGCGACGGTGGCGATTATGCCGGAAGTGGATGATGTGGAAATTGAAATTGATCCGAAGGATATTGAAATGACGACGGCGCGGTCTGGGGGCGCAGGTGGCCAGAACGTAAATAAGGTGGAAACTGCCGTTGACTTGATGCACAAGCCGACGGGGATTCGGATTTTTTGCACTGAAGAGCGATCGCAGCTGCAGAACCGAGAGCGGGCGATGCAAATTCTTCGGGCAAAGCTATATGAAATGAAGCTACGGGAGCAGCAGGAAGCAGTGAGCTCTGCCCGGAGATCGCAGGTGGGTACTGGGTCGCGCTCTGAGAAAATTCGCACTTACAATTACAAAGATAATCGCGTTACTGATCATCGTTTAGGACAAAACTTTGGCTTGGGCGGTGCTTTGGAAGGGGATATTGAAACGATTATTCAGTCTTGTATTACCCAGGACCAGCAGGCGCAGCTAGCAGAATTAGCGGAATCAGCGTAGAAATGCCTTTGATAATCGTGTCTCGGGTACCTGACAATGGGGACCTGGGCGGTCTACGATAGCTCAACAGTGTTTGCTTGTTTGTGGCACGGCAGGAGTGAAATAATGGCGAATAAGGATGGTTTCGGCAGCGGGCTAATTGTTGGTGCTGCGCTAGGTGGACTGGTGGGCGCGCTAATTGGGGCGTCGTTAGCGTCGCGGTCTGAGGAAGATGAAGTATTGGAGTCGGGACGCGATCGCCGCAGAATGCGTGGAGGTCGGGGGGGCGCTAGTTTGGAGTCTGCCCGCCAAGGATTAGAAGGTCGCATCGCTCAGTTAAATGAGGCGATTGATGATGTGCGTAGTCAGCTAGGAACGCCGCTGCCGATGGATGTGGAGAACGGTGGTCGAAGTGAACAAACTCAACGATCGCAGCCTGAATAACCTGTGCTTGTACGTTGGGATTTTATTGGGCAGTTGAGCTTTAGCCCTCGCAGTTGAGGGTGTTTTCCAGGACTTTCGCCAGTGCTTGTCGTCTAGCCGCGTTGATCTCACAGATATCCGCAACAGTTTCAGGCGAGTGAATTTCGACAGGTACTTCGGGCGTTGTCTGGGGATTGATACCTTGGAAGGTAAGTCCGAATTCCTGATGCAACCAAAGCAGATCAGGGTTGAGGGCGACGATGGTTTCGCGCACCTCGAAAAGGAGTTGGGGGCGCGTGTAACCAGGCAAGTTGCGATCTAACTGGGTTAGGACATGGCGCAAGCGGTCCGTTTCTGCCGTGAAAATGTTGGGTTGATCGCCAAATCGCTGCAGTCGGTGCTGTTGCAGGATATCCATCGCCTCTGCGCTGATGGTTTCATTGGCTACTTGTGGAGCAATTATGTCCTGTAAGTTGGGCAAGCTCGGGAAGGCTCTCCCCATAAAGTCCTTAGTAATGTCCGCATCCTTCAATTGACCTCGCTCAAAGGCGGCGACGGTTAGGGTGTCGGCCATGCTCATAAACCGAGAAATTTTGTTGCGATACTGACGATTCTTGAACCGAGGCAGAATGTGCGAGCCTTTTAGCACCTGTTGTGCATGGGACAGATAGTGTCCGGCGTGGTCTCGAATATAAACAACATCGTGAATATGATCGCCAATTTGACGAAGATCCTGTTCGAATTTTTGTAGCTTTTCCGGTAGCCGAGTATTGAAAAGCCCTTCTGCGGAAAAAATAACGGTTTTCAAATCACGTTCATTGACCGTTGCCCTTTCAGAACCTAGGAATTTTTTGTAGTCAATTTTGCGGCGGGCAAGGTTGTCGCTGT
>ERZ1740068.1002-NODE-1002-length-10387-cov-8.358788_pt1 | contig 10387 bp, 8 predicted proteins | sample MGYA00581735_ERZ1740068 | MGnify/ENA primary metagenome ERZ1740068 (study PRJEB43018, sample SAMN04849740) | marine metagenome | isolation source: floating plastic debris | place: Pacific Ocean | collected 2008-08-30 | study: EMG produced TPA metagenomics... | reverse complement strand
TAAAGTCCAACAAGCTGTTTGCATTCAAGAAAATGCAAACAGCTTTTTTTATCTCATTGAATGTCCTCTTCGAAAATCATCCATAAATCAGCCTGGATTCATCTGGTAGATGGTCGCGTACTTAGTACCAGGTCAAAAGGCAAACAGACCTACTATTTTCCTGGTGGCAAGCCGGAAGTTGGTGAAACACCCGAAGAAGCCCTGATCAGGGAGATCAAAGAAGAACTGACCGCAGACCTCATTCCCGGCACCATTTCATTATTAGGCATTTTTGAAGGTCCAGCTCATGGGCACGTAGACACCACGGTCTGCATGACCTGTTTTACGGCTGGGTATCACGGCACATTGATGCCAGCTGCTGAAATCGCAGAAGTTTTATGGCTTCAATATGCGGATATTGAAAGCACCTCTCCGGTAGATCAGATCATCTTTAGATGGTTGCACGAAAGAAATATGCTTTTTTAAGATTTTTTCTCAATTCTTTCATTCATTAGTCGTCTTTGGCATAATGCTTGCTTAAAAACCAGCAACACTCAAAGCTTACTAATGAAAAAAGTACTCATCACAACAATCTTATTATCCATGACGATCCTAGGTTTTGCGCAAAGGCCTTTCAGATACGTCAGTCCCGAATTTAATGTAATCGCATCATCACATCAACAATTAGCAATCCTTCCATTTGATGTCACGCTAGTCATGAGGTTCAATGGAACAAACCAACTATCATTGAGAGAATTAGAAATCCAGGAAGGCTTTGCCGTTCAAAGTCTCCTGGAGACATCTCTCCTTCGCAAAAAAGCCCAGAAGGGTTTTAAGGTCTCCTTTCAGGAGATTTCCACCACCAACAACATACTGGAACAAAACAACATCACTGCCGATAATATTGCCCAGTACAGCAGGGTCCAACTGGCCAATGTATTGGGTGTAGATGGAATCGTATATGGCTACATGCGCAGTAGTCAACTGATTTCAAACAGCACTTCTTTTCTCATAGGGCTTGCCGGTGGCTGGCCCCCTCCTACCATTATTGGAGAGTTGAGAATTCAGGTAGCAGATGCTACCGATGGAGAGGTGCTCTGGAGATATGAAACATTTCAGGAAGGTGGCCTGGGTAGCAGCAACGACCGTGTTGCTAACTTTATGCTCCGAAGAGCTAGCAGAAGATTTCCTTATAAAAGACTTTGACCCGGAATTTGCATCGGAATCATTGATTCGGTGCCACTAGACACCGGGTTCTATCAACCCATCTACTCCACATATTGTGAGCCTAAGCCCGGTGCTGTGATATACACGCCGGGCTTATTTAATAAAACCTAAAATAAATACCTCAGAATTAGCGAATTTTACCACATGCAAAAACAAGATCTGCAGTCCAGAGGTGATATTGAGCTATTGGTGCGTACCTTTTATGGGAAAGTGCGGCAACATCCCGACCTGGGACCTATTTTCAACGGCATTGTGGATGATTGGGAGTCGCACATACAAACCATCACCAACTTCTGGCAGTCCAATCTATGGCATACGAAAACTTACCGCGACAACCCCATCCAAAAGCACATCACCGTAGACCAGCAGGTGAACCACCAAATAGACCAGGCCCACTTCGGACACTGGCTACAATTGTGGTTTGAAACAACAGATGACCTCTATGAAGGGCAAAATGCTCATCTGGCCAAGCAAAGGGCCCGCAACATGGCACATATGCTGTTTATGAGGATTTATGAGGCGAGGGGAAATTAGGTGCTGCGCACTAGACGCTAGACATTAGACAAAAGATTAAAGATTAAAGACGGGGTCGCCCAGACAAAAGACCGAATGGCGTCATCTGTAACTGGTGAATAGACTGGTTCGAGTGTCCACTCGGACCCAAAAAGCTGAGAGCGTCGGGGACAACTAGTCTCGCTCGAACGTAATAGATGATAGCCATTCGATAGCGTCATTTCAAAAAAAGGGCAGCAGTTCACAGGAACATACTACCCTACTCGAAATACACATTACAAAATCTTAAAACTTCAGCGTTACACCTGCTGAAACCAGTTTGGTGACCGGGTGATTATGAAACCAGGAATTGCCCCTTACTTCGTTACGGTAGGATTTCACCTCTGGGTCAATGCCATCAAATTTGGTAAATGTCAATAAGTTATGTCCTTGCACAAATACCCTTGCGCCACTCAGTTTCAGCTTTTCCGTCAAATTGCGAGGCAAATCATAACTCAGCATAATTTGCTTCATCCGCACGTAACCTGCGTCTGACACATATCTGCCATTTCTGTAGCTGGAGAATCCATCCGCGAGCGTTTGATGATAACCATCAATCACTTCACCCTCGTAGGCTCTTGGTACGTTCGTAATATCCCCGGGCTGTTGCCACCTGTTTAATTGCGTCACCAGCTGATTGTCTCCACTGCTTCCAGAGGCGGCAAGGTTTGTCAGATCTGCATTCCAGCCCTTGGCTCCAAGCTGAAACTGGAAAAACACATCCAGTGTAAACCCTTTGTAGCTGAGGGTATTGGAAATGCCACCTAGCGCTGTTGGCAAGGCTCCGCCCAGTACAGAAGCATCCTCGGCCTCGAAACCACCGTATTTGACCGCTCCAGTGTTGTCTCTCCACATGGCTTTCCCGTTAGCCGGGTTCACCCCGACGTATTCAAGTCCATAGATGAAATCTATGGGCTGTCCTTCAGCAAACCTGCCTATCCGCTCAAATCCTGAAGGTATGTATTCGGTAACTTCATTTTCCCGCAGTGTCAGATTAGCACCCACAGTCCATCTGATTTTTCTGTTATCCAATACCACCCCAGACAGTGACATCTCTACTCCTGTGTTCCTCACATTTCCATCATTTGCTGTGACCCTGGGGGCACCGCTGTCTCCTGGCAGTGGCGGCTCCAACAACTGGTCTGTATCAGTTCTAAAAAAATCTACTGAACCAAACAACCGGTGATTTAAAAAGGCAAAATCAATTCCAAAATTCGAATGTTCAGATTCCTGCCAGCGCAGTAAGTCATTCTCAGGCAACAATTGTAATCCCAGATTTCCCAGATATTGTCTGCTCTCTACGACCGATGATATTGCCTCGAAATTAGCCAATCCATTCAGATTACCCAGTACGCCATAACTAGCCCTAACCTTCAATTGACCGAGGAATTGGATGCCTGCAAGCAACGATTCTTTTTTAAGATCCCAACTTGCCCCTACAGACCAAAAAGTCCCAAATCTGTTAGCCGCGCCAAACCTGGAGCTGCCATCCCTTCTCAGTGTCCCTTCTACGGTGTACTTTTCTCTGAATGAATAAAGCAGATGTGCATAGGCTCCCCCTCTTGTCCATGAACCTTCTGAGCCTCGTACAGCCCGGGCAGTGGCAGCTGCGTCTAGTAATCTGATGACATCATTACTAAATCCAGCGCCTGTGCTGCTATTACCTTCTGTAATCTCTTCTTTGGCCTCCAGACCCAGATTGACTGTGACATGATGGTCATTCAAAAAACTCCTCGAAAACCGCAGGTTTGCATTGGTGTTCCAGTTAAACTCTCTTCTGTCTTCCACCAGTAAAGTACCTCCAAACCCTCCAAAATTAGCCAACGAAAACAATCGTTCATTGGTACTTTGGGCATCGAGGTAGTCCAAACCACCAAATAACCTCAGGTCAAGCCCGGGCAATATTTGATAATCAAGGTGCAAACCTCCAATTACGTGTGCCGCAACGCTTTCACGATTTTCCTCTTGGGTATAATCCAGGATGTTCACTCCAAAGTTATGCCCTGTACCATTATTAGGGTATGGTGCAAAGCTACCGTCCTCATTGAATGCGGGTGAATTGGGTTGAGAGACGAAAGCTGATTGGAAGGGACCGTTGACAAAATTACCATTTGCAATACTACCAAAAAGCGCTTGTCTGGCCATACTCAGCGTCGTCCGGATTTGTAGCCGGTCTGTTGCATCATGCGTCAGGTTTAACCGAAAAGTCTGACGTTGGTATTTTGATCGGATTACCTGTCCTTGTGTTCCTTCCAGTGATCCGGAGATGAAGAAAGAAGTCTTCTTATTTCCTCCTGACAGACTCAAATTCAATATGTCTTGACTGGCTGCCTCCCTAAAGACGGCATCTACCCAGTTAAAAGGTGTCAGAGTTGATCGATCATCGGGGTCACCATACAGAATGTTTGCACGACTTTCCGATTCCCCGGGGCTGTTGCGAAAAGCTTCTGCCTTGATCTCTGCAAACTGACGGGCATTCATTACTTCATACAGCTTCATCGGCGACACAATGCCTTTTTGATAGGTCAACGATAGTCCGGAGTTGCGCGCACCTCCTTGCTTTGTCGTAATCAAAATCACACCATTGCCAGACTGTGCGCCATAGAGGGCGGTGGCCGCAGCATCTTTCAGCACCTCTACGGACTCGATGTCATTTGGATTGATGGAGGCTAATACATTACTCGACCCCTGACTGGTGTAGGTACCAGAATTTACCTGTATGCCATCTACAATGTACAGCGGTGCATTGTCATCAAGTCCCATCGCTGCTTTACCACGAATCCTGACATCAATGGCTCCTCCAGGAGCACCACTGGCAGCCTGTACTTGTAAACCGGCAATACGCCCCTGCAATGCCTGGTCAAAAGATTGAACGGGAAAATAGGCAATGTCTGCTCCCTTGAGTTGGCTGTTTGCTCCAACTGCCTGACCAATGCCCGGGGCATCCACCATTCTGGGGCTGTCAGCTTTCCGAGAAAACCCATTCAGCAAAGGTTCCATAATATCTGGCTGCTCTTTGGTGGAACTCATGGAAACGTCTACGATGCTTCTTGCACCTACCTCCACTTCCAGGGATCGCAAACCGATGCCATAGACCTGAAGCACCGCATTTTCTACCGGTATTTCTAAAGTGTATTCTCCTTGTGAATTCGTAATCGAGGCGGTCCCGGTTCCTTTTAGCAGAATAGTAACTCCGCTGATAGGTAGATTGTCTTCATCAAAAGTGACAATACCAGATAGTTTTCTTGTTTGTGCGAACGCGTTAAAGTTGATGATCATCACTAGCAAGATGACCACAGGCAATAGCTTCTTCATTGTTTTACTTAAGTTAGGTGATTGCATGCCGGGATGAACCAATGAGCCTCTATTGCTCAACCCTGGCAAAATCGTTTTCTTGTTTTTAGTTTATGTTTCAGTGGATACAAAGAGCTGCTACTACATAAAAAGCCGTTTAGCAGATACACTCATTCCATCTGAGTTTATTTCCCCAACCAAACTACGATCTCATCTGCTAGCACGATGAAAGATCGTTGGTAGTTGATTTGTTGAGTAGTCGAACTGTCGAACCATCGAACCGTCGAGGTGTCGAACCATCGAAACGTCAACATGAGGAAATACAAGCGTGAAAAGCAACACCCGTATTGCGTCTTTAAAAAAAATTGAATGAAAGATCCGGATGAGCACTGACCAGAACAAGATATTGCCTCCTGTTTTACTCCTGGCATCACAGATTATTGACATCTACTAACCCACTGATTTTCAAGAGGTAAAAAGATCAACAAAATGAATAAAAATGAACATTACTGTACAAGACTTTCAGGCATGGGAAGCAGTCAGAGACCAGTGGAAAAGATGAACTTAATTTTTAAATTATTTTTCCTGCAGTCTTAAGATTTTCAGGGCAGTCTGATGTCATCATTGCACCAATCTTAGGCAGCAAGCATAGACTAAACACCCGATTTAGTTCAACCTACTGAAGAAAAACGCCTCGCAAACAAGCAAGACAACCAAACTCAAACCACTTTATACTCAATCATACTCTTTGCCGCTGAAACAATGGCTTCTTCATTGGATCTGGGAGTCCAGCCGAGCACGTCCCTGGCCTTCTGACTGGAAACATGCTGTGGTTTGTCCAGTTCTGTGAGCACGGACCTGATTTGGGCGTCAAACAGCGCTGTCGCTTTAATGAGCCAATTGGGTAAAGTCCGTTTTGGAAGCTTTCTACGATATTGGGGAAAATGTTGCTGTAACACTTTTGCAATGTCCATCATCCACATGGTGTCATTGGCGCAAATGAACCGCTGACCTTTTGCCTCAGGATTTGTCATCGCCAGCAGGTGCATTTCTGCTACATCTCTTACGTCTACAATCGGCCATCCAATCTTAGGCGCACCCGGCATCTCGCCTTTCAGCATTTTCTTGACTACCTCCAGCGAACTCCCAATGTCTTTCTCCAACGCCGGGCCAAACACCAGACACGGATTGATGGTGACCAGCTCCATATCAGTTCCCGTCTCCTCCATCAACTGCCATGCAGCCTGCTCGGCGATCGTTTTACTTTTGGGGTACGCCATGACATCACCACTGTCAATGACTGACCAGTCGGCCTCAGTAAAGGTCTTGCTATGGTCTGAGTGGCCATAACAGACTGCCGCAATCGAAGAAGTCAACACGACGCGCTTAACCCCGGCATCCGTCCCGGCTCGCAAAGCACGTAGTGTACCCTCACGCGCAGGCAGGATGATCTCGTTTTCATCTTTGGGCAAAGTGGTTGGCACTGGCGAAGCCACATGCATGATATAAGTGCAGCCACTTGCCGCTGCTTTCCAGCCTGTATCAGACATGAGGTCTAATGGCACAAAGGAGAGGTTTTCTACCTTATCTGTATGCTGCGCAAACATCTCCTTCAACTGTGTAACGCGCTCCATGTTTCGGACGGTACCACGCACATGATACCCTTTATCCAATAGCTTGATAATGCAATGCGCGCCAATGAAACCGGAAGCTCCGGTAACTAAGACCTTTTCCATTAGGACTGATTTAGGATTAACTGAATGGGTACGTGATCAGAGCCACCATACTCTTTATAAATATCTGCCTGTGTTACCTGAGCCATCAAAGTTTCGCTGACGAGGAAGTAGTCCAGTCGCCAGCCTACATTATTGGCTCTGGCATTAGCACGGTAGCTGAAATAAGAGTATTTGACCTCCTCCGGATGCAATTGGCGAAAAGAATCCACTAACCCCGCAGAAAGGAAGTCATTAAACCCATCGATCTCCCTTTGCGTATAACCGGCCGTCTTGTTGTAATTGGACTTAGGGCGTGCAAGGTCTATGTCTGTATTGGCCACATTGAAATCGCCACATACGATGACTGGCTTGGTTTTCTCAAGGTCCTGTAAATAAGCCAGGAACGCATCATCCCACTGCTCACGATAATCCAGGCGAACCAGTTCATTGCCCGCATTGGGAACATATACATTCACGAGGTAGAAACCGTCATACTCGGCAGTGACAACCCGTCCCTCCTGGTCATGTTCTTCCACACCAATGTCATAAGTTACACTGATGGGTGCTTCTTTACTGAGGATCGCCGTACCTGAATAACCCTTCCGGCCTTTTGAATCATTGATCATCGCACGGTATTCAGGGAAGAGGGAAAACACTTTCTCCGCATCCACTTGCTGCGCTTTGGTTTCCTGAATGCATAATATGTCAGGTGCCAATGCGGCGATACTCTCTGAAAAATCCTTTTTCATAATGGCACGAATGCCATTGACATTCCAGGAAATGATGTTGTATTGTTTAGACAAGAGATATTAATATTAGATGCTAGATGTTAGATACTAGACTTGTGAAAAAAAAGACCAATTCAATCAGCGACTCTGACTGAGGTATTACTGATAGTTGTCGTTTGTACCTGTCTTTCGGCAGACAGGTCCCCACAAACGATCACCTTGACACTACAACCTGAAAGACTCACCCAATTCCGGCAAAGTCACCTCTCCGAAGCCGTCATCTTGCAGGGCTTCTTTCAAAACGAGTTGTCGGTCTTCTTCACCATGCACCAGGAAGATGTTTCGCATCTTATTCCTGTCCTGATTCTTCAGGAAATCGATGATCTCCGATTGATCAGCATGGGCAGAGAAGGAATCCATAATCTCTACACGCGCATTCACTTCTTTTTCCTTCCCAAATATGCGAACTGTCTTGGGCTTATTCCTGATTCTGGCTCCCAGCGTATTGGGCGCACAGAAACCCACCACCAAAATGGTATTGCGGGGATTTTCAATATTGTTATTAATATGGTGTCTCACCCTTCCGGCCTGCATCATACCACTGGCACTGATGATGATACACGGTTTATCATAATCGTTCAACGCCTTTGATTTTTGGGCACTACGGATGAATTTCAGTTCCTTGAAGCCAAACGGATTTGGATCTTCTGACATGTATTCTATCAGATTCATGTCATAGCACTCCGGGTGCATGGTGAAAATCTCCGTCGCATTGATGGCCAGCGGACTGTCTACAAAAACCTCCACAGGCGGCAGTTCACCGGCAGTTTCCAGTTTATCGAGCATGTAGATCAGCTCTTGCGTACGCCCTACACTAAAAGCCGGAATGATCAGCTTGCCTTTGTTCGTCACACATGTCTCATTGATCACTTTCAGCAGCGAGTGCTCATCTTCGGGTGCACCCTGATGCTCCTTACCTCCATAGGTAGACTCACAGATGAGGTAATCCAGCTGTTGCATGGGTTGCGGATCACGCAGAATGGGTCGGTCCGGCCGACCAATGTCACCAGAGAATCCAATGTAGGTATCTTTGAGCCCATGTCTTGAAATCTTCAGCGTTACACTGGCACTACCAAGGATATGGCCGGCATCTTTAAACTGCACCTGTACATCTTCATGTATCCTGAACCATCGGTTGTAAGCGATGCCTACGAACTGCTGCAAACTATCCCGGGCATTATCTGCTGTGTAGAGTGGGTCGGTGGGGCCATGGTAATACTTTTTCTTCCTCAGGTAACGGGCATCCTGCTCCTGAATGCCACCACTGTCCAGCAGCATGATGGCGGCAAGGTCTCGTGTCGCACTGGTACAAACGATGTCTCCTCTGAAACCGTCTTTGACCAACTTGGGTATCCTGCCACTGTGGTCAATGTGGGCATGTGACAAAATCATCACATCAATTTCTTCGGGGTCAAACATCCACTCCCTGTTGAAATTTTCAAGGAAATCGTCTTTACCCTGGTACAAGCCACAATCCATCAGGATTTTGAATCCATCGTCCAGTTCCAAAAGGTGGCAACTACCTGTTACTGTACCTGCTGCTCCACAAAACTTTAATTTCATTGATTATTGTTGTTTTTAGGTTTTTATAATGACCAGACAAACTGCCTCCGCTACATCGCATCGACTAAATCGTCTGGTTAATCTGGTGTTCCGATCGACTGATCGTGCAAAATCTCGCTAATTGAGAAATTATGCATAAATTAAGCAATATTAAATGGAATCCAAGGGATACGTACTGAAGCTGCCAGTAGTCACCAGATGAAAGTAGCTCAGTCGTGTCACAGCAGGCATTTAATAGTGTAATTTGATTTTATATTTAACAACATTAACAACCCAAAAAATTTTAGTTATGGCAGTAATGAAAGTAGTAGAGATCATGGCCAACTCCAAGGAGAGTTGGGAAGACGCAACTGCTAAAGGCATTAAGAAGGCCTCAGAGAGCATCCATGATATCCGCTCTGCGTTTGTACAATCTCAGAGTGTGGTCGTGAAAGAAGGCGAAGTCGCTGAGTACAGAGTCACTTTAAAACTATCATTTGAAGTAATGTAATGATAAAATCGGGCGTTATATGAATCAGCATCAAAACAACATTAATCTCAGTACTGAAAGCACTACAGCGCCCGATGACTTCCCTAAGTCTGATGGCAAAGCACTGCTAAAAGAACATACCAAAGCGATTGGGGCCTTACAGGAAAAGCTCCTGGCACAAGGACAATCCAGCCTGCTGGTCATATTGCAGGGAATGGATGCCTCCGGCAAAGACGGTACCGTCCGCGACGTGTTCAAACGTGTTTCGCCTTCAGGCATCAGGGTCCATTCTTTTAAAAAACCTACAAAACTGGAATTTGCCCACGACTTTTTATGGAGGGTACATCAGAAGGTACCTGAAAAGGGCATGATCCAGGTATTCAACCGATCGCACTATGAAGATGTGCTCATACAGCGCGTCCACAGCTGGATCGATGAAGATACCGTACAGCAACGTTTCCGACACATCAACCACTTCGAGTCGCTGCTGCAGGATACAGGAACACGCATTCTTAAATTCTTTTTACACACTTCCAAGGACGAGCAACTCATTCAGCTCAATGAGCGCAAAACAGATCCCACCAAGCACTGGAAACACAACCCCGGCGACTTTGAAGAGCGTAAGCACTGGGATGCTTACATGCAGGCCTACGAAGATGTTTTTGCCCACTGTGGTCCAGATATCCCATGGCATATCATCCCTGCAGACGAAAACTGGTACAAGGAATATTTAGTGGCCAAGGTTGTACGCGAAACGTTGGAGGGTATGGAGCTTGCTTATCCGCCTCTAAAAGATGAGT
>ERZ1740068.1001-NODE-1001-length-10395-cov-8.214797_pt1 | contig 10395 bp, 6 predicted proteins | sample MGYA00581735_ERZ1740068 | MGnify/ENA primary metagenome ERZ1740068 (study PRJEB43018, sample SAMN04849740) | marine metagenome | isolation source: floating plastic debris | place: Pacific Ocean | collected 2008-08-30 | study: EMG produced TPA metagenomics... | reverse complement strand
GTAGCCAGTTGGCAATAGGCAAAATGAGTATATTTATAAATATTTCAAGAATTCATTTGCAATAATCTAAGTGTTATATAATAGATACTAGACGTTAGACTTTGATTTTGTGAACTGAGATTGATATTACCTTCTGAGTTCAAAGTCTATCCCGAAAATTTATATAGTAGAAATTAGCTTCCATCGCGGTCAGTTGTGCTGGCTTTGTCAGCCGTCAATAGTGTCTTCACAATGCTGTCGATGTGTCTCCACTACCGACTGAACAAAACAAAAAAACCATTCCGGTGATGGAATGGTCTTCTTAATGTTATTTGGATACAGCTTATGCTGGCTTCTTTCTTCTTCTGGTGGTCTTCTTCACCGGCTCGTTGATGATTTCATCTTCTACATCGGCAAGGATTCTACCACAGTGCTCACAAACGATGATCTTTTTCTTTTCTCTGATCTCCGCTTGCTTTTGAGGGGGAACTACGTTGAAACAGCCACCGCAGGCACCTCTTCGTACGGGTACAACCGCCAGACCGTTTCTCATGTTATTTCTTACTTTGTTGTAAGATTTCAAGAAACGCTCTTCGATGTTCTTGGCAGCTTTCTCCCTGTCTTTGAGTAGCTTTTCTTCCTCTCCTTCGCTTTCAGAACTGATGGTATCAAGCTCCGATTTTTTGATTTCGAGGTCTTTGCTTCTCTCTTCAAGTACTTCCTGAGACTTGGCGATTTCCTCTTTCTTCGCTTCGATTTTCACCTTAGCTTCCTTGATTCTCTTTTCGAGGATTTGGATTTCAAGCTGCTGCAGTTCAGTCTCTTTGCTAATCGCATCGTACTCGCGATTATTACGGACATTCATTTGCTGCTCTTCGTACTTTTTGATCAGCTTTTCGGCGTCTTTGATACTGCCTTTATTCGTAGTAATGCTTTTTTCAAACTCTGCGAGTTCAGCATTTTGCTTCTCTATTCTGGTTTGGTATCCGGCGATCTCATCTTCGAGGTCCATTACTTCTTCCGGTAGTGCTCCCCGGATTTTTTTGATCTCATCCAATTCGATGTCGATCTTTTGCAATTTTGTCAGTGATTCGAGCCTTTTTGCTACCGTGTTATCCATGTAAACTAAAGATAATTTATAGGGTTACTATTCACCTTCGATGAATAAATTGCAATATTACTTAATTTTTCTTTTAAATGATCAATAATGAGGTCTTTTGTAAAGGCTTCGCTTTCATAATGGCCAATGTCAGCGATGATTATCTGTCCATCGGCATCAAAAAACTCATGATACTTGTAGTCTGCTGTAATAAATATGTCTGCATTGGCTCTTTTTGCGGTATTGAGGAGAAACCCACCTGCTCCACCACAGACAGCTACACGACTGATGGTAGGACGGCAGATGGCGGTATGACGCACACAGTCAGTTTCCATGGTCTTCTTTAAAAAATGCAGGAACTCGAGTGCCGCCATCGGCTCCGGAAGATTGCCAACCATCCCTGATCCCACTTCCTGATTGCTGTTCTCCAGATTGTACAGGTAGTAGGCCACTTCTTCATACGGGTGTTGTTCCTGCAGATGATGCAATACCTTTCCTGTGAGATGTGTAGGGAAGATGACTTCCAATCTTGCCTCTTCCACATGCTCTCTTCTGCCACCTGCGGTGCCAAGGGTTGGGTTGGTGTTTTCTCCCGGCCGGAATGTGCCTGTGCCAGTGGTGGAGAAACTGCACTCATCATATTCACCAATAGCGCCAGCTCCGGCATCGAAGAGCGCCTGAGCTACTTTTTCCCGGGCATCTATCGGAACAAAAGTGGTGAGCTTACGCAAAATCTGATTTTTGGGTGCCAGCACCTTTGGACGCTCCAAACCAAGCCTGTCGGCAATCATTTTATTGACACCAGTATGTACGTTGTCCAGATTGGTGTGAATGGCGTAGATGGCGATGTCGTTTTTGATGGCTTTCAGTACGGTCCGCTCCACGTAGTTTTTTCCTGTAATCGTCTTCAATCCTCTGAAAACGATGGGGTGGTGTGAAATGATGAGGTTGCAATTGTTGGAAATGGCTTCTTCAATGACAGATTCTATGGTGTCCAGTGTAACCAGGCAACCACGGCATTCGGCATTGCGATCCCCTACAATGAGGCCTGAGTTGTCATAGGACTCCTGGTAGGAGGGGGGAGCCCATTGCTCGAGTATGTTGAGTATTTCTTTTATTTTCATATGGCTATTTTGACCGCAAATAAGATAATATGATACTAGTTTTGAGGTTTAGAAGCGTAAATCTAATGAAATGAAGATCTTAAAATGGCTTTTGTTTCCATTTGCTGTACTCTATGACCTGGTTACCAGGCTGAGGAATCACCTGTACCGCATCGAGTACTACAAATCTTTTGATTTCCAGACCAATGTCATTTCAGTGGGAAATCTCACCGTGGGTGGTACGGGTAAGACCCCCATGGTAGAATACCTCATCAGACTGTTGAAAGACCGCCATCAGGTAGCGACGCTGAGTCGGGGTTATGGCCGGAAGACGCGTGGCTTTTTGCAAGGAGATATTGACATCACCAAGGTCAACGACATTGGCGATGAACCTTTCCAGTATTTGCTGAAGTTTCATAAAGAAGTAGGTGTTTTTGTAGGAGAAGAGCGGGCATGGGCGATTCCGGGGATTTTGCTGGAGAGGCCGCAGACAGAAGTCATTTTGCTGGACGATGCCTATCAGCACCGGTCTGTGTTGCCGGATGTAAATATTCTGATGACGAGGTACGATCGTTTGTTTTATGATGATTTCCTGATGCCGGTAGGGCGGTTGCGGGAAGCGCGCAAAGGTGCAGGCCGTGCAGATGCCATCGTGGTGAGCAAGTGTCCCGAAAAATTTGATGAAGCACCAGTGGTGGCTGGCATTCGCCGATACGTTGCCGTGGATATTCCCATATTTTTTACTTCAGTGACTTATGGTGCTCCAAGATCATTTTGGCAAGATGCCACTATTGAATTGGAAGAGCGGGAAGTTGTACTGATTTCAGGGATTGCCAGTGCCGATGACCTGGAGGCTTATATCATACAAGAAGCGTATTTGAAGAAGCATTTTAGGTTCTCTGATCATCATCGATACAGACCTGCTGACCTTGCTGCGATCAGAGATTACAGGGCTGGTGAACGGACTATTTTCCTCACTACCGAAAAAGATTTTGTGAAGTTGCGGGAATTTGAACAGGAATTGAGAGATTTGCCCCTTTATTATTTGCCGATAGAAATTAAATTCAGAAGTAATAAAAAGCAGTTTGACGAGTTAGTCTTTCAGTCAATCAAAACATATAAGACACCTGATGGTGAATATGATCAAACGTAGTTTTTTGGCCCTTTTATGCTGTCTTTGTACTAGTGCCGCGATGGGGCAGATATTAGATGACAGTACCAAGCTGGTATATGGTCCCAATACCCTGACCTTCTACAAACTCGACGATCAGAAAGACAACATCAACAGTACCGGTATTTTAGATACAACACTTACGGGTTTAGGTGACTTTACGATGTGGGATCAGATGGGGAAGCAGGCACAGGACCTTGGCGCCAATGGTACTGCGATCCGCTCCATGTTTTACCAATCGCCCGATGTCATCGGTCTTCGCTCAGGTTATGACGCTTATGATCCTTTTGTGATTCAGCAGTCAGATGTGCGCTTTTTTGATACCAAGTCCCCGTTCCTGGACTTGTACGTGGCTTTTGGGGGCGTGGGACGCTCGGTGGTGGATTTTGACTTTTCCCGAAATATCAAACCCAACATCAATTTTGGTTTCGGTATTGACCGGTTGACGACCGACAAGCAGATTGGACCAGTTAGTAGCGAAGGTGACCGCAATGCGGTAGCCACTAACCTGGACATCAACTATTTTTACCGCAGTGAGGACAAGAAGTACCTCGCCATGTTCTATGCCTACCGATTTCTGAATACTGTGAATGAAACCGGTGGTGTTAATCTGGGTGAAAATGACGAAGAAACTGAAATATTCGCATATGAGGACGCGGCCATCAGATTGCGGAACGTAGAGGGGACTGACACACGCACCCGACTACATCTTTATCATGAGTATAAATTGGGAGAGGCGCTGCAACTGTATCACGAGGTGGATCACAGCAGGCAAAAGCTCGCTTACAACGATGAGTTGGACGCAGCAATTGTTTCCGGGACTTTTAATCAATATGCGGATGTCTATCCAAATTTTTTCCTGGACTCAGCGGCGACAGCAGAATCCCACTCTTTTAGGTCCTTGTCCAATGAGGTAGGGATCAAAGGAGACATCGAAAAAGGATTTTATCGTGCCTATTTAAGGCGCAGGGATGTATTGGGTGTATTCCGGTACTTGTCAGACCAGCGGGTAGGAGAGATTTACGCAGGAGGCGTATTGCGTTATGACCTCAATGAGAAAAATGCGATCGGCGGTAAAGTAGAGTTCTTGCAAACCGGCGATTTCAACTTTTTGGGTAAAGTAGACAATAATTTTTTCGAAGCATCCTACAACATCATGCAATACCAGCCTAGTCTGCTGCAACAACGCTACTTTGGTAATCATTATTTCTGGGACAATGACTTTCAGTCGGTGCTGAAAAATGAGATCAAGGGGTCGGTTAAGCTGGATGTGAAGGGGATTTCTGTGAGACCCAATGTATCCCTGACTACTTTGAGTAACTATGTGTTTTTCAATTCAGAAGCTCTTCCGGAGCAGGCCAACGAAAATATTCTGTTGAATGGCTATGGTGTGGAACTTGGTTTTAGAAAATATACCAGTAAATCCAAAGGAGAGTTTTTTGGGCTCAATGCAGAAGCAAAATATACTTTGATTGGTGGAGGAGATGCAGATTCATTTCAGGCCCCTGAGTTGTTTGTGCTGGGGAAGGTGTTCTGGGAAGGCTACTTATTTAATAACAGCCTTCAGACGCAGGTAGGTGCTGATTTGATGTACCGTTCAGCTTACTTTGCCTATGATTATGCACCCGCAACGCAACAGTTTTTTCTACAGGACCAGCAACAGGTAGCAGACTATTTTCTGGCTGACTTGTTTATTAATTTCAAGGTAGAGAAGGTGAGGATTTTCTTCAAATTCAACCATTTCAACCAAAGGAATAACGAAGGATTTCAAATTACGCCATTGTATCCGGTGCAGCAAAGGGTGCTGGATCTGGGCATACATTGGTTCTTTTTCGATTAGGATTATGAGTGAAAATAAGACGGTTCTTGGACTAGAGTTGCCCACCGATCCCAGATGGGTGGATATTGCAGGAATGCAGATTGAGGATATTTTGGTAGACCATGCCTATTGCGAGCAAAAAGCAGCTTCCAGTTGTATCTCATTGATCGTGCAGTATCCCGACAAGGAGCGGGTGACCGAGGTATTGACACCTGTAGTCGCAGAGGAGTGGAGTCATTTTGAGCGGGTTATTGAGCAACTCAACAAAAGAGGCTATAAACTTGGAAAGCAACGCAAGGATGAATATGTAGCTCAGCTAGCCACCATTTTGAAGAAAGGAGGCAGCCGTGAGCAGCAGTTAGTAGAAAAACTACTGATGAATGCGTTGATAGAAGCGAGAAGCTGTGAAAGATTCAAGTTGTTGTGGAAGCACATTGGTGATGAAGAACTCAGCCGCTTTTATTATGAGCTGATGGTTTCAGAGGCCGGTCATTACCATAACTTCATAGACCTTGCCAAAGAATACATGGACGAAGATCATGTGATGTCCCGCTGGCGGGAATTCCTCAAAGAGGAAGCAGACATTCTCAAAGGACTGGAAGCAAGAGGGGACAGGATGCACTAGCACCCTGTCTCATCCATTATTTCTATTTCTTGACAAACCGGGCCTGGGCCCGGTATTGATCTCCCTGAACGACCAGCAGATAAATCCCTCTGTTGATCTCCCTGACATCCAGCACCAACTGATCTTTACCGGTTGCCTTCATTTTGGCCTTCATTACCGAGCTGCCAGATAAGTTGTAAATATCCAGTTGGGCCTCTCCATTAAGTATTGCTGGTAAATCGATGGTGAGTTGATCTACAGCGGGGTTTGGATATACATTCAAGGCTTTCTCCAACAGGTCGTCAACGTCCGTAGTGATAGTAGTCTCCTGCACCTCCGAATTTGGAGATACACCGGCACTGTTAACAGCACGTACCCTGACCTGATAATCTGCGGGGGGCATGTTCTCAAAGGTGACGCCGGTTTCAGTGGTAGGGAACGACTCAAAACCATTTAAGAAAGTCGCAAAATTGTCCGTTGAGACATCCAATTCAAACTCGGTTGCTCCATCATTACTTTCCCACTCTATGATAAAGGTGAAGTTAGGATCTACCAACAACTGTGCGATGGTGACAGTAGGAGCTGCAGGTAGCGTTAAAAATGCCTCAGCGGCAGCCAAATCTGAGTTAAATGCATTTTCAGCACGTACAGAGTAGGTATAACTGGTATTGGTTGCGGCAGTGTTGTCTTCAAAAGTGGTGCCTGTGACGGTCCCCAGCGCTTCCCCTTCTTCTCCGTTGGCTTGCCGGAATACTGTAAAACCTGTTTCATTGTCGGAGTTGTCTGTCCATGCGATATTGATGGTGCCCGCAGTGGCTTCAGTAACGGTAACATCTGAGGGCGCTGCCGGTGGAACTTCTGTGACACCGTGAATGGAGAATGCAAGGTCTTCATCAAAAACGTCTACGTCTGAACCTGGTATCCATTCATTCGCTGTGGTATTGGCGAAGATTCCTTCTCTATCGTTGAGAACAAGCTCTGAGCCTGTTACAGGTTCGGCTCTACCCCAAACCCATGAATTGGCAGTGGTAGTAACGGCATAGACAGAAACCCAGTAACGGCCTTCAGGTAGGTTCTGCACATCTACCGGTAGTTGCGCGATCAGGTTCCCAGGTTCCTGCGTGAAGTTGACCAATTCACTGTAGATCAAATCGAAGTCATCGGGAAAGCCAGTATTTTCACCGTATATTTCTACGCCAAAAGTGTTGAATGTTTCAGTATTAGTGCCACCAAATACCGTAATGTTTTGAATGTCCCAGATTTCACCAGCTGGTACCTGAAAATCATCGGCGAGTTGAACAATTGCATCTGCATTATCCGTGAACTGCTGAGACTGAAGACCGGAACCGTTACGGTTGTCAAATTGACTCACTAAGGTAGGTTCGCCTACGATCACAAAGAAAGCATCAGTGACTGTTTGTCCATTGGAATTGGCTTCTACCCTGATCAATGTGCTTGCGCGTAAATCCGGGGTGATGTTGAGGGTTAACTGATCACCATTGACGGTTGTCGTAAGTAATTGATCATTGCTATTCGAAGTGACAGATTTAGTGATTGCATTATCGTCATTGTCAGGATCAGTAAAAACATTACTCAAGTCAATAGTCAGGGACGAGTTTTCGTTGATGACCACTCGTAAATCAGGCAATGGGTTAGCTACTGTAGGAGGTAGGTCACTTTCTATGGTGGTGAAATTCCAGGTGGTCTTGTCATTTAGCCCAAATTCATTCTCTGCCAGGTCTGTAATGGCTCCATTGCTTACATTGATGTAGTAAGACGTGAAAGACTCCAGTGTATTGGCAGGATTGATCGTGGCTGTTGTACCAGAGAAGGTTACGTCGCCACTCAGCACGTCGATTGTCTCGAAGACTGAGTCGTCCGAACTTCTTTTGATTTCTATGACGCCCAGCCCTGCCCGGACTGATTCATTGAAGGTAATGGTCAGGTTTTCATCCCGGTCCACATCCAGTGCGCCATCAGCAGGACTGAGAGAGACAATGGATGGAGGAGTTTCGTCGTTGGTGGAAGAGAAGGAGTTCGTGGTGAATACGCCTCGCCCGAAAGTAGCCACCACTACCGCATTATCAACACTTCTGACTCTGAGCATTGTACACCTTACATTGGCGAGGTCATCATTGGTAGGTTCCCAACCTGGATTATCAGCAAGGATATTGTCGGAAGACCAGACTCCCAGTTCCGTGGCTAAAAGTACCTGCGAAGTGTTATTGGGAGCGAAAATTGCCCAGCGGATCGGCATATCCGGCAAACCATGAGTGCTTTGATCCTTGTTGGTCCAGCTGGCACCGCCATCTTCAGTATACCAAACTGAGGAAACCCCAAAATTGGAGTAGGTAACGATCAGTTGATCGTCATTTGCACCGATGGCTACAGAAGAGACAGAACCAAATGCACTGATTCCTCCGGAAATTTCTGTGACCTGAGGGGTAATACTATTGGCATTGTCTATCCGGTAGACTTCACCGGCCGTGTTTCCTACAAATACCCTGTGATCCGTAAAGGCATTTGCCTGCACATGTGTCACCCTTCCTATCGACAAAGTCATTTTTTCCTGACTGGACGGCGAAGGGGTATTGATATTGAGTAACCTGAAAAGCTCTCCTTCATTACCCGCGGAGTATAATATATGGCTGGAATTGTCCAGATCGGTTGGGTTGATGAACAAGCCAGATGACTGATCATTGACAATTGTCCTGAAGGAGAAGCCGCCATTAGCGGAGTGGAATACGGTGTTGCGTACAAAAGAGGTTACCTGATAGGTGTCGTCAGTCTGGTCTATATGGGTGTAACCACCATCACCACCGGTTGCCTGGCTGGTGGAAAGGCCACCCTGGCTGGTGAATTGCTGCGTACCATTATCTTGTGATCCTGCCAGGAAGTAGTCTGTGTTGTCGGTTTCGTTGGCGGCAGTCACCGCATAGAACTGCGTTACGCTGAAGTTACGTAACCTCGGTTCAAACGAAGGATCGAAGCTGTTGCCGAGGTCGGGGGAGTAGTACACACCACCATCAGTCCCCACCAATGCTTCATTGGAAAAGCCAGGCCTAAAGATGATTTCATGGATGTCTGCATGTACAAAATCATCACATCTGCCTGTCCAGTAAGAGACTTCGCTGGCATTGATACCGCCATCTGATGACCGCAGTACGTTGATGCCACCCATGGTGATTACATCATCGTCTGTGGGGTTTACGGCAAGTATGAGGTCATAGAAGGATTGTCCTCTGGTAAAATCATCGGAAGATTGCTGGCAGTTTTGTTCCCGGTATCGCGGCACGTCCAGTTGTCCCCAGGTATCTCCGCCGTCATCTGATCTCAGGAACCAGGCCACGTCTACAAAATTGCTTCTGTCCTGGGCTACTGCATAGACACGTGTAGTTTCGGTACTGCTGCTCTGGCTTGGCGCTACAGCCAGCTCTATCCGCGTTTGCGTACTAAACGGCGGTGTGATCTCTGTCCAGCTGAGGCCGTCATCGACAGAACGGAACAATCTCCCAATTTCGCCAAAAGCAAGCCCGGTGGCAACATACACATCTCCGTTGCTGGCCAGTTCCATGTCGCCCGCCCGGCCAGAAAGTACACGGGTCCATGAGTTCCCGTCGTCAGTAGACCTGTAAACACCAGGTTGGCCACCTTCATTGGTAGATTGCCTGGTGGTGATCAATACCGTTCCTGCGTCGGTCACTTTCACTTTTTGTATGTACCTGAAGCCCGGTCCGGAAGTGGAAGACAACAAAGCCCAGTTTTGGCCGCCATCTGTGCTTCTATAGAGGCCTGCACCAGCCCCTGCGCCACCAGAACTAAAGTATCCTTCTCCGGTACCTGCATAGAAGGTGGTGGTATTTGTGGGGTCAAAAGCGAGGGAGGAGATCGTGAGGTTGGGCAGGAAATCATCTACCTGCTGCCATGCGGAGTTCGAGTTCAGAATATCGTTATTGAACCAGATACCACCTGATACGGAGCCTGTCCATACTTTTCTTACATTAGGATCGTTGGGGTCCCACATGATGGTGCGGGTTCGTCCGCCAATGTTATCAGGTCCTCGCTCTCTCCAAACCACATCGGGTATGGCCCGTTCCTGTACTGACTTCCAGTTGGGTTTACTGAGGTCATCTATTTGCAATGGAACAGTAGTTTTCCTAGCCAGTCTTTGCTGGGTTTCCTCATAGGCAGTCCACAGTCGCTGACGCGGAACGATCTTTAGCTTGGGATCAACCGTGAGCAAAAACTCGTGTTGTGCAGCCAAATCTGGCCTGTCAAATTTGGGTATTGACCGATAGTCTTCATGCGCCGGATCATTCTTTAAATAAGGGTGGTTAGTGATGAAGCTTCGGTAGGATGCTTCCTCGTCATTGTGGTTGAAATAGGCATAGATCAACGTAAAGACCACTGTAGTGGAGGCAGCAAGTACAATGAGGGAATTTCTTCTAAAAGTTGTATTCATTTCCTACGTTTTTATTAGCACTAGTAATTTAAGCCAAATTGAGCAATAGCATTCCTTAACAGCAGAGAAAATACAAAACAGATGCGAGGAGAGGTGTACTTTACGTTCAGCGGGGATGACCAATCCAGGCGCCTCTGATGGGAAGTATCTCTTAAATA
>ERZ1740068.1000-NODE-1000-length-10399-cov-10.119683_pt1 | contig 10399 bp, 4 predicted proteins | sample MGYA00581735_ERZ1740068 | MGnify/ENA primary metagenome ERZ1740068 (study PRJEB43018, sample SAMN04849740) | marine metagenome | isolation source: floating plastic debris | place: Pacific Ocean | collected 2008-08-30 | study: EMG produced TPA metagenomics... | reverse complement strand
AGAAAAATCCAAATTATTGTTTCTCAGTAACCTCTAAGAGGAACTTCCTAGTCAGTAGAGGAATGTGAAATTTGAGGTTTTTACATTTCTTGGAATTTTTCACATAAATTCTGTGCTCAAGAGAATCTCATTAAATTATGTGTTTGGGGTCCAAGATGGTGGTAGGATCCAATATGTTTTGGGGTATTTGTCCAACATCAGACCATTCCTAAAATTCCTCAACCCATGGTTAAAATGTCCCTAGCATTCGCACTATTGACAAAGTAATCGAGAGTGCGTGAATACCCAAAACACCTGTCTGAAAAGAAATTATGGATTATGTCACCATCCTTGTTATTTTATATTTGTCTCAAAACAAAACTGTATTAATTGACAGGAGAAAATGAGGCATAAAACGTATTGTCCTTGCCAGTTATTGATAGTCCAGTATTCCGTACCCGATAGCGATAGCTTTTTGAGTGCATTTGTCATCGCAAGAGCAGGTGTCAGTATACTCTCTGACCGAGAATCATACATAAATAGGGTAACATTGACAAAGAACGCAGATGTAGCCGCACTGAATCTTGACTCAGAATGTATTTCAAGTCAATTTTTCATTATTCGGCACAACTGATCTAGGCCCTACTATGACTTCCTTTTGTCATAATCAATTACTGTTGATCATTCTTCCTGAAGGCAAACCTGCCCAGTGAAATGACTATGGAAACTGTTTTGGTGTAGTATTTCGTAATAATAATGACTGACCGAAAATACCTTGCCCTCTATTCAACTTTTTACCAATCACTGTTCCATCACTAAGCCCTATTCATATATATCTTTATCTTGGAAATATAGCCAGATTAGGTTAATGGAGAGGGTAAAAAATTCAATATGGAAAGTAATTATATATAAATGAAATTTATATCCCTATGATGATTGATAATTGATATACTGGTGTGCTATTTTATAGCAATATGGTAAGGTGACATTGCTATAATATTTATATGAATATCTTGTTTCACCAACGAGAGCTGCCTATCCCCATTATATTTCAATTCAGGTGTTATCCAAATTCCAAATGTTTGCAATGTAAACGTTTTCTAAAATAACTGAAGCTTTATTGACACAGCATGCTTTTGTGAAGCTGATGCTGACACCAAGTTTATGCTGGTAATAGGCTTCTTGTCAATGTACCAACATGCTCGAGTGTACGGTAGGCCTAGATTTTTTGTCCTTTAGCATTGGAAAAGGCATCATCAGTGTGTCGAACAAGATATTGTAAATACTGTGACGCGAATGATGCTTTGCTTGCTGTGTGGATAATATATCAGGCGTTGTTTTGAAAAAGATTATTGTTTCTACGTACAAATAAATATTCTACACTTTATATATACTTGCATTTCTGTGGAGGAATAGTTTTTCACGGATCCACATGCATGTCATATTGTGGGAAGCAAAGGGAGCCTCCTCCTAACACAAGTTTACACCCAGTTAGTAGACTACTGAGCAGAGCAATAATTCTTTTATTCATTTTGAGTAATCTCTTCACAAATTTCTCGGTTTGTTGTCATGGTTTGAGGGTCAGCCTTTAGTATTTTGAGGGAACCATATCCACCGTCAGAATTGGTGACAGTTTAGGTAAAGGATGGTGATGTTGTTTTCTTTTTCATCAGTGAAATGAGTGGGAAGGAAAAAATGCTGTTGATCTTGGAGGCTTTAGAGTTATTGTTGATGAGTTGACCTCATGAAAACAAAATCACTATTTATGCAATGAATCAGTGGCAGTTTTTTATGATTGCTTGAGAAAGAGATGAGGGTTTCACTGCACATGCATCTAGTGTGTTTGAAGATGATATCAAAAATAAGCAATATTTTCTTCACGTGAGATGGTTAACCCGTGTACCGTGTAGCCAGTCTTAGCCGAACTGGGATCTGGTGACTTGATAAGGCTTTAGAGGTTTATCATCACACAGCAGTAATCAGTTATTAGGTAGCGCTGACTCTGACATAATGAGGGTGTATTAATTGCCATTACTCAACACCTGATGTAGTTTGTGTTTACCGAGCAATTCTGCACTCAAGTGCAATATAATGTTTCCTATTCTTGTCTATTTAAACCCCATTGTGATGCTCTACCCCAAGGTTGGCAATTATTTACTTTTGAGAAGTTAATCTAAACTAGAGAACCCCTGGGATTGTGAAGCCGATATTTTATCTGGCATCATAGGTTCAAAAAAATGACCTAAGTGAGCTTGCACTCTTCTATTATATCATTCTCAGATTTTAGGCCCTATCCCGATTTATGAAATATTTCTGGTTTACCATGGTTTATAATCAACAATCCTATTCAGTTATGAGGCCAGGTTGCTGCTGTAAATTTGCAGCAAACAATAACCTACTATCTACACCTACGCTGTTTTACTACCCCTTGTTGTGTAGCTGTAAAATTCACCTCCTAGACTGCTTAATATCAGATGCCTATGTTATCGAATTATGCAGCATTAATCTTTTTTTCATGTAAGTTAGCCACTTTTAAGTGGTAGATAATTACCTCAGCTGTTTATTATATAATGTGCAGTATGAGCATTACGTATTGTTCATGATCATGGAATTATACACTTGGCTGCTATATTTTTTAGTTCCCAAAATTTCTAGAGCAGACTTTTTCAAGATATCCATAGCCTATATCAAGGTCATCTGTACAAGAAAACATCTGGCAACATTTCCTCTACAATTTGTAGAAAACACAATTTTAAATTTCATGTTAAAAAAGAATGTAAATATCATAAACATCGTTTGTTGATAGTTTTTATGCATGATGGTTTATGATCTATTTTTACAGTACTGGTACTACACTCTTCTAGTATGAACACCATCCATCCTAAGGCATCATCCATCCATCCATCCATCCACTATACAACAAGTTCTTATTTTATTGAATACAATGAGATGCATACAGAGGTCATCATCCCATTAAAAAACATTGTATTAGCTAACAGTACAGGGGGTCAGAGAATTTTTTAGTTTGTTTGTGTGTAGCCGAAATTATGAACGAGTAGATAGACAGGAGACAGAAATACAAGTGTACATAATCCTCATTATACTTCTCAATTGTGGCTGAAAGTGCAAAGACATCCCAACAGGGATGTGGTGTGAGAGTAGCTTTGCTGTGAGTAGCTCAATATACATGTACAGACCGTTGCGGAGCTCTTAGTTTGTGGGAGTATTGACAATTTGATCATTTTAAGTTAGGGCATTTGGATCTGGCCTGTGGACAATGGATTTTGAATCTCAGTCATACATCTGCCATGCAAAAATCATTGTCACATCACCTGCATAATCTCTACAGTGGGTTTTTTACGATGGGCTTATAATAGCTATTATTATATGCCTTATTATATTATATGCCTATGGTTTTTACCATCATCTGCGTAATCTCATGGGGAGGACTTTTCCCACCATATTCATTGGCAAGATAACTCCTATGAAACTTATTCAAAAGCCGGTGGATCATTTATAACGAGGGTATTATTTACATCACAAAGCTCTCATACTTGCCTGATCCTGGTATCAGACATTGCTATTGTCTTATGTTCAATATTTTAACAGATCGTAACTTTGTGATTGCTAATGCTCTGGTGGAGAACACACCTATCATCTATTGTAATGATGGGTTCTGTAAACTCAGTGGATACAGTCGGGCTGAGGTGATGCAGAAGTCATGTGCTTGCGAGTTCCTGCATGGACCTCACACCAATCGTACCATGGTAGTCAAACTTCGAGATGCTTTGCAGGGAAATACGGAGAAGCTAGTGCAGCTCTTTCTGTACAGGAAAGACGGTTTGTATCCAAAATATTGTATGTAGTACTAGTGATTTGCGTTAACTTTATTGAATCCAAGGCCCTTCACTGTCCTTCCATTATTACAGTGGCCTGAATTCTTTTGCTACGTCAAGGGCACTTTTGGACAATGCCTTGTTTTCATCGCCTTAAAATGTGACCATACTGGATTAGGGCCTTTTCACAGTTGCAATAATGAAAGCTGGAGCTGTATAATGATAATAGGCAATATTTTGATTGCGATTAAATACCTGACTGGCTATTTTGGAGCTTACAACCTGTTCAGGATGCCACAGGTTACTGAGTAGAGGTTATCCTGTTAGCTGCCAATTGGATTAAATTAAATGTTTGGACAGTTTCATTGTTACTGACATAGTATAGTTCAAAGTATGCCTAAATCTCTTTATTGAATTGTGAATCGGGTTCTACCATGATTTCAGCTGTATAGTCTTTGACATAAAATGACATTGAATGTGACAAAATCTAAGACTCATACTAAGAATATTGATGATGGAAGAAAAAGAAAAAAGTTTGCTAAAATGAATTGAAAAGGCAACATCAATCTGCTACGTTGTCGTAAACAGCTATCTGAAAATACCATAAAATAGGCTGCTCGCCTAATATCATCAGTGCAACAATCAGGCGAGTGGCAGTGGCAAGATAATTAGGGCCTTGTTCTTGGTAGGTTGTGCACAATCAAAACCACACAAGTCATGGTGGTAAGAAAACCTGAGTCCGTTGTGGGATGTGACTGTGGACAAAAACATTAGACGCAGGATGAACATATAGCCTCGCGAAGCTACCACTATTCACTTCCTCAACACACTGGTTTTCATTAAAATTTGGTAAAAAGGATCGTCACAAGTACCCTAGTTAACATGAACTCAAATTCAATTGAATTCAAATAATACTGAACATTTCTTGTTTTCCTTAGCCTTTGAACAAGGCCAATATAATGTAATTATAAATAATATGAAAACCCCCAAGGTGATGATTGAACTAATTCAGCCTCTTGTAAATTGCAGTCTTTGGTTTAGACTGCCATGTGATTGCCTTGTCTTTTCAACCCCTTGGGTCTTTCGAGAGTTTGCAGCACATGGTTGACGGAAACAAATAATGTGCAGGCAGCCTGGCCAGTTTTATATACATTTGTTGATGTCACCCTGTTGTGTGTATTTAAAATTAACATGTAATCTCAGTTTTCACTGGCCTGTTGGTCATCCTGAGCATTTTTTCATCTCATAGAGATGTAAGGGTTTATACATGTATGTAGAGCTTTACTGTAATGTACTTGTACAAACCAAGGAGTAAAAGACTTATGCAAACGCTGCATGGAAGCCACATAACAAGGTCTACCCCTGCCCCTGGTGCGGATGAAACCCTTGTTTTTCCTGCATTGTTTAATCGATCTCTGTCATTGCAGGAGAGAAGTTTCCATGTAGCCTTCTGCTGGCACCAGTTAAGAATGAACACGGCATGATTATAATGTTCATCCTCAACTTTGAGGATATGACAGAGACCACCAGCAAGCTCAAGAAAAATGGCATATCATCGGAAGGTTTGTCACTGTACCATCTTTAGCAAGCGCTGGTTTAATGCCAAAACTTTTCTTCTTGGCAATGGAGCTTTTCTTGTTGTTTTTAGCTTGCGAGTTTCAAAAGTGACCTCTAAAGGCATACCTCAGATATGGTCTTTCTGGCAAGAGTACCTCAGGGTTTTCAGCATAGGTTAGGCTACCTTACACACAAAAGTATTAATCAGCTCTAATTACTGCCTTTTCCGGTATTTATCGCTCTTTTGAATTATTTGTATTTGCTTTGATAGTAGCTAAAATAAAATTAGCTAATTCACTTGAAAAACTGAAATGTATGAAAATTTTTACTACTGGTTGAAAATATTGCTGCGCACAAAGGTCAGTCCCATTCAACTATTTAGAGCTTGAGTGACTGCCAAATTTGACGTTGCTTAAGATTGCCTGAGCCCATGACGGTGGAGTTCAGCTGTTACAACAAAATTCAGTACCGCTTCTCTATGCCCTAACTTCTGCATACTGGTACCCAGTATTTTATGGTAGGGAGAGCGCTATCGAGTAATAATACTTGGGTGTCATCTTATCTTCTTACCCTCATATTATTTCCTTTCTATCGGCTTGTATAATAACCTAGAGGGCTTTCAAAGTTTCAATGCTTTGGTTTGACTAGCTCTCTTATTCTAAAACTTGTCTACAAAACAAACTACCAAACTACTTGAAAAGCTAGCAAAGAAGAAAGGCAAACAGTGGTTGGCAGCAGCCTGTTATTTGATGGGTCTCTTTTATTTTTGCCAAACGGGGACCACTCGAGCTAGATGGGCTTTGCTTCCAGAACACAGCGTCACATACGTGTAGAGTTGCTAATATTAAACACATTTTGTACTATATGTTGTCCCCTTTTTCCTCACAGGCAATATATTTAGTCGGCTAGTCGCTAAGCACCGCAAGAAAGAAAAGATGAGCAATGGCGATGCTGAAAAAACGCTGGCTAATGGCAATCGGTCCAGCGGCAGTAATTTAGACGATAGTTTCCCATCAAGAGCTCAGGAAATGACAGTAATAGATAGGAGCAATAACAATAAGCCTGGGAGTGACCCAAGTGTTCCTAGTGACCTGAGCACACTGTCATCTTGTCACACCCCCAGTCAGGACAGTGATGGTACTAGTAATAAGCGTATCTTATCAGGCAAATCTGCACCCTCTCCCAATCAACTAGAGACCTCTATCTATAAAACAGGTATGTTAGACCTCTAGCAAATATCAACACCTAGCCGTGATACTATCTAGAACTTGCTCTCTTTGCAAATCTTTCTTGAGCCTGACATAACATTCCATTTTTGTAAATACTGTCACTGGCGGATATGAGAAGCCCAACAGATTGGTGTGTCCCATGCTGATTTCATACTAGGATAGTTCATCTGTGTGAACAGGACATGTGTGCTAGTATCAATACTGCAGTATGACAGCTCACGCATTGCTGCTCCATTTGCACATGAATTGACTTGCATATTGATTGAATAAAACCTTTAGGCTTCCATTAGTTGAACCTTATTTTGACCGCTGCCAACTAATATTTCTTACTTTTATCCTGATATCAATAATTAAACTAGTAATAGTTGTCCTTGATTTCCGCTGCTTAATTGGGAATTTGATGTATCAACTCAAGTTCCTACGTAGATTTAGTGTCCTGTTCTACTTGGGATTTCATATTTCTATCCTTAGCTTTGCCAGCAATTGCCATAGTTGGATAACTATCCCCTAATTATAACTGTGAATGGAATATCCATGTATGTTGTTGGTGTAAATTTTGAGGATTTGGTCAATTTAACCATTTTGTGTTCTGATCATCCAACTTCTCTGTCGAGCACTAAAATTACACAATTCTTCGTAAATACATATTTTTATGTCAATGTTTTCAAATCCACACCAAAAAATGTAACTAGGCTACACTTGCTGCTTGGACGTTGGATTTTTTGTCATCATATTAGCTGATCTGATATGTGTTGTAAAGTAGCTGTGTTGTGAGGGAATAATTACCAATTATCACTGTTGCATTATCTCTTCCTATGATTTTTGTGTAATATGTGCCTGCCCAAGTACATGACTTATCTTTTTGCTTTAACCCTCAAGTTTTCCATACCCTATTTCTGTTGTGATTTCTTCTGTTGTAGCTTCACATTTGTTTCAGCCCCCTGCCAGGGTTCGCTCCAACACTTTAGATATGAGAGCGTTTCGTAAGTTCCTTCAAGTTAAAGTATGGGTACTAGTCACACTCACCTAACAGTAACTCAGTACTGACTTACTGACTGACAGTCATTCGATTGATTGTCTTTGTCTACCATTGATATGCTCCATCATCAACCTCGTAGAGTAGCACATACCCCAACATTCTCTCAATACTAATGTACATCATAACTCCTGCATCATAACATCCCAGCATCTGCTGTTTGTGGACTTGCTTTGCTTTCAACCCTCATGTTGGTAACACTCCTGTAAAAAGCTTGTATGAAATCGATAACACTTATATAGTGCAGATGTGCATGTCGCGGCTAAAGAATTGGTAAAAAATTTGGGTGTGAAAGCTGTGTTTTATCAGTAGGCTATTTTTGACAGCAGTAATCCCATGTCTGTCTGGATAAATCGACCTGGCATGCCAGCCAACCTTCAAAAAGTTCAGCCGATGCACTATTTCGGGATTTGATTCGTGACAAAACTTTACCCAAATAAATTTGTCAGATTTTTATTGTTTGTGGATTGTCGCTTGATTATCAAATATTCTCCATTCATTTGCTACGGCTAACATTGAAGGGGGTATCTTGATGAAATAATCTATTGATTCTCTAAGTAAAAAAAAGAACCCGATATAAGTGACTCCAAACCTTTCTTCTCTAAAATCTCCTTCTATTGATAAAGTCACGGCCTCTATTAAATGGTTTGGTAATTATGTCAATATGGTGCCTAATTTTACGGTAAACAATAATTTATGCTGCATTAGATTAAACAATGGTCAGCAATGGCTTCCCATAACTTCTTTGCAGTACTTCTTAATGAAAATATATTGATTTGCAAACTCTCAAGCCATCATATAAAATGCTAAATTACTTCTTGCTATGTGGATTTAGATAAATAGCGCTTTTAACCACTATTCTTGCATCCCTGTGTCATTCCTTACTTTCTAAGCTGGCAGCACCACTGGCGTCAGCAATCACTTAGCGCCATTCTCAGAGTTAGAGTACTCAATTGATGGCCTTCTTCATGACCCCGAGCATTTATTTTAGTAAAAAAAGTCTGATTGAGTCTCTTTTGAAGGAGCACATCAAACCTTATTTACCTCTCAATCTTTGACGGCAATCTAATACCTTACACACCAAGCTGAGTGGTTTTTATGCACATAATACTTCAAGTTCAATATGCCTTGCATCAAATATTCATAAGCTTACTGTCCTCAGAAAGGATACATAATGGCAAAGTTTTATTTGCTGCGAACACTTGCGGTGAATCGGTTGGGTCTGAAATCAATATCAGTAATCAATGGTATAGAGATGCTAAGCTGACGTATCTGTTAATTATATGTAAACACCGTTCCTCCTACAACTTCAAAGTGTTGCGCTGTCTGCGCGCCAATCCTCTTTGATTGGAACGTTTGGAAAAAAAAAGGACAATGCCATTGAATGGAGGCTCGCAGGGGCCGACAAAGTTGGAAGGCTCAGGTTTATCTGCTCAGTTACTTGGTTAATATGGTTACTACATTTAGATCAGCATGCATGCATAATTCCTGAATCACTCACACCACAGTCAAACGCTTTTATCAAAACAGTTGTTAGATGTGTATGCACCTCCAAAGACTTTTATTGCAAAACATCAGGGTTCTCACATCAGGACTCTGCGGGTCATTTATATCAGTCTACTTTACCCATCAAATTAGCATTAGACGACTTTAAACAAAGGGCTGAATCTATGATACCTGCGCCATTCCTGGTGGGCACCCATCAGACAAGAGAATTAGTGATGCCACACCTGATTTAAACAATACAGGCTCAAACCATGTTTTTACGATTTTAATCAAAAAATCAATTCCTCTGCTTGTGTTATGCATTTTTCTGGGACATTATGGAGTTGACCGCTTATTGACTCCAAATCACCGGGCATCTGTGTATCAGCGCCAGACCTGCTCAGCATTCCTATAAAATACAATTCAGCTGCTATAGAGGCAGCACTGTTTAGTTTCTACTTTACGCTGAGAAAAATACCATCTCAGCGTTAGTCGTCATAAATGAAATATGGATTTATTTACTTTTAGTCCATTTTTCTTCTCCCATCCTGTTCTTTAATGTACAGTTCTTGTACACTGTTTACTCAATATCAGGTTTTGCTCAATGTTTTATGTATAGCTAGGTTTGCATAAATGCTTGCTGTGGCCCTCATGCCTAAAAAAGCCCAATGCATGTGTGATCGTTGGAAATCATATTTCAATGTAATAATATGAAAACTGTTTAATGACGGTACTGGGACAAAATGCAGTTTGATATTGCTGCTGGTGCACTATGTGAACTAACTAGGGTGAAAAGTACTTACAACAAATGCCTCCAGGGTTGATTATGTTTGTACTTTCGATGTTATAAGTGTCAATTTTCTCTTCTTAAATTTCGAAAACGTGTCCAGATTTCAATCATCTACAGGTTGTTATTCTATCATAATGCTAATAATGTCATAAACACTGCACTAACAAGTTGTCATGTCCGGCTGTTCTGCAACATCATACTATGTCACTGCTGGACATCCATGTCTGTTTCTGGTAGACATTATAATGAGTCTTTTTAAAGTTGCGAGAGGGAAGGCAACTTTCAAAGCAATTTGTCTTGATCTAATAGTAACCCTACCCTACTTTCAAGATATACTGGTGAAAAGGCTCACAATGCCCCCAAAGTAAAGTTATTAGCCTTGAAAACATCCCAATATGGCAGTTGGTAATGGCTGCCATCTTCATCTATGGTACTTCCTGTCATGTGCAGAAGCAACTTCCTCTTCTACATACTAATGTAAAGCACA
>ERZ1740068.999-NODE-999-length-10407-cov-13.427454_pt1 | contig 10407 bp, 12 predicted proteins | sample MGYA00581735_ERZ1740068 | MGnify/ENA primary metagenome ERZ1740068 (study PRJEB43018, sample SAMN04849740) | marine metagenome | isolation source: floating plastic debris | place: Pacific Ocean | collected 2008-08-30 | study: EMG produced TPA metagenomics... | reverse complement strand
TCTCCCAGCAGCTTCCAAAAGTGCGGTTTGCCCTTGTTGGTCTCGAGCATTCACTTCACAAGGTTTCAGCTGGATCAAAAGGAGATTCACACAACCATGGTGTCCGTTTCTAACGGCCCATAAAAGGGGAGTGTTCCCTCTTCGGTTCTTCATCGTCGGGTTCGCTCCAAACTTCAGATAGAGGACCACCAAGTCAATACACCCTGTTCGGCATGCCTTCAATAAAACGGTGTCGCCCTGACGGTCCTGTATGTTGGGATTCGCACCGGATTCTAACATAAAGCGCATCGTTTCTATCCATCTGCCTCGCATGAGCGGTGTTTCGCCTTTTGGGTTCAAAGCGTTGGGGTCGGCTTTGAATCTCAATAAATCTCGTATGATGTCGCAATATCTATTGCCCGCAGCGATATGCATAGCAGTGTTGCCGTCGGCATCGGTGGCGTTGACATCAGCCCCGCATTCCAAAAGTTTTCTCACTATCGCTTGTCCTTCTAAGCCCACCGCCAACAGCAGTGGAGTTCTCCATTTGTAGTCTCGCTGTTCGAGGTCGGTTGACCGAATGGTATGGACCTTAGCACAACGAATATCAGAGTGCAACTTGGTTCCGTATGAATTCCATGGACACCCAAAGTCAAAGACATATCGCAATACTCGAGGCTCGAAGTGGGAATATCGTTCGAGATGTGTGATAGCTCCCGAATTCGTCTCGTCACACTTCAGGCCGGTCAAAAAGGCCAAGCGTTGGTTCAGAACGCAATAGTTGTACGGAGTTTCCGAGTCCATTTGAGTTTGTGTGCTGTCCAATTCCGTATCCAAAGATAAAAACACGAACCAATTTTTTTTTGGTTAGTGGCCCTGGTCCATGTTTGGTTTTCTTTCGCCCGGCACGCTGGGGTCCTGGGGTCCCAGGGGTGTGTGTTTTTCATGCTCCCAGCCCAGACCCGAGCAAGATGGCAAGAACAAAATTACAAGACCGTGTATTGACATACGAGAAAACCGACGTCGTCGTCAAGGTATTTGTGGATACGCCGCCAAAGCCCGACCTTGGCCTGCAGCCGACGCCGCAAGGCTTGCGTTGGCACCTTCAACTTGTTGTCCTCAACTTGTAACCACGTATAGCGTTCCCAAACACAATCGACCCAGAGAGATTGCCGGTCTTCATGCGCTTCTGTCGGTATGTCACGAACCCATTCGTGGGCTACGCTGGCGAACTTGGCGTCCACCCAAAGAAAGTCAAACCGGTTTCCCAGCAGACGAACCGCGCGGCTTGCCTCTGTTGTCACCCAAACGATTCGAACGTTGGCGTGACGAGAACAAGCAGAAAGATAGTTGCACCAATGCTCTGGGTTCGAAAAATTGTCAAAATCAGTACACACGACCCAGTGTTGCAATGGCTCGGCGAATAGGCCGAGAAATTCGGCCCGGTGTAAGCGGGTTTCCACAATCTGCACCAATCGGTCGTGTGAAAAAACACGATGCGCAGGCCACAAGCATGGTTCCCGGGAGGCGTGACACACGAAGTAGTCGGGGTTGTCCCCTAACGCGTGCAAGGCCGCCCGGTAGTTTTGTTGAGCGTCCGAAAAGGCTACCAAGGTGAACGTGGGCGCCCAGTGTTGTTGTTGTGGAACGTCACGAAAGGCCGCCATGGAGTTTGGGTTCAACCTATGCCGGGGACAACACGCGGCAGGTTTTCCCGTGCGCGTTCGAGCTCAAGACGTCTTCGGTGGCGCGGACGCAGGTACCAGTGCCACACGCTCCAAACAACGGCGACGCTCAGCACAAACACGCCCACCAACACAAAACCCACAACGTCCAGAATCGACAAGGGAGGGTGGACTTCCGACGTAATGCACCGAAAATAGTCTGCGTAGGCGGGGTCCGGAGAACGCGTCCCGATGCAGGCGTGGCAACGGGCTGCGTCCTGCAGCAAGGTTTCGTTCTCGTCTTGGGTCAAGTCGACGTCAGGACACACGTCAGGGTGGTCCTTCAGGTACGTGTTCACGCACCGAAAACACGCGTCCGAATCTTCCGTTACCGACAGGCAAGAGTCCCAGCACGCCGCGTCGGGTTGTGGCGTGTTGGCGTCCGGAATTTTGACGACGCCCGTCGCGGTGTCCAGCCCAAACACCAGCCCCGTGACCTTGTTGACACACTTCAGGCCCCTCTCGTTGACCCAAGCCAAAAACCCTTTTTCTTCCAGGTAGTTTAAGTACGGCTTGTGCTGTTGGTTTGTGGTGACAGCATCCAACGCGGCTCGGCACGCATCGGTATCGAACGTCGGATCCGTGCTGCCCGGCACGATGCAACCCCAACGCTCGGTGAGCAACCACGCTTTTTTGGTCGCTCCCGAGGCCGAAGCGGCGGGGATGGGGTTTTGAGATTCCTGTGCGTATCTCTGAGCGAGAGGGCGGCACGTAAGCATCTATATTTTTTTTTTCTTCTTCGGTCTATCTCTTCAGCGCAGAGTTCCTTCCCGTCAGGACCTGGGAACGGATCGTCTCTGCCCCGGACATGAAAACACGGCTTCGAAACCCAAGCTTATACCATTATGTACTCGGCAGCTTCACAACAGAAACAGTGTTACGTTCCCTTATCTCAAAAAAGACCGTCTTTTGGCTTCGTACGCGGACCTCTTGCGCCTGGCATTCGTCCACAGACATGTGTTTCAGCCTGCGACTCTTTACCGAGATCGTGTCTATTATGCAATTCCTCAGGAGAATAAACTCTAGTTGATGATTTGCGATCACTTTCAGCGTTGAGCACTCGCAGTCCGAAATCTCCAGGAGATTCAACTTGGGAAGGTTCGCAATGGTGAAGGGCAAAGTGAGCCCCTCAAGTTGCAGGAATTCGATATTGGACGCCCAGGGAAGAGTGTCCATGCTCAAGTGGCACACCACATCATCACGTTCGATCCGAGCCAAAGGCGGAATTCCCTGGAGGTTGTGGATGAAAAGCGAGTTGACGAGCCTTGGCATATCTCGGACTTTCTGCTCGTCTGGAAATTCGTCTTGACGGCTCGGGCGAAATGAACGCAGCCACGGGTACATGGGTTGGGCGTCCCCCAGAGTGAGGTCGGGAAACCGGCAAAGCATGGCTTCCAGCGTCAGGGAGGGATCTAGACCGAAAGCTAAGATCGGCGTCTGAGGAACCTTGGTCTCCGTCCGCATACGCTTGCGGCAATGTTTCAAGAACGACATGGTAGTGGTGAAAGTGTGTGAGCGCACCCGGAAGCACTACAACCCAGCACAACACTGCCGCTTGAGGGTCTATTCAATGTGTGATAGGTTGTTCATACCTATCAACTGTGACAATGAAATATTTTATGACAAAAAGGCTACCAAAAGAAACCCTCTCCGCATGCGTCTCGCAGTTGGCGCAAAGGCGCCGGATACGGAAGGGCAGAAAGCATGCAAGGCGTAACTTTTTCGGTATATATCAGGTCGTCGCAACTATACACCTGAAAGTGAGGAGGCTTCCCAAACGTGAGTGTATGTTCGGAGTGCAACACTCTGAGCTGCGAAAACGAGTTCAAAAAACCGGAGTCTCGTGTACGAGGATATCGAGTAGCAAGGATGGACAAGCTTCGCAGGTGTTTCAGTCGTCGGAGATGATCCTGGTGTCTGTGGACTAACAACCAGGGCAGAGTGAGGTGACGCAGGTGGGGAAATGTCTTCACCAAGTGATCGACGTCAAATTCGTCTGATACGGTGTCCAAGTGCATGTAACGCCTGGACAGGCACGTGTGCTGCGCGCGTGCGTCTCCAAAAGTGATGCCTGTAATGTTGGCTGCATCAAATCTCAAATACTGAATCTCTTTCCAGCTGTCCGGAAGAGACACAGCGAGACTCTTGTCCGCAGGATGTGTCTGCTTTCCCATGCGCAAGAACTTTAGCTTGGTCCATCTAAACAACGGCTGCAGGCTTTCGGGCGTGTGTTGGAGTTGCAGGCGTTCCATCCGAGGGGTTTGAGCAACAAAGCCTTCAGGAGGCAAAGCAGTGGAAAACAGATCTAACGCGCGGAGGTCCGAGGACGTGGCCAGGCGGGCATAGGCGGCCTCCTCGTACTCTTGAAGTATAGTTACGCCGCGAAGGCGTTGAATAACGTGACTCCACGCAAAGCCCTGGGCCAACAACGATTTGGTGTTAAAGTATGCGTATTCTAGACAGCCGAATCCGTTGGGATCCCACGAAGATACGTCAAACACGACCTCGTGGTTTGGGTGAGAAAGGTACTGGAGCTTCGGAGCACCCGTCGCCAGAATGTTCACGTCACGCTGATCGAAGGGCAATTCCAACACCTGCAGCCGGAGCATTCGACTGACCGGACCTTCCAGTCGTACATTATGACATCTCTCGAGGCGCTGAACACCAGAAGTATGAGCCAAAACTCTGCCGGACTCGTAAATCCAGAAAGAGCGCAGCTCCGGAAAGGAGCCGAGATGGACCACATGCCCCGGCACGTCGAATAGGTGCACACAACGCAGTGTTTCTCTTTGGGTTAAGATCATAAACCACAGAGAAACATTGACTTCTGAGAGCCTTATCGACTGAAGGACCGGTTGTTGAATCCCCAACTCGCTGTAAAAGCGTTGCAGGTGCGATAGCCACCGCGTTGCCAACTCTTGGCGGGTCTGGTAATTACAACGATCGTAATTCAAGTCGTGGCCGATCGACTTCCAGTTTCTGGGATGCAAGTGCATGTGTCGATAGTACTTGGATACGCCTGTCAACATAGACCAGGCGCGACAAGGCTAGAAACTCTTGATCTGCCACTGTACTTCCCCAGACAGCGGAAGGGAAGTTTGGGTAGAACAAGTGTTTTTGCGCGTATGAATGCTGTCACAGTCAGCACCAGACCCCAAACACCTCTTCATATCTATTGGAAGGTGATCAACCTTGCTTTAACAAAAACCCTTTCAAGAAAAGTAAAAACTTTGAGTTGTTGTCATGACCAAGAAGCGTTCATGAAGCAAAGGCTTGTTCCTGGAACGACGCCGCCAACGTATTTGCGGCAATTCCCGTGCAAACGTTTTTCAGTCTTCGTCGTCGCTATCGATTCCGACTTCGGCCTGGGCAAAGGCTTGGGCGTATTTGGAGGACGTCGGTTTGGCTTCCAATACAACGTCTGGTGTGTGGCGTCCTTGATCTTCGTCCGACGCCGCCAAGGCATCAGCCAAGTTGGGTGCACGGTAACAAAACTTGATCACGACAAACACCAAGGCAAAAAGCAAAAATATACAAAATCCCGTCCACAAGATGCTCCACCAACCCATGATGTCCGAGTGGTGGGTTGTGTTATTTTTTTTTTTTTAAAAAACAAGGCGCATTTGAATTTTTTTTTTTTTATTGGGTTGGGATAAGGGGGAGGGAGATTTGGAGGGGTGATAAAAAAAGGTAAAAGACCTGGTTCGAGCGTCGGGCCAAGGGAAAAAAAAAAATTATTATGATTACCGTGCAATTGAAAGACGAAACACAACACACTTTAACTCCGGCACAGTATTCTCTGTCGGAAATTCTGAGCAAGAAGGCAGCAGCACAGGACGCACAAACAGAAGACTTGTTGCGACGCAAACTGCGTCAATCCACACAACCCTGGAGCGCTTCAGCCGATACGTTTGTGGCGGCGTGGCGGCAAGAAATCGGCCTGAGCGCGCAGGAGAAACTGGGCATATCACACGTGACCGCGCTGTGTGAGTGGTCTTGTTTGCCCGCGTCCGTCGCGTCGGCGTGCCCCGAGGGAGTGGCGGCCCAAATTTGGGAGTTTTTGAAGGGCAGCACCTACCGGGTGGGTTATCGTTTTTCGGGATCGCCCGCCTCCTTTCGCTTGCTCCTGCGGTTCTGGGAAATACCGTGTCCGGAGAAACACGTCAGCATCACCATGTTTGACCATTTGCCCAGCGTCTTGACCCGAGCCAGCAAAGACCAAAAAAGGAGCCCCGTGAATTTGTTCGAACCTTTTGTGAGGCCCTATTTGGAGTTTGTGCTGAGCCTTTCGGCGGAAGACTTGAGGCAGCTGTCGATGCTCGCCGTAGAGTTTAGCGTGCGACCGTTGCTAAACCTGTTGGCGGCGGCGTACGCCGCTCACGTGTCGAGCATGTCGTTCGATCATTTTTGTCACACCTTTGGCCTCCGAGACCCCAAATACCAAGAGCCGGTGACGCAAATGATTTCCCAACTCATGGCGTCGGCCCCTTGGAAGCAAGAGCAAAAAGCCGTGCCCCCCGAAACCGGGTGAACTTTTTTTTTTATTCCACAGGCAAAGGAGGCCGTTTCAGGTTCTTCCAATGTTCTTGCAAATACACAAAAGCTTGTTTGTCGTTCCAGCGGGGTGTGTCGGGAAAGAGCCCGTCGTTTACAAAAAATCGAAACGCGACGTACGAGAGCGGGAAGAGGGGGTGATCGGGTCGGCTTAGGCGCTGAAACTCTTGGTGGATGGGATGCTGGCGGTCCGGGTACACCTGTTCCCAGCTGGCGGGGACCTCGACCTGGCGGGGCCACTCAGCCACCTGCCACACCAACACGGCAAAGGCGAAGCGGTCTCGCCGCGTGTCTCGGTAACTCCGGACGGACGTGACGCGGCCAAAGCTGCTCCACTTGAGCGAGACACGACGGGCGGCGATGGACATTTTGTAGCGCAGGTTTTCGGCGTGAACGTGGTGAAGACAATAGCCGTGATGGTGCAAAAGAGCCAAGCCCTCTAGAGCGTGGATGAGGAGCTGCTGCAGCCTGCCCGAAAAGTGTGGGTCGGTCTGGGCGAAGCGGCGACAAAAGTCGAGGAGGTGACCGTCCGTGTTTTCCGACAGGACAAACGTGATACCGCTCACGGTGTCGTACGTGGCCAGCACCCGCACAAAGTATCGGGTCAGCCGAGAGTGCTTGGCTTCGATCCAGCGCATCAGCTTCCATCCGTCGCCCAAGTGTTCCGTATGGCCCAAATGGACCTCGTCGTTCGGGTGTCGGTGCACCAACGCGTGCAAAAACACACGGGCGTCCACTTGGGCGAGGGCCGGCGACTCTTCACGTTGGCTTTGTTCGCGTTGGGTGGCGAGATATCGCGCCACTTGGTCGGAAGGCACGGACGGGGGAGGCTCCTTGCGATGCTTGGCCCGCACGGCGTGCTTCCACAGGGCTGCGCAGTACTTTTCGTACCCTTGCGGGTCTTCGGCCGAACAAGGCGCAGGGCCAAGGCGAGAGACCAGACGAACCAGTTCGGCGTGTTGCTCAGGATCGTCGTGCTCCGCCAGCCAGGCTTGCACGCGGGGACAGGACGTCGCCAACACGCGGTTCCAAGAAGATTCTTCTCCCGCGGGGCCGATGATGCCGTGCTCTTCAGGGTCGTCTCTGGCGTCGTCGTTTTCGTCTTCGTCTTCGACGGGCGACCGTTCGAGCCGGCGCAACCATCGCCTTTCGGCTTCGATATCCATTTTTCTTATTTCGAAGGAAAAAAGATAAAAAGCGCTTTTCAAAAGGGCTATCACTTTTTTGGGAAAAAATCTGTACCAAGAAACAAAAAAAAAACATGTACCCACCGTATTGGGGCCCTACGTTTTGGTTCTGCCTGCACGCTTCGTCGCGGACCTACGCCGACGATGAAGCCATCCCCGCCGAAGCCCAAGAACGCTTGACCGAGTTTTACCAGCTGTTGTGCCGGGTGTTGCCCTGTCCGGGCTGTGGCGTGCATTGCGCGCAGCACATGTCCAAGCGCCCCCCGCGTTTTACCACCGGACAAGAGTACTTCCGCTTTATGGTGGACTTTCACAACCGGGTGAACGAAACCGCGCACAGCCCCCGGAGCACCGTCACGTACGCCGAGGCCCACGACCTGCTGCAAGAACGTCTCACGCAAAAAGGTACTTCCGTCGCCGAGCTTCGCCAGGCCTTCCTGCCCGAGTTTTGGGACATGCTCATGTTTGTCACCTTTAGTTCCATGTTCCCCCACGAAGCCCAGCAGTTCAACGCCGCCAACAAGAGCCCCAACAAGCTCAAGCCCATGGACGTGCGTCAGTACCTCCGGTTTTTGCGGCTGGCCTGTTACGTGTTTCCTTTTGGCGCGACGGTGTTGCCGGAAGACCACACCACGGTGGCGGAGGTAGTGGCCCAGGTTGTGCCCACGCAGGTCGAGGACGTGCAGTCCCGGGCCCAAGGCATACAGCTCGTCTTGGACATGCACAACGCCGTCAGCGAACACTTTCACCAAAACCCCCTGACCGAGTCCGAAATGCTCGCCCGCTTCAAAAAGTATTTTCAATCTTCTGCGCTGGAAATGACGCGCCACATGCGACAGCGCGAAGAAGACCACCAGAAGATGACCCGGCTACAGGACGAACTGGACCGGTACGTCAGCGGAGAGAACCCGTTGGCGGACTCGTACCGGGTCGTTGTCCGAGTGTTGTCGGTCGTGGCGGCCGTGCTCTTTGTGTCCATCGTGATCCTCTTCTCTGTGTTGAGGTTCGGACCCTACCAAATCGTCCGGAAGACCAGCCTCAAGCTTCCCGCCAGCTCCGTACCTTTGACAACGACAAAAGGCTAGAAGGGGACGAAGCATGCACGACGTGGGTGTAGCCCCGGACTTGGAGCAACCGAGCCGCCAAAGACGGTGACATGTCCTCCACAAAATACACCCAAGCCTGGGCCGTCCGAGGGGATTTTGAGCAGAGCTGGGGACGGTTCATGATCACACAAAATTCGGTGCCCTCAAAGTGTTGGCGCAGCAGAGCGGTCAAGGCCGGGAGCTGCACCCGGGACAACAAGGCCAAGACGCGAGGGGGAGGCACGTTAAGTACGTCCAACATGTCTTTTGTTTATTACAAAGAGCTATTCGCACACCCACCCGACCGACAGAATGCCAATGGTAGCGGCGAACAAAACCAGGACGTGCAAGAATATACCCAAGCACGTGGGCTTTTTCCCGTTCTGTTGAGCAACGTAGCCGCGTCCCAAGGCCAGCTTGTCCGTGAGCCAGTACGTAAAAGGAGAAAAGATGATGAGCGCTGCTGCGGCGATGGCGCCGGCGGCGGCCACTCGGTTGCTTTCGACTAGCGTCATGATCGGGTCACTGTCTTTTTCTTAATTACCCTAAGATTTTCCTGGGCACAAGGTCCACCCCAAGCCTTCTTGACCGATGCGTTGGCAAACCGTTTGACAGTGGCTGCGGCAGGCCTTCTTGTTTCGGTGAATACATTTCTTCCTCTTGGGCTTGCGTCTTCTCCTGAACTCGTACGAAATGGGGTCTCTCATAAATTTGACCACCCGGTGCATGCCCTTGTTCTGCGACGTCCAGAGTTGGGCTTGCTGATATCCTGCTCTGTCCCGTTTTCTCCACTCGACGAAAAAGGGGGCCGCACCGTCAGCAAGTTTCCACTTGTTGCGCACACTCAAAGGTTTACAGCTTTGAGACCGCGTCTGGTGTCGTTCTTGATGTCGATAATACAGTTCCACAGCCTTGTCCTGACCCAAAAGCCACAGGGCAAACGGAGCTTCCATGGCGTTGTGCCCCCTCCCCCCAAAAAAATATAGTCGCCCCCACAACTCAAGACAAAGACATTTTTTTTTTCTTTGACTTTTTGGTAATGGTTTGAGACTGAAAACAAAAGGCGTTCCGGATTACCAAAGCATTGCTTCAAAATATGGACGTGAGTTCCGAGACAAAAGCTACCGCCACTCCGGGCATAGGACCCGAGCGCGATTCTGCTTTTGTGCCCGCTCCTCCCAGTCTGGAAAAGAAGAGTGCAGGCCCACCGGATGACTGCGCCATGGTTGTGGACTCGGTGGTGGGCTTGGACGACAACTCCAACTCCAACATCAATGACAAGACGCTCGTCCTGGTGTCGAAAGAAGGGAAGGAGTTCACGGTGTCGCCCGAATGCGCCTCGCTTTCCGGGTTGATCAAGACCCTGATGGAAGAGTGCGACGATCAAGAACGGGTCACGAAGCACCATTTGCCCCGGGTACCCACCGCCATTTTGGAGATGGTAGTCAAATTCTGGCAGTTCCACCAGGAAAAGCCCCTGAACACCATCGAAAAACCCTTGACGAGCGCCGACATGAAACAAGTGGTAAACGACGAGCGGTACGCCGACTTTATCGACGTGGAGCAGGATATATTGTTCCGAGTGGTTGAAGCCGCGAACTACCTAAACATCCCTCCGCTGCTGGATTTGGGCTGCGCCAAAATCGCCAGCATGATCAAGGGCAAGACGACGGAACAAATTCGCGAAACCTTTAACATCGTCAACGACTTTACCCCAGAAGAAGAAGCCGAAATAAGAGAGGAAAACAAATGGGCAGAGTTGGAGACTTAGAAAGCAAGAGCCATAATAAAACGCGCCCCCCCCCCAGGAAGGGGTTTTTGCCTCAGATGGATTGTGGGTGGGTGGTGAGGCAAGTACGGGGTGGCTTTCGGTGGTTG
>ERZ1740068.998-NODE-998-length-10413-cov-10.860205_pt1 | contig 10413 bp, 8 predicted proteins | sample MGYA00581735_ERZ1740068 | MGnify/ENA primary metagenome ERZ1740068 (study PRJEB43018, sample SAMN04849740) | marine metagenome | isolation source: floating plastic debris | place: Pacific Ocean | collected 2008-08-30 | study: EMG produced TPA metagenomics assembly... | reverse complement strand
TAGTATGACAGCCTGTTTTGAATCATGTGGGACAGGTGATATAAGTTCCAGTATAGTACTGTACCAGCTTTACGCATGTGTTAACTTGATATGTGCATTCATCTGGATTCATCAAGCCTAACTTGATCATCTGAAATAAGATTACATATGTGTGAGACAAAAAAACCTATACTGTAGACCAATAAATATCAGCTGGAGCTTAGTTTCACCACTTTGGTGTGGAAGAAATATTAGCCAAATTATACTTTAGCTATTTGAGAGTTTCTGAATAATAGCATATGAGGCAATTGTGTTAGCTAGTGTGCCGGAGTGGCAAAAAAACTATAGTTTATTCACACATATATTTTACTCTTTCAGGGTATTCAAGACCAAAAGAGAAACAACGTATTGATGTTTACTGATATGTTTTTGTTCCTTTGTAGTGACACAGAACGATATGCAAGTAACGACAAAAGAAACAAGATGGTGTTTGCGGTTCGCCTGTAACATACTAAGATAATATTAGTGGCCAGCATGATATAGGGTCACTCAAAATACCTCAAGCATAGAACATTTATCAACTGAACAGACAGTTACACATACAAATGTATGTGGTACTTGAACACGGGATAACTTAGACCAAAATTACCAAGTCCTCTAGTCTTCTAAGTTTCTTTTGTCTTTAAATATTTCATATCTGCTCCCTTCGATTGCTGGTCTGTACATAAAAGTTGGCATTGAAATACAGTAACTATCCATAGTAATAAGACTTTTGTTGGTTGTGTTACGTAAAGCCTTGTATCTCTTTGTTTTACATACAGGAGCTACAACCCCAGCCTTTATGGGGCATGTCTTGTAAAACTTGTATGGTAAAGCTCATGGTAACCTTCTTGGTCAATCTGCTTTTATGGTAAATTTTTATGCCTTTTGTGGGGTAGTCTGGATGTGCTTTTTGATGTTGAGTTTGGGGAATACTTGACCGCATCATCAAAGGGTCTACCCAGTCTAGCTGCTAGGCGTTTGTCTTTATCATTTGCCATTGATTTTGTGTATATTTCTATACATTGTACATAAATAAAAATAATCAAATTTGGACATAAATTACGAATATGAATTATCAAATAACAAATTTAATTGTCACATGCAGTTTCCAATTAAATAATTAGGAAAAATAAAAATCTAAAGTACAAAATGGTGAATGCAGACGATGCACAAAGTAAAGCCCAGTATTGAACCAGCATATAGAAATTACTGAAGTATTTTAGATCTGACTACATGACAATAATAAGAAAAACGATCTGCCCTGTTGATAAAAAATTTAGATAGTAGATGTGACAATTTTATGATTGACGGAATCAACTGTGACTGGAAAGCCCAAAATCTCAGGTTATTATTAGTTTGCTGTTGTCAAATTGGTACCAATATGTGTTGTGTAGTCCAAGGCTAAGACTCAAATTGGGTTGAGTCATTGAAGGCCTCCAACTATGCATTATTTTGGAATTCACAAATACACTCTGTCATTGAATTGGTTTTGGTGATTTTGACTTAGTGGTTCTGGTAATTGCGGCCAAATTGAGTTGGGGGAATGTCTTCACGGCAGTAGGTCACATAAATGTTGAAGACACGTACGGTTGTCAAAAGTTTGTTCTGGGCCAAAGAGATCCAAATGTTAATTGACTAGATATTTCTTCATGCCTGAGGCATGCTGTGAGTGCGCACCAACCAGGGACCAATATATTCATTTGTTTTCTTCTTGTTCACTATGGTCTGTATTTTCTATTGTGACAGTGCTGTTGTCATGAGGGGCGTCTGTGTCCGACCCGCTCTTGCTAATAGTCTGATATGAAACAGCAGTAGATATTTTACTGTTTATTGGACTCAGCGTGTCCTTAGAATCTTCGTCAGGTGCAGCACTTGCTATTGCCTTCGCCCAGGCTTGTTCCTCACCTGTGGTAAAAGAGCGATTGATCAGCGATGACCATGCAGGTTAACGCAACCAACACACATCAACCAAAGCTAGCTAGATTTTTGTCGAGTTTATGTGGTAAATATCTTACAATATCTATAATTTTTTTGGTGATCTTATTCTGCACTAGGAAACGTGATGTTTGTGCCCTCCCCATCCATTTATGTCTAAGCTCGACTACACAAGTGTAAAAATCTCAGCAATTATGAATAACAAAGACAAGATAATTCTTGTAACTTATTTCACTTTGATGGCATTCCATCAGCCTTGTAAACTATAATACCAAGAACTGACCGGTTGGTCAGTCTTAATTTTGCCGCAAGGTTATGACAAAAAATCATTTATTTCATGAATAAAACAAACATTGGCTTACCTGAGGCAAACACGATGTAGAAGGCGCAGCATACTAGAATGATAAGAGAAGATACGAGGAATATCATGTGCCATCCGTAGATATCCTAAAATGTAAAGAATCAGCATTGAGCATTGATTGACTGGGCGCCACATGCCACCTATCTGCAGCCAAAACCTTCACCACTATGAAGTGAAGAGGTACTTCCTCAACGATGGCTTTAATGTTAACGCGTCCCATCGATGTACTCCATTAATCCCGCAACACATTGTTTTGGAATTTTCAGGATTAGTTAGATTGCCAGATATATGCAGTACATTTATGATTTTGACAGAGTGTTTTGGAGAATTCCAGTCTAAAATTGCATACTACTGCTTTGAACATGACGAATGCATATATGTACAGATTGAAATTTAGCGGTCAGATCAAGCACCAGCTGATAGTGTGCTCTCACGTCTCACCCAATACCTGATGCATACCTATTGTGTATATTTATGTTAGACAAAGTCTGGAGTTTCCTATACGTTAGCCATTATTGAACAATCTATCTTTACTTTATAATTAGAACTTAGGATTTTTACCATATCGCTTAGCAGCAAAATCCATCAAAAGTGTTTTGCTTCGCAGTTGGAATACAGATAGCATTTTAACTAGAAATTTCACATATATCAAAAGTTATGTTTATATGCGATTTGTAATTTTACTTATTGTATTATATTGTTTTACGTATTCATACTTACAATATCTAGATCTTTTTTGGGGTAGCTTGATCCACCAATTGCCTCCGCTAGTTTAGCCTGCAATATGTAGAAAAAAATAGAAAATCATATTAAAAACATATCAAATGATATAAATCGAACACATGGGCTGTATCAAATGAGCAAAACCCTGAGTCGGTTTAACTGGATATGGCTTTATATTTTCAATTTTTTATACTTTGGTTGGTAGTAGGAGTAGCTTCGTTTCTGGTTGAAGCTTTGACTCCGCTTTCTTTTTTCTTGTCTGCGACATTGTGGGAAATTGATAGAATTTGAAGCCTCAGACTGTTGCGAGCAGAGCGATTGCTATTGAGCAAGAGATTTACTGATTCAAGGAGTAAACTGATCCATATTGCCTGTATATGTTAAACTTTGTGGTATATTAATTAACTTACGCTTTCTTGTATGAAGTAGCCAGCTGTTAAAGGACTGAATATACCAGCAATGTTGGAGAAGCTCTGTGTTATACCAACAAGTATACCAACAAACTGTGGAGCTAAGTCTAAATGATTCGTCTGCCAACCTGATTAGAAAATTTATGCGACAAAATGAGGCACTGCGTGTTATTAATATTTATCAGAATAATGAAAAAAAGGGCATTCTAATGTGAAAAATTGTCACCTCATTTTTACGGGATTACCCAATCAGTTTGCACGGCTCAGGGACAAACAACACCAGATTTTACGTTCGGATAACTAAAATAAATTTTACTTGCGAACTTTATTGATAACATATCAACAACTTTCTATCATGGGGTTGGGGGAGGGGGTGGTAATGAGTAATGGAAAGCCAAACAGTATTTGCCCCAGTTTTTGGTACATGTATTCTTGGAAAAAAAAGTATATACAATATTTTATTGGATAGTCGTCTTATTACATGTATGATAGAGTGTGAGACAACTCAAACCTTGCAGTTTGGGTGTTGCGGACTTCACTCCCTTGGTGGTCAAAGTCAGATCTTTTGTTGTATGACTTACCTGACACTGCTAGACCACCCAGACTAACACCAACTGACAGCATGGCTATTGCTACACTGCCATCATATATAAAACTCAGACTGAACAAACATAACGCCTCTGTACCGAATCCTGTCAAGAAATATACATTTAGAGAGATTTTTAAAGAAAGGAATTCCATTCAAGTGAAACCGCATCTTCCCATAGGCAAAGCAAACAATGAAATGATGAAATTTAGATCTTGAAATAAAGTAGAGGGATACTAAGTAGTTCATACTATTGATAATTTTTTTGCACAGATTTACGGTATGTTCATAACCTTTAATATATGTAGAATGGACAAAATTAGGCCAACAGGAGTCAGAAGACGCTCCATATGTTTTTGCCAATGAAGATGACACATACTATACAAGAACAAGGGACTAATGGTGATTAAGGATTGAGGCTTGTGACTCAGAGATCCAGGTCAATCCCCAGCAATGGCAAACATATTCGATTTGGTTGTGTCAGGCCATTCATCCTTGCCAGGTCTTTGCGGAATTGGATTAAAGATGCGACACCTTAGGTCCAAGTGTGTCTGCACACCCCGCATGCAGTCTAACATATCCCCGCTCTACCACCATCTTTTGTGACATTATTGAGATCTAGCCTGAATCTTACCTAAGGTGTTGAATATTTTTCGGACATTTGTGCTGTCTGTAAAGCCTTTATTCACCATCACATCGGCAAGAAATCCGCCAATGTTACACACAACCAGTTTGAAGAAAAATGGCAGCGCTGACCAAACACCATTCTGGAAACAAAATTATTAGCTTAGTATCGATAAGAGGGGCTAACTCCTTTTTATGTTTGCGTGCTAGCTAACATGTAGGTTGCGCTAAGCAAAGTTGTTTGAATATGGTTTTCAGTTGAAATATACACGACAGGAATTTCTCTCTGTTTCAATTACATGAAGTTACTAAGGAGCTGTCACTTTCCCCTGGACAGGTCCCTGGACAGGGTGTAAGTCTGACATAGGTTATCTCCCTACACGATTGATGTTTACTCATTCTGGAAGCGATTGAAAACCTCAATGACTTGCTCAATTGCACATGCACTTGGAGTGGGGGTTGAACCCCAGTCAACAGTTTCAAACTGTTCTTTTGATCAGTGATACTAGACATTCGTATCAGGGAGCAGGAATATTTTCTTAAAAAAAGCGGCAGTTAATCATTTACATATGCACACTTACTTCAGCTATAGAATATCCAAAAACGTGCATATAAGTAGGTTCCTGCATGAGCAGTAGGTTAAACACCCAGCCCTTAGCAAAGGAGCAGGCACATAGAGCCATGAAGGGACGGGACATGAACATCTCCTTCCACGGTACATCTCTCCACTAAAATATATACATACAACTTCATTTGCAGCGACAAAGTTATAGAATGTATTTGAATATTAATTGAATTCTTTGGAAAACTTGGGCAAGTGAGTCTGACAAATGCATCCATAAAATTGCATTGTGGGAATGTAACTTCACATAGTGATGTTCAATAAAAATATTACCTTGTAAAGTTACTCTAAACGCAGTACTATACAGATCATGGCAGGAGTACAGGGAGCGAAAATCCGACACTACATCAAAGGTTGTATGATAACGAATTTCTCAATTTTGGAAACTCATGCATTGGGAACATATGGATGTAACTGATACCAGCACAAATAAAATTTTTGCAAATTTAACCCTTTTTTGGGTCCTTGAATTTAATTTGACGAAATTCAGTTTCAGTTATCAGCTTAGCTTTGAATTGCATTCTGATTTTTTCAATGGTTTTAAACAGCCCTGCACAGTGTATGCAGCCATATTGTGCTCAGTGCATTGATTTCGACTTATCAGCTTTGAATGTTGACAATAAGCGGTACATGATCTAAATCATTGATTAAAAATACACACTGTACACTCAAATGCCAAGCCTGCGCAACAAGGAAATGTTGTCGTTGCAAACAAATTTGGGTTATGGTGCTTTGAAACAAGGTTCCTAGCAGCTTTCATGATTGTGAAGTCAGAGTTTGTAACACAGATTACCGTAGTGAGATGATGGTTTTCCACTCTGTTTCTGCGAATGTATTCTAGCTCATTCTCACTGATTTTAGGATGGTTCTCGGGCTTCTCATACCCCACCACCAGCCACAGTATACACCATAGGAGGCCTACAGAAGCTTTGAACACAGAAAACAGGGAAGTTTTGATGTATTGTGGTTCAGGGGTGGATACAGGGGTGTAAAAGGTGCACTGCCCGGGAATCGAACCCGGGTCTCAAGAATGGGAATCTTGAATGATACCATTACACCAGCAGTGCTAGCATGACCTCACTTGGGTATTGTTGAGTATATAAAAGAGATATCAATAAAAAAGGAAGTTGCGCATTACGTTATGCTGGGTGCTTGTCAGCAGCTGTGGCGCAAAGTCATGACCTCGCTGATAGCCATGCAAAAAATTCGATGAAAAATTATTCAGCTTGTATCAGTATCGGCAGGCCACCATACTACACTAGTCTCTGAACGGGGTACCACCATTTCAATACCTATAAATAAGTATGCGTAGGCGATAGCCTTGGTATAACACGACCACTGCATCGGTTGTTCGATCCTGAAACAGCACAACCACCAAAGTTTTCGAACAAGACGTGTTCATACAAGCAGAGCCCACGCTGTACATGTATAATCCATGAATGCAACACAGTCGACTATGTTTAGCCAAGTAATGACATTTCCACAAGTTTGGCAAGTGGTGGGTGGGCTAATTGGTTTTCTAGCAAGCATTTCACCATTGGATCAGTGCGGCCTGTGGGCCCCTGTGGGATATCGCATGTTTATCATTCATGAAGTGAAACATTGTAGTATCATTCCGCTTATTCTAAATTCTAGTTGGACTATGTCTATAAGATCCAAATAGTTTAATAAAAAACTTCTGCAAGTAAGAAAACTGTCAACATCTTTCAGATGTGACTGCTACAGCTATGCTTTTCAATTTGTTATGATGACTGTCACACACCTGTCCCATAGTAAATATACTGCCAGCCGATGTAGTGAGTGATGAACCCACAGAACGGAAAACCAAATATGGCACCAGCGTAAGACCCTGTCAATCAGAAAATAATAGCTTGAAATATCAAATTCACCTCATCTAGACTGCAACCATACCACCATTGTATATGGTCGAACAATGTATTCTTCAGAAAAAATTTGAATTCTGGAGTGTACAACCTATGGTCAATACGTGTAATACATGTACATGTAATACTAGCAAGGAGAATAGTTTTGCTCCGTCGATACAGTATTCTGTTACAAATAATAATGAAAATACATACTGACATGACATACTGGGTGGTATCTGATATTTCAAGGAAAACTGGCCAATCCATTTTTACTCCAGGGGGAATCCAGTTTGGGCCCAAGCCGAATGATACAGTCAACTCCCTTAGCCAAAACTGGGGGTTATATCCCCGTTAACGGAGTTAAATGGCATCTTCAAGTGGACTGAGTAATCAGTCTGTTCGTGGCAAGTACATTTTTCGCCAGACTGATCTCCAAATGTGGGGCAACATTCAGGCTCAATGAAGTTCAGCAAAATGAGATGGCAGTTAGATTATTTCTGAATACCCTGTGCTATACCAGAAGTCTATGTAAATACCGTACCGCCTGCTACAAATCCAGCTATCCGTCTTGTCTCAGCTTTAGGTGACCAGTTATTCACCAAAATGTAAGACGCTGGCCACAGGAAACCCTGTGGGAAAAATGAAAGCTGCAATTTTACATGCGGTAGGGTGGATGACATTACCCAAAACCAAAATAGTTTACTTAAACCGGTGATAAAATAGAAATACAGCCAACAATGCATTTTATTTCTAGATGATTGAAACTATGACACAGAGTTGCACACCCACATGTATGTGTGCCTCTAAATCTTGTAGGTTAATCAAGTTGGTTAAGGGAATACGCCGATTTCAAGGTACAAATGGTGTTAACTGGTTTGCAGTGTTAATTACCTCAGCTAAGCCTTGACAGATTCTGATGATCATTGTAGCTGAGTATATGTCTTTATCTATTAGGACTGGTAGTACTAGGTTGAGTGCGCATGTACAAAATGTAGCTCCCAAAAATGCCCTGTAAATGAAAACAATGTGCAAAATGTTTTGTTCCTGTCATCATACGAAGTGTCGGCAGGGTATAGACATCAATATAAATATATTATTCATGATACCACGTTATTTTCTCTATCTCAGTGGGGCAAATGTTCGGGGATGAATGTAAGCAGAAACTTTAACTTCAATGCAACTATTCTTGAATAATGCCGCTAGGTCCATTTTTGTAACTTCGGGTATTCCAAGTTCAATGGGATAATTAAATAAATAATGCTTCTTTATGTGTTTATGGTTGCCTGCTCTTTGGTCTAATGTAGTGCAAACACGCACATATGACCAAGCAGAGCTCATCCGCATGTGGTGTGTGGGGGCAAAGTTTATGATCGGTTTGAATTTAAGGGAGATGCCTATACAGATAAATCCTGACCCCTCTCCATACCAAGTTACAATTTTGAGTGCGCTTCTTCATCTGTGTTGTAACAGTGGGAGTTAGACAATTCGTCCCAGACGAATTCGTCTCTGGTATTTTGGATTATTAATTAGCGGTGAGGGTTTTGGGGTTGGGGTTTTTGGATTTTAGGGTAGGGATGAGCTTTTGGGGATGAATAGTCATGGATTCCTAACAGTGTCAGTGTTCAAGGGACGTCCTCAGGAAGTTCATTCCAGACAAGATGCATTTCTCCCAAAAACTAACCATAGTTCATAGGGCATGATAAAGAGTCTTGTCTTGTCTTTGGAGGGGATGGTTAGGAGATGGAGGGTCCTAACCTCCAGAATACAGGCGTATGCTTACCCATTGTATTCAAAGGCCCCGAAAACAAGTTTGATCTAGCATCCCTTAACCAAACCTGTCAGACGATTTAACTAAGTCCACCAGGTCAATCATGGCGATGCATGTTTGACTTTGATTGTCTTGGCGTGTCTTAGTTTCAGGATTTGTTTTCGGATTTTGCGGTAGAACTGGCATTTGAATATGAAATTGGTATTGCAGTCTGAGTTGGCGCCACATTTTGGATATAAGGGCTCATCAGTGAGTTTGAGTTTGTGAAGATGTGATCTGAAGGGCCCGTGGCCAGATATTGTGTTGATAACTTTACTTATTAATGGCCTCTTTAGGTGGAGGATAGGCTCACTTATTTTACCTTTGATTTGTTTTATAATGTTTTTGGTTGCAGCGCCTTTTTTGGATAGGGACCAGCAATCTGCAAAGGTTGACTTAGCCAGTTCCTTGCTTTCTCGTTTGATTACACACTCTGCTATGATTGGCCCAGGCATTGGCCACATGGTTTCAAATGGCGGCACCGATGATAAAGAGTATCCCACAATGCATTATGTTGGAGTATCCAGCCATACTCAGTCAATCTTAGCGTATATATTTCTGGGAATTCCAGTTTAAAATTGCATTATGTTATGTTATGTGCCGTATTACAGACTCACATGGCTATGGCTATAACATATTGTACCTGTGTGCGGTGAATCTGTAGCTGGCTAGGGCAGCAGGAATCTGTGTGATGAAATATCCAGCGAAGAAGCCACTGTGGAGGAGGGATATCTGTAAGGCCGTCCATGCGGTCTCTGGTAACTGAAAATACAGAAAATGCGTCATAACTGACAGGCACGATTACAGGCGGTCTGGCATCGCCATAATAATGTTTGAAATGAAACTATTTGCAATCTTAGTTATCTGCTGAAACTAAGCTTTTGGAAACAGTATTAAAACAGGTTTGATCGGGTTATTGTCAGCTACATCAAAGGGTACTTAGCTAGAGAGGAAGCAACTCACAACATTTTGAGCGTCAAAACGCACACACATCCCATAAGATGTCTAAGATGTCTATGCATCAGGCCAATGATCGAACCTAAAGAAGACGATCTGATAGTGGGGTTATTGTAATAGGGTATGCTAATGAGTATCTCACGATGCTATGCGTTATATCGGAATTCCAAGACACGCTCAGTCAATGATAGCATAGTTATAATGGTTTGACTGAGTACTTCTGGAAATTTCAGTGAAAAATTGCATTGCTGGAATGTTGTTAACAAGACCTATTGATAGTATTGCAGGTTTTGAGAATGAAAAACAATAATGATGGACTGACCAGCATTAAAGTGGTAAACAAGACGACTTGTTAGCGATTCATTGGTTTATATCGGCTGCCACAACACCACTCTGGGTAAAAGTGACTCTCAGGTCTGCAGCCAGCCCCTGCCGGGCACTCTCAGAACACTCGGCAGGCACTCATATTTCATTTGGTACACTTCAGGGACACTCACATTAC
>ERZ1740068.997-NODE-997-length-10448-cov-10.481959_pt1 | contig 10448 bp, 8 predicted proteins | sample MGYA00581735_ERZ1740068 | MGnify/ENA primary metagenome ERZ1740068 (study PRJEB43018, sample SAMN04849740) | marine metagenome | isolation source: floating plastic debris | place: Pacific Ocean | collected 2008-08-30 | study: EMG produced TPA metagenomics assembly... | reverse complement strand
AGATTTCACTCAACTGGTTAGATATTTTATCTGATCAGATGAATCCCAGGGTAGAGGACGTCTACTCAGATAAGTTGAGTTGAGTTTCGGTTTTGACATATTCCGAGAAATGAAGCACTTCCTGTCCCAAAAGTTCTGTTACATTTAAATGCATGCTGAAACATTTCAATTCATTCTAGGCTCGACCAGCATCAGATTCAGTTTTAAAACTTTTGCTATGGCAGACAAGAGGTTTCGACGAAATATTCCCATTCTGCAAGCTCTACATAAGACATCTCCTAAAAAGCGTAAGCAGATGGTGCACACAATGTCTGATGACACGATCAATGCCCTTTGTGATTGTGCTTGCAATATAAAAAGCGGGAATGTGCCAGTTACCTCACAACAGTTCAAATCATTGAAGCCATATCACAAGCAGTTGAAAATCCTGAGCAAAAAATCAACGCCTCAAAAAAAGAAAAGGAAAACTCTTCAAAGTGGTGGATTTTTGGGATTGCTCCTTAAGCCTATTGCACAGTTACTACTTGGTGGATTAAAATAGTCATGTCATCATTCAAGAAATATCTCCTAATTGATCCTGACAAGTACGAAGAAATGGTATCCAAAACAAAGACATTGAAGAGTGACGACATCTTAGTCCACCCAAACATTAAAGCTGTAAAACAAATTGATCGTGAGATGAGCTCTATTCTGAATGACAGTGAAAAATCAGACCAACAAAAAGTTGACGAGTACAGTTCTAACCTTGATAGTTATTTGAGGAATTTCAAAAATGCCCTCCAGGTAACTAAACAAGATGCAATTCTAGGAAAAAGAGGCAATGACATCTTAGCTGTGAACCCAGTTGATGGTAATCCACCCATACATCCACAAAACACATCTGATATTGAGAGAGCTGCTCCCAAACAGGATATACCACCTTCTTATCGTCCAGCTGCCTCTCATCTCACTGCATTTTTAAATAAAAACAAGAATTTTGAAGTTGGAAAAAACGGAGAACTTAAATACAAAGGTAAAAAGAGATTTCAATCACATTACCCTGAACTGCTGGATGGAGTCGTTAGGTCGCGTAAACCTACCAGTGGTACTAAAGATGATATCAATGACTTAGTGTCACTCCTGAAACAGGAGGGTTATCCAGTCACTAGACTAGGGTATGTCAGGAGGAATAATACTGGAAAAGTAACATCAAAAGCAAAGAGCACATCCACCATTGAGATAAAACAGAAACCGTCAAAGCTCCAGAGATCAATTGATAGACTTAGTACAGGAGTAACGCCTAAGAAGCAAAAGACAGATAAATTTTCGCCCGCTAAAATTTATGAAAAATGGGAAAAAGTCTAACAAGAAAAAACACAACATTAGAAGGGTTGTTAACTGATGCTTATTTTAATCCAAAAAAATCCACTTCATATGGAGGAAAGTCACAGCTACAAAATATCACTAAAAATCACAAGAAGGTATCAAAACAGAAAATTGAACAATGGTTACAGTCACAAGATGCGTATACACTTCACAAAACTGCAAGGAAACGATTTCCACGGCGACCAACCATAGTTGGCGGTTATGGAGAGCAAGTGCAGGCTGATCTCATAGACATGCAAAAATTCAAATCAGAAAATGATGGCTACAGCTTCATTCTAACAGTCATAGATGTATTTTCAAAGTTTGCTTGGACTTGTGGTGTTAAGAGTAAGACAGGGTCTGCAATGGCCACAGCCCTCACAAAGATATTTGACCAAAGAAAATATCGGTATCTGCAGACTGATAAGGGCAAAGAATTTTATAATGCAAAGGTCAAGTCTGTACTTGAGATAAAAAACATCACTCATTTTTCAACTGAAAATGATGATATCAAGGCTTCCATTGTTGAAAGATTCAACAGGTCAATTCAAAATAGACTTCATCGATGGTTTACCAAAAGCAAAGCTCGGCGATGGGTAGATGTATTAAGTGATATGACTGAGGCTTACAACAACACTTATCACAGGAGCATCAAAATGAAACCAGTAGAAGTCACCAGAAAAAATTCAGAGGATGTGTGGCTGAATCTCTATGGTAACCTACAGTACACTAACAAAACATCTCGAATCAAAATGAATGATGCTGTTCGAATAAGTAGGTTCAAGCATGTTTTTAGTAAAGGATATGACAAAAACTGGTCAACAGAGGTGTTTTTTGTTAACCAGGTGATGCAAACATCACCAATAACTTTCATACTACGGGATCAGCTAGGTGAAAAAATAGCTGGTACATATTACTATCATGAGCTGCAAAAGGTTGCAGTACCTGAGGAATTCGAAATTGAAGAAATCTTGAAGACTAGAAAAAGTAAAGGAAAGATTCAGTACTTAGTAAAGTACAAAGGTTATCCCTCAAAATTCAATCAATGGATTGATAAAACTCAATTGGTATAGATCTTATTTCTGTTTATTGCTGTCTTTATCTTTAGTATTATCATTTCTATTTAATGTTTTTCTTTCGCAAAATAAAATCATTTGAAAACCATCATATTCAGAGTAATGGTGTCCTCATTTTATGTCGTGCTACCCTCTAACGCTTCATCTAAAATATTCAAAGATAATAAATTACATACATACAAAGTGCAAATCCCTAAGCTACCATCTACAGAAGGAGAATGGGTTGTTGGTTTGACTGAGATTTCTTATCCAAGTATCTGGCCAAATATCATGGATTTTGGAACAGTGTATGTTAAGTGGAAAGATAGTGAGGATCCAATGGACTATCCGGTTCCAGCAGGATTCTATCAAAGTATCAACAAATTGTTAGACAGAATAAAGTATACACTTTCTATTGGCAGAAGCGGGGTTGACAACAAACTTTCCTTTCAACATGATGAAATCAGCAATAGAGTTATAGTGTTCATAGAACCTGGGGCTGAGTTTGAAATTTGTTTTTCTCACAATATTGCGACACCATTAGGTTTTGAAGGTAATAAATATTATTCTCCTGGAGCCAACCTAGCGCCATACCCAGCAGACATACATGATGGATGTTCCGCATTGTATGTATACTCTGACATTGTTCAAAAACGATTGGTTGGTGATGATATGGTTCCTCTTCTCAAGGTTATCCCTGCTGAACCCATACAGACAGCTTTAAGTCACACATGGGTAAGGTTTGTAAATGTTGAATATGTTCCATCAGTGAAAACACACATTGACACTGTTGAAATCAATATAAGACGAGATAATGGACAAATCATTCCATTTGAGAGTGCTAAAGTTGTCATAACACTTCACTTCAAAAGAGTATCATAATGACTGCAGTGTATGATTTTAATACATCATCACATGTATTCAAACACTACTATCAAAGCCAGACAGGGGCAGGAGGAAGTATTCCTGTCTTTCGTGGTTCGACTCGCCAAAGAGGGTATGGAATTGGTGGAATATTTTCAAAAATGTTTCAACGACTTGCTCCGGTACTAAAAAATGTAGCTAAATCAGCAGGCAGACAACTTGTGAAGTCAGGAGCGAATATAATAACCGATGTCATTGACGGTAGAAGTCTGAGAAATGCTGCAATGTCAAATCTTTCCAGTGGAGGTCAGCAATTAGTCTCTTCTCTCACATCCAAGTTAACAAAAAAAAGAGGTGGAGTCAAGCGAAAGACCACAATTTCTCCTGTTAAAAAGAAGAGACGACGCATAACCAATGACATTTTCAAATAGTTCTTCCTTGCTATGACACAATGACATCTCAATATAGAATCATAGACAAATCTTCAAATGAAAGTATTATGAGTGAGCTTGATGTTTTTGATCCAGGTCTGTCAAAAACAAGCATACGAGATGGTGAATTAATTGAGCTTCCTCCAGAAATTCATCCAAACGGGCTGGCACCATTAACATTTGAAATAACAGGCAATTCAACATTTTATATCGATCTCAGTAACACGCTATTACATTTACAATGCAAAATATTAAACCAGGACGGAACCAAACTTACTGATACAGCAGCAGATGTCAAAATCACACATGTTACAAATCTGCTCCACAGTATGATTTCCAATATCAAAATATATATGAATCAAAAGGAAATTGAGAGTAATCCGAACTATGCATACAAAGCTTATCTTAGTACTATATTAAACCATGGAAGCGATGCGAAAAATTCACATCTTTTAGCGTCAAAATGGATAAATGATGAAATGGAAGAGGAACATGCTGCTAACTTTTCAGGATCACAAACAACAAAAATGAAAGCTAGGGCCGCAGCTTTGGCTGGAAGTAAAACTCTTGATATGATTGGACACCCTATCACACCCTTATTTTCCCAAGGAAAGTACCTTATACCTGGACTGAATCTTAGAATTGAGATTGAATTTAACAACCCTCGCACATTGTTGCAGAATGTTGAAAAAGACCTCACTACGGAATACAAGATTGATATTGTGAAAGCAGCGTTACTCGTACGTCGCTTGCAAGTGCACCCCACAATCGCAACTGCCCATGCAAAAATGCTTGATGACGGGAAAAAAGCTAAATATACTGTGGACAGAACAGATGTTCAGTTCTATACTATTTCACCAGGGAGACAGAACCAAAACATAACTCTGATAAACAACAAACAAGAGGCTAAAATAATTATCTTGGGTCTGATTGACCATACTGCTAAAAACGGTTCATATGACTATTCTCCATTCAAATTCGAAAATTTCGGTCTTTCTTCGATCAATATAATGATGAATGGAAGTTACGTATTTAAGAAACCTCTCCAGCTTGACTTTGAAAATGATATCTATATTCGTGCATATATGAACCTGCTATCAGTGTCTGGGAAGTCATTAACGGATGCAGGCAACAACATCTCACTGGAAACTTTTAAGAACAGTCTTTGTTTGTATGCATTTGATCTAACTCCGGATTGGTGTCATGGTGAGGGAACACATCTTTTGCGTAGTAGTGATACTATAGCGGAGTTCACTTTTGCATCACCCTTAGAAAAGACGCTCAGTGCGATGGCCTACTATGAATATGATGACATGATCAACATAGATAAGATGAGATCCGCACATTTAGCATCACAATCATGAACTCAGGTGAACTACTGAACATTCTCCAGAATGATCAAGATACAACTGTGATGAATCCAGCTGTAAAACCTCTCAATCATTTCCTTGAGGATTCACTAGAGCGTCCCTCCATGACAATTGTAAACCTAGACCCATGTGATGAACCAGGTAGTCACTGGGTGGCTGTACATGTACCACTGTATGGACATACAGAGTACTTTGATTCCTATGGGAAAAAACCTGATAAAAATTTTCTACTAAAACTGCAAAAGATAAATGGGAAAGTGCTGCTATCAAACTGTTCTGTTCAGGGAATCTCAACTGTATGTGGTCAATACTGCCTATTATTTTTACTCTTAAGATCTAGAAACTACACATTTCATGATATTGTAACCTCATTTTTATTGTGTGAATCGTCAGCAGAGCGTGATATAATTGTAAATGACATTATCAACTCGCTTTTCAAAAGTGTTTTGAATAGAAGACTGAGGGTTGTTGATGAAGTGTTCATTAATAAAATAAATCAGCATTAATTACTAGTTAAGAGTTGTCTGCTAATAAATTAAATGAATATTTGTTTTGCTTTTTTAGCATTTATTGGTTTAAATGAAAAAAAAAAAATAATGAAATAAAATAAAAGCAGCAAATGAAAATTTCAATGCACAGTACTGGAATATAAAAATATAATAAGTCAAAGTAATTATTATGATCACAAGTCAATCGGAGAGGTGGTTACACCATCGGAGTGTACTTTCCTCTTAGCATAAAAATAAGACAATCCAGATCTTATCTGGGTGTATGATACCATTTTATTTTGTCGGCGCATAATTCCTCTATTTGTTCCAAAAGTTGGGTTTTGTGACTGAAGCGTATGCATAAACTGGTGTTTCTGGTAGGTGTTCAAATTTTTCATGATACCCTTGGTTGATGTCTTTGATTCCGCTTTACTATAACAGTGATAGGTCTTTGCATTTAAGGCAATAATCCCAGTTCCCACAAATTCTTCTTTGAACAAACCAGGTGTTCTTTTGTGGAAGTCATGTGCTTGCTTACAACATGGGTTCATTTTCCAAATTTTTCCCTGAATTTTGCATTTGATAAACACTGACTTGTGTTCATTACAAAAGGGAGGTACAAACCATTGATCATACTCATCATAAAATGCAGCCTTTTGATCAGACTTTACCATTTGCTCTAAGGGTGCAGAAGTGGCAAAGTATGCTGAGTCAGTATCCATTGTTACATATTGGTAAGTTTTGTCCTCAAAAAACTTGGCCATGAGGTCATATTTAAACTGTAGCATTCTGAGCTTGGCATATTGAAGAATAGCGAATCCTACAGATATTGGTGTGTTAACTCCAATGCTCCGCTTTGCTAATTGAACTTCAAACACATCATCAGCTAGCTCCTCAATTCCCAGAAACCTATTATTATTGACATAACTTGATGCTTTTTGAATAGATGATGTAAACTTCAGATTAGTGAACTTCTCCTTGTTTGTAATAGTTACCCCATAAATTACGTTTCCTGACAGTTTACTTGTATCACTGAGAATTTTTTTTGATGGGTCCTTATCTCCCTCTCGTCTAGAGTTGCAAACTTCCTCCCCAAATTTTAGGAAACATTTTGATCTTTTGAACTGAACAACTTGATAAACTTTAGAAACTTTCAATCCGTGTTTCAAGTACCACTGAAGTAAGGAAGTCAATAACAATATTTTTTTTCCAAACATACTTCCAATTAGTGCCCTTTGAGGTGTTTTTAAGGTTCCATTTTTGATTGCAAAATCTTGCATATGGGGAGATAAATCATTTCGGGAAATATTTACGTTTTTGAAGATTGGAGGCATTTCATGGAACTTTGACTTTAGATTTGCTGGAACCTCTATATCACATTCTACAAAGCCAAAGAATTTGTCCTGAATGACAGAGTTTATAATTTGTTCTTCTGTCATGGGTTTCCGCTCGATCATTTCTCTATCATTGAGAGATGATACAAAATTCTTGATGTGATTTGAGTTGTTTTTGACATATTCCCATTCACATTCAAATATTGACACCACCTGATATCCTAAGCAGCGAAAGTAGTTTTCTTTTTCTATAGTGTCTTGGTATAGAGCAGAGAATGATTTACCGTTGATTGGGTTAATAACTTGACCTTTTGTTTTAGAGCAATCAGGATTTGGGCAACCATGGAAAAGACAGCCATGAAATTGAAAAACAGTGTTTGACTGCTTCTGAAACCCATCGACAGGTAGGTTATGCTGACCAAGACGTATTTCACCTTGATTGTATTTGTGTGTGATATGTTGTTTGAGTTTTTGTGACATGTACTCTAACCATTCATAACTCATTCGCCCATAGTAGTCTATAAACTGTGGGCGGAAATTGTTTTCCTGTTTTCTACGAATGAGTGTTCCGGTTGGAAGGTCCTGCATGGCTGAGTGTAAGTACAGTGCATTTGCGTCATATCCTAAAATTCTATCACATTTTAATGCTTCAGATTTGTACATGTTGTGTTTGATATATGTTGTACCTTTTTCATGAAATCTATGGAATACAAGTGATGGTCCACCCACAAGGTTCTCTCTAATAGTTTTATGGAGGTCAGCATTTTGCTTAGTGATCAGTGGAACCGAGAACAAATTGGTGTCAGACTCTTTGAATAGCCATTTTGTTGCAAGACCAGGAACACTGACTCCATCTTTGAACATATCTATACCCTTTTCTCGATATATTGCATGCTGTTTTTCTATTGCTTCTAAGAATGGGAGAACATCCAAGTTATTATAGTATATTAGATAATCACGAAGTGTCTTCATGTTCTTGTCTTCCCACACTTGACAGCATCGAGCATATTCATCAGCTAAAATATTTTGCTGACGAAGGGTTGAAAAAAATGCACTGTGAGGTGGGATTTGAGTGTCATTGAGTTTATCTAGTGAGTCAAAATACTCATAAGGGAATACCACTTTTTCCATTTGACAGTCATAAGCCTTTATAAAAGCAGAGTAACTAAATCCAGGCGCTATATAGTTTGTGATATCAAGAAATTTCAGATGCTTGGTTTTTATGCATTTCATGGTATTGTTACGTTTGATTGCAAATAATATTTCATCATGTGAGGAGAGATGACGTATGAGTGGTGCTCTAATTACGTTTATGTCATAGCGCTGTCCATTGAAACTTATGACAGGTAATTCACTAAAATAATCGATCACTTGATTTATGATTGAATCCCAACTCTTACGAGCGTATATGTATGGGTTTGACCAAGGTTTATGCTGAAACTGTAACTCAGCGCTCTGACGTTGGTTCCTTATTGTTTTGAGCTCAGAAAGAAATGGTTCAATCTTTTTTAGCAGAATTTTAGAAGCAACAGAACTCAGGTGATCCAAATAAATAACAAATTTCTCCACAAGAGCATTTGTGTCCCCGCTACTAACCATACAGAAAGGGTTTTCATAGCCAGGTATATTAGAACATACTGAAATTGACATCAAAACGTGGTCAGTATCAAAAGACAGTTTAGGTGTGTTTTTGTCATTCGATTTTGGAAGATAGGATTCGATGTCAAACGTAGCCCTATATGGGTAGAACCTGTATTCATCAGGAACCTCAATACCTGTCATTGACTCTATTCTTTCAAAGATATTTTTCGGAGGATGAAATATTCCATTACCAAATACAAGGCGAGAATGAGATTTAGCACACTGGGTTTTATGTCTCAGTAGTCTGTATTTTGTGATAAAACTCTGTGAACAAATTGAACAACCAAAGCTATTAGTAAATTGTGAAAGGTCAGAGATGAAACAAAAGTGTTTTCCAACCAGACATAGGTCAAGTTGCACATCAGATTTACTAAATGACTGGTATACAAGTTTAGCTTTTTGACTTTGTTCTAGTGTATATACTGTGATACGTATACTGAATATCCTCTCAAGAAGAGGTAAGTCTTGAATGGTTACACCTTGAAAGGTCTCAGGAGTTGTGTCCGCATTGATTGACTTAGCATATTTCTCAAGCAATTTCAAAGTAGTATACCTACTTTCTTTTTTTCTCAAACAATAACATCTATGCTTGTGCTTACAGTGTAACCTGAGATAGAGACACCTGAAAAAACACAGGTTATCTGTGAACTTCTTATTTCCGTCATAACTCACAGTGTTTATACATTTCTTTTTTCTGATGTAATTTGGAATAACAGTGGGTGAACCAAACTTTGGAAAGGTAGTTTTGCTGAAATAGAATGATATATTGGTTACCTGCAAAACACCCCATGAGCTATCAGGTCTGGATAATTTAGCTTTTTCAAAGAGGTCTAAATCTAAAATACTGTCCAAAGTTGAGTGTAAGTCTTTGACAGAATTTATCCTAATAGGAGAGGAGAAAATCTGTGTGTTGTTTATTGATGAATGATAATACCTCAATTCATGAGTAATCCTATGTTGAAGAATGAGTCCCAAACTACAGTTCATTTTCACCTGACTTTGAATTTTGTTTACCCAGATATTGGTAAGCACCCTTTTGATATCTAGTTGTTGGTTTATCAATCTGAAATTGAATATGTCCTGTATTTTCCTACATCTAAAATAAGTCTTAATAGCAGTCCAATTTTGCCGCAGAATTGACTTGAGTGAGTTGTTTTGAACGCTAGGCACATTTGCATTTTCTACCATGTTTTGATGTAAATGTTGTTGCATTCCTCCAACCTGCGTGGATTTGATGCTAGGCTTTATGGTTGCTTGACAGATCCGCGAGTGCTTGATGAGAGATCTCTTTGTTGTAAGACTTTTGGTGCATTTATTGCACACAAAGCCTTTGAAATCTGGATTGTGTTTGACATTTTGGTGACGCTTCAGACTGTACTTTGATCCAAACTCACTATGACACTCATTACAAAAAACATATTTGAATGGACTGTTTAAAAACAACACAACATAAAAATTACAGATATAATCTAAGAAATCACTGGTTACACAATGATAACAATTAATTAGAAAAGAAGTCGAAATTCTCTGCCAGGTTCGACGTCATATTTTTAACTAGTGAGCCGTCATACCGTAACATGTTGATAACAGGTTGTAGCATCAGACGACCACCCAAACATACGAAATCGATTTGCATTGCCACCGAAAGGTGACTCTGCATCTCCTGAACTTTGGCAGAGAGCTGTCTAGCCTGATCCAGTGTCAAGATAGTATCATCATCTCTCAAGCTATAGAAAACAAAATACTTATTATTCATTTGACCTATTTGCTATGTGCAGTCAGGTTAACAATGAGACGCCCATACTGGTAACACAAATTGAATATACACTAAGTCTAGGTCCCTAAATCTATTTTTCTCAGTCACAGTAATTACCACTGATCAATCAATCATTAGTATTAGGGGTATGATGCTTCAGCGAGT
>ERZ1740068.996-NODE-996-length-10461-cov-24.596483_pt1 | contig 10461 bp, 9 predicted proteins | sample MGYA00581735_ERZ1740068 | MGnify/ENA primary metagenome ERZ1740068 (study PRJEB43018, sample SAMN04849740) | marine metagenome | isolation source: floating plastic debris | place: Pacific Ocean | collected 2008-08-30 | study: EMG produced TPA metagenomics assembly... | reverse complement strand
CGCGCCCACGTCCGCATCCCATCCCCTCCCCTACTCCACCTTCCACTCCCATACCCCCCATCCCGAGCCCTAGCCTTAACCCTAGCCGTCACCTGAACCCGAGCCGGAACCCGAGCCAGAACCCGAGCCGGACTCCGAGCCCGCACCACCCGAAACAATCGATAGCCCCTTCGTCGATACCGACCTGACGGCTGAGGCTGTCGCCACCGATCTGGCAAACTCCGTCCCGCTGACCGTCGAGACCGTCGCCCCCATTTCCGCCCAGGGCTTTGGGCTCTCGCCGCGCCGTGCTCGGATCGTCTCCCTGCTGGAGGCGGGCGATATTTCCGCCGCGATCGCCCTACTCGATGCCGAAATGAGTTCCGAGTTCGTCGAGCATCTAGAACTGAGCGAAGCCGCCGAGGCCGCCGTCGCCCGCGCCAACGCCGAAGAAGACATTAACGCTGAAACAGTCGAAGCCGTGCAGGTCGAGCTAACCGCCGCCCAGGAAGCGACGGGCACGATTCCGGCGATGGTGTACGTCTTTGTCGAGGCCGATCGCCTGTCGCTCATCGTCGTGCCCCCCGACGGGCAGGCGTTCTATCAGTCCGTCGAGGTCAGTGAGGAGGAACTCGTCGAAGCCACGCGCAATCTGCAAAACAGCCTGATTAACGTGCGTCTGCGCCGGGGCGACGCCCACAAGATACCCGGCGGCCAGCTTTACGACTGGCTGATCGCGCCGATCCGCGCCGACCTCGATCGCCTGGGCATCGACACGCTGGTGTTCGCGCTCGATCGCGGCTTTCGCGGCCTGCCCCTCGCGGCGCTCTACAACGGCGAGCGCTACCTGGTCGAAGACTTCGCGATCGGGCTGATTCCCAGCATCAACCTCGTCGATTTCACGCCGAGCAACCTACGCGACGCCCCCGTGCTCGCGATGGGCGCATCGGAGTTTGAAGATCTGGCAGCGCTGCCTGCCGTGCCCACCGAGCTAGAGACGATCGCCAACCTCACCCAGGGCCGCAGCTTCACCAACGCCGAGTTCACCCTCGATAACACTCTGGCCCAGCGCGCCGACTACCCCGCGCCGATCTTGCACCTGGCAACCCATGCCGAGTTTAGTCCCGGCGCGCTCGAGAACTCCTACATCCAGCTCTGGGACGGCAAGCTGACCCTCGATCGGATGCGCGAGCTGAGCCTGAGCGATCCGCCGGTAGAGATGATGGTGCTTAGCGCCTGCCGGACGGCAGTGGGCGACGACAATGCCGAGCTGGGCTTTGCCGGAATAGCGGTGCAGTCTGGCGTCAAGTCGGTGGTGGCCAGCCTCTGGTACGTCAGCGATGCCGGGACGCTGAGCCTGATGAGTCAGCTTTACAGCAACATCCGCACCGAGCCGACCCGCTCCCAAGCGCTGCGGCACACCCAACTGGCGATGCTGCGCGGCGAGGTGACGATCGAAGACGGTCGAATTATCGGCCCCGACGGCGAAATCCCCATCCCAGCGGAGCTAGAGCAGGCGGTCTACGACCTCTCGCACCCGTACTTCTGGGCGGCGTTTACGACGATCGGCAGTCCCTGGTAGAGGGCCGTCGGGCCGAAATCCAAGTCGAGATTTAAGCCGAGATTCGGGCCGGTCTCGAGTCGGGAGTCGGGTCAAGATCTGGGCTCGTCCGAGGCGCGATCGGGCAGAAAGTGCCACACTCGAAGCAGGCGTTTGTCTAGCTGCGTTTCCCCGAGAGTGTTCTGCCGATCACGATGAGAGTTTTGTTTTCTACCCTGGCATTGACGTACCGTATGCTGTTGCGCAACCCAAAAGCGCGCGGCTGGGTCATCCTCGGCTCGATCGTCTATCTCCTCAGCCCGATCGACCTCGCGCCCGACCTGCTGCCGCTTTTGGGTCAAATCGACGATATCGCTCTGGTGGCGCTGCTGTTTTCCGAGCTGTCGAAGCAAATTTTCGAGGGCTGGCGCGGTGGCGCTTTTGCAGACCCCAGCGTCAGCTCGACCGGGCCGACCGACGCAGACCGCGACTACACCCAAACCGTAGACGTGCCCGCAACTTCCGGCGATCGGCCGGCGGACAGCGCTTCGTAGCGGTTTCAGCGACTTCATCGATCGGTGCGAGCCATCGCGAGCCAACACAGCTCGCAGCAATCCAGCGATTGCGTCGAGAGCGGCGATTGCGAAACGGTGCGAGAAATATAGTGAAGCGGGTGCGGCAGGACTCGAACCTGCGACTCGCTGCTTAGAAGGCAGCTACTCTATCCAGCTGAGTTACGCACCCCGATCGAGGCGGGAGAGGTGGGCCGTGACGGCGGTGGAGGCACAAGCCCGACTGCTTTGCTCGATATTGTACTTCACTCAGAATCGAACCGGAGCAGGAAAAAAAGCGCCGACCCAGAGCAAACGCAGGCGCGACGTTGCCACGGTCAAGAGGCCCGAATTCGCCCGATATCACGCAGCGGTCGGCGGATCGCATGTTCGATCCGCCCCTGCCGATATCGGCGCTGCCATCCAACGAAACGGCAATGTACACTAGGAAAATCCTAGGGAAACCTTCGCTATCCGAGCCCAGGTGGATGCATAATGGCTGAAATTCCGCAGCGATCGCCTGCAAGGCAGCATCGCGCGTCCCGAGGTGGTTGATATCAATTCGACGACTCGGGCGCTCCGGATTGGCCTGCACGACAGTCCGGCTGCCGCCCGTCCCTGCACGACTAGCCTCGATCGGAGTCTATCCACAGCGTCATGTTCATCTTAAAAAGGCAGGATGTTGAAATATCCGGTATTCAGCACCCTAAAACCGGTCAGAAGATTCCCGTGCTGAACTATCAGGATCAAACATTTCGCCTGATTAGCGTCTTCAATGCCAACCAAGCCGAAGAGGCAAGAAGCTTTTGGCGCGACCTGACAGACAACCGAGGCAAAGCTTGCGTTCTGCTCGAAGAGCCCGATCGCTACAGCGTTTGGGGAAAAGTTCGCCTCGAACAGCTTGGCGACGAGCAGAGCAGCGGTTCGGCCTCGCCCTTTTTTACCCAGGCGGCGCTAATCCTGCTCCAAGAGGTTTACTACGCGATCGAAGACCTGCTGGGCAATCGTCAGGCCGGTGCGTTCCAAAAAGATATGGTCAAGCTCTTCCAGCAGTGGAACTTCCCCGACGCCACCGCACCGGAAGCTGTGGCCGACTTGCTCGAGCGAGACCCGCTCGAGAGCAGTAAGATTCCGCCCTGGCAGGAGCACCACCTTAATACGCTGCTTCAGGAGCTTTACCGCATCGGCAAAGACTACTTCGGCAATACGAGTTTTGTCGGTCGGGCGATCGACGCGCTCGAAGATATGCCCGACGGCGAGCGCACCCAGTTTGTCGGCTGGCTCAACCAGTCCCCCCTCGGGAAGATGTGGGAGACCGCCTAGGGCAAAGTGCGTTTCTGCGTACGTTTCGGTATCTGAATGTTACGAAACAGCCCGCAACCCCCTCGGACTCGTTGGCTCGGCCAATAATGAAGGCTTGGCAGTCCGAATCGCCGAACGCCCGACGCCGCCCAAAGAGGCAGATATTCCCCAGGGCCAGAGCGCTGCAAGCTAGCGGCACACTCAAACGACGGCAGCCTTTGACTCACCGTTCTAACTTTCCCGTCTGAGAACTTCCGACCCGTTCACCCCTCGCGTTTCCTTGGTTCATGAGTAGTACCACTTCAGATAAAGGCAAGACTGGTTTCCTCCAGACCATCGTCTCGACCCCAACCCTCGTGCTCGTCGCGGTGAGTTGGGGCGTGATCGCGCTGCTGTTCTTTCTGCTATTTAGCGTGACGCTCCCCGGTGAGGGTCGCCCTTTTTGGTATGGCATCGGCACGCTGTTGCTCGAGCAGGTCGGTTTCCTGCTGGCAGGTATTCTCTGCTTGCGTAATGGCTTCAGCAGCAAAATCGTCAGCGGACGTAACGTCTGGCTCGGAATGGGGCTGGGGCTCTCGTGCTATTTCATCGGCAACCTCTTCTTTAGCTGGTGGGAGCTTTACTGGGGCCTGAGCCCGACGGTGTCGCCCGGAGACCTGTTCTACGTGATCAGCTACCTCTGCCTGGCGTCGGGGATGGTTTTTGCCGTACGATCGCGCCGTTTGAACTTGGAGCTGTGGCAGTGGGGCGTGACGGCGGCGATCGCCGCGACTGGTATCGCGATCGCCGGTTGGCTATCGTGGCCGCTCGATCTGAGCATGGAGCCCGCGCCTGAACCCGTCGCCATCGAGCAGACCGCTGAAGCGAACGGCGAAGCGGGCGGAGAAGCCGCTCCGGCGATCGCCGATGAAGAAGAGGGCATCGCCGAGCGTCCGGCTCCGGCCTGGGTGAAGGCGATGGACCGCCGCCTCGAGCCCCTCGGCAACCCGCTGAACCTGACCTACGTCGTACTCGACATCATCCTGCTGATTATCGCAACGGTGCTGCTGCTGGCCTTCTGGGGCGGGCGTTTCTCCCAGTCCTGGCGGATGATCGCAGCGGCGGCCTTCTCGCTCTACATCGCCGATATGTGGTTCAAGTACGCCGATAAAAATATTCCAGACTACGAAAGTGGCGACCTACTCGAGGTGTTTTTCACCTTTACGGGCGTGTTCTTCGCGATCGGCGCGATCTTGGAATACGACGTTTCGACCCGTGCGGCCAAGTCGAGCTCGCGCGGCGGACGCCGCCGTCGCGGTGGCGGAGCGTCCTCTTCCTAGCTGCGGTTCGCCGCACATCGATCGAGGCGATCGCGCTGCCGCCACTGTTGGAGCGCGACGCCGCCTCGGGCCGGAGCTCGCACTTCTCTAGCCCCGGCCTCAACTGTCACCTCAACCCTGCTTATGGCTCCCAAACGACTGTCTGAAACCGAGAAACAACAAATTGCCGAGCGCTACCGCCAACCGGCGGAAAGCACCTCAACGCTCGCGCGCGCTTTCGGTGTCAGCACGTCGACGATCGGGCGGGTGCTCAAGAGCAGCTTCTCGACAGAAGAGTACGAAACCCTGGTACGGCAGAAGCGCTCCCTCGGTCGCGGAGGGGGGAAACCGACAGAACAGCCGGTCGAAACGCCGACCGAACAGCCGACAAAAAAAACGACCGAAAAGCCAATCTTAAAAGCGGCGAAAAAAGCGGCAGATCTCGACAGCGGATCTGAAGCTGCGGATTCTGGCTCGGATTCCGCGCCGCCCGCCGCAGGGAAGGCCGCGCGCAGAACCCGAACGCGACGCCGCACGAAAGCCGAACGCGACACCGCAAATACCGAACCGGCAGCCACCGACGACGCCCAGCTCGACCTGAGCCTGACGGGCGAAACCGCCGACCCGCCGCTCGTCGTGGCCATCAAGTCCGGAGACGCCTCGAGCGAGAATGGCCGCACGCGCCGCCGACGCCGCCGTTCGGCCTCGAGCCGCAAGTCGGAGGAAGCGGCCGATACTGCCAGCGCGCCGATCGAGGTCGAGACCCTCGAGCCGGAAGACGAAAAAAGCAGCTCGCGCCGTCGCCGATCGCGCCGCTCGTCGCGATCGCGATCGCGCCAACCCGAAGCAGAGCCAGCACCCCCGCGCGAAGTCGAAGCGCCACTGGCGGAAAGCGAACCAGACGCGAGTTTCGATCCCGTTACGTTCCTAATCGCGCCGCCGCTCTCGGAAGCGAGCCTGCCAAAGGTGTGTTATCTCGTTGTCGATCGCTCGTCGGAGCTGATTGCCCGCCCGCTCCAGGAGTTCGGCGAGCTTGGCGAGATTCCTGCCGGAGAAGAGCGCGAGCAAACGCTACCGGTTTTTGACAACCATCGAGTCGCGCGCCGATTCGCAAATCGCACCCAGCGGGTTATGAAAATTCCCGACAGTCGCGTGCTGCAAAAAACTGGCTCGCACTTACAAGCCAAAGGCATTACGCGTTTGCTAATCGACGGTAAACTCTACTCGCTGTAGCTCCACCAGTCGCCTTCGAGTGTCTCTCGGCGCTCTGCAAAGAGCGCCCCGATCGCACTAAAGCTGAATTGGGTTTCTCGGGCTGCGACGTATTGCCGGACGCTTCTCCTGATAGAACCGCTGCGAGTTCGATGAAATTGGGGACTAACGCCGCTTGCCGCCGAACGCCAGCATCACAGCAGCGACGATCGCGCCGAGCCCCGCGCACCCCGTCAGCAACAGCCCGAGGGGCAGCCGAATCGACTCGTAGCCGAACAGCGATAGAGACGCAGGGCTCGCGTTTTGGATCGCCAGCAGTGCCGCCGATCCGGCGATCGCAACCGCGATCGCGCACAGGCCGAACAGCGCAAGTTGTTTCACAGTCGTGCTCCTCGGGGGCAAACGGCCCCATCGCTACTTACCGAGCTGCTCGATCTCTTGCTCGCGCTGCTCGTTCTGGTTTTTCGGCTTGAGCCAGTCCGGCCAAAGCCCGATGATAAAGACGCGTGACTTGTAGCTGGCGTTGCGTACGGGATCGGGTAAGAACGCGTAGCTGTCGGCGGTCGTGACGAAGACGATCGCCAGGACGACGAGGACGGGCACGAATTTTTTGGGGGCCATAATGGATCGGGCAGAATGTCAAGGCGTCTATGGTAGCAACTTGGCGTCGGCCCGCCCGACCGATGCCGGAAGCTGTGTCGGCTCGGTCGATCCTATCCGGACGGGTTGCGACCCTCGGCGCACGGAATCCCAGCGCAGAACGCTAGGGTTTGCCAAACACTGAGGGTTGGCAAACCCTAGGGGTTGCCAAAGGTGTCGATCTCGCCGTTGCCGATATAGCGACCCGGTGCCGATCGCGGTACGGAATAGGGCGTCGGTGCGTTTACCGTCGCGCCATTGGGAGAGACGCCGATCGCTTCCGTCGGGCTGGGCGTCACCGCCCCATTGGGGCTATTGAAGTTCGGGGCCGTATATTGCGGCTGCGCGACCGAAGGTGCGCCGTTGCCAGTCTGGGTCGCGCCCGGTGCGGGGTAGCCGGTGTAGCCGCTGCCGTAAGTGGGGGCTACCGGTGCAACATTGCCGCCCGTCGGATAGCCCGTAAAGGCGGGGGCGGCACTGCCGGTCGTACCGGGAACGGGGACGCCGCTGGAGTAGGGATAGCCGGTAAAGGTGCTGGGGCCGACGCCGCCGAACTGGGTCTGGGTCGCGGCGGGGGCAACGACTGGCGTTTCGGCTAGGTTCGCGGCGGGAGCCGCGCTGCTGCTAAAGCGGCTGGGAGTGCGATCGAGTTCGCGGCTATCGCCAGCGTCGGTTTCGGTGGCCGTACGCCCGAAGTTAAAGCTGCGCTCCGCCCGTGCCGGGTTGCTGTCGGCGGCAGTGCGATCGCCGTTGCCAGGATTAATCAGGTCGAGCAGCCCAAAACGGCGCGTGGGTTCGGCACTGGTGCTGCGACCTTCACCATCCGCACTGGCCTCAGCGGCGGCTTCCCCACTCAGGTCAGGCAATCCAAGCAGATCGACTTCTTCGAGGTTGACGCGCCCGGCTCGGGCTTCTGCTTGTTCGACGCTATTATCATCGGCCATCACGGGCAGGCGCGACTGAGAAAGCAGCTCGGAGAGAACGTCGGAGCTGTCGATTTCGGCAGCGGCGATCGAGCTAGCCTCCGAAACCGTTTCGGCCAGCTCGGAGACATTTTCGCTGACGAGCGAAGCCTCAGCATCCTCATCGAGCACGGTTAAAGACTGCCAGTAGTCGGCGCTGAGCGCCAGCAACAGAGCGATAACCGCCAGTGGAGCCCACACCGCCGGACTCGCGGCGTTGCGTAGATAAGCGCGCAGAACGCGCATGTAGGCTGGAGTTTCAGCTTTGGAGGCCGATCGAGGGTCGCTAGGAGAAGGCATGGGCGGTGAGAGGCGCAGTGGGGAGCGAATCGATATTTATTTAGGCCGGGAGCGAACTGGCTGTAAGCTACTTCCGGATTCGAGCGCGGGCGTCGAGCGTAGGACGAGATCGCGCGCATTACCGACTCTATCCATAGTTTAAGCGATCGATTCCGGGCGCGACCCGGAACGCCGCAGTGCTTTAGGATAAGTGAGCGCATTTTTCCTCCCATTCGTCCTTCCGCAGGAGGCAGGCCGCACGCTGCCGGAGGTCAATTTGCCAGCTCGGGCCGTCGTGCGATCGCGGGCTTGGTGCGCCACTTTTCTCCACGAGCCGCAACCGATGAGCCGCAACCGACTCGCCACCCTCGCGCAGTACCTGCGCCCGTACAAGAAAGATGTCATCCTCGGGACGCTGAGCCTGGCGATCGTCAACGCTGTCGGGGTCTATATTCCACTGCAAATTCGCGAGGCGATCGACGAGCTACAGGTCACCTTCGAGTACCGAGAAGTTCTGTTTTTCGCAGGGTCGATCTTTGCCCTCGCGAGCGTAATGTGGCTGATTCGCGTCGCCTCGCGGGTGTACCTATTCGGGCTGGGGCGACAGGTAGAATACGACCTCAAGCAGCGCATCTTCGACCACCTGCTCACCCTGGAAACGGGCTACTTTTCCAGCACCACCAGCGGCGACCTGATCAACCGCGCCACGAGCGATGTCGATAGCATCCGCCGGATGCTGGGTTTCGCAGTGCTGAGCTTGCTCAACATCATCTTTGCCTACGCGCTGACGATCCCCGTACTGGTGTCGATCGACGTTCGGCTTACGCTGCTGGCGATGTCGGTCTATCCGATCATGTTCGGCGTCGTCTGGTTCTTCAGCGGGCGAATGCGCAAGGAACAGGCCGACGTGCAAGAAGACCTTTCGCGCATCAGCGACCTGATCCAAGAAGATATGAGCGGCATCGCGCCGATCAAAATCTACGGCCAGGAGCTCAACGAGCGCGATGCCTTTGCCCTGACCAACTCCAGTCTGCTGAGAAGCAACCTGGCGCTGGCGCGCACCCGCACGATCCTGTTTCCACTGTTGCAGGGACTCGCCGCCGCCAGCTTGCTGATTCTGATGGGGTTTGGCGCGGGCCGCATCGCCGACGGAGTGCTCGACGTAGGCGGCCTAGTGGCGATGATTATTTACATCGATCGCCTGGTGTTTCCGACGGCGCTGCTGGGCTTTACGCTAACGGTGTTCCAGCGCGGCCAGGTGAGCCTCGATCGCGTTGAGGCTATCTTCGAGCGCGAGCCAGAGATCTCCGACGTACCCGACGCACTGGAACTGCCCCTCGATCGCGTGCGCGGCGAAATCCAAGTTCGCGAGCTAACCTACGCCTTCCCCCAAACTGACGAAGACGCAGCGGACGAAGCGAGAAATGCCCTCGACGGCCTCACGCTAGAGATCCAGCCCGGCGAAACCGTGGCGATCGTCGGCCCGATCGGCTCCGGCAAGTCCACCTTCGCCAGCGCCATCCCCCATATCCTCAATATCGACCCCGGCCAGCTCTTCCTCGACGGCCTCGATATCACTCAGATTCGCCTCAACGACCTGCGCCGCGCGATCGCCTATGTCCCTCAAGACAGCTTCCTGTTCGGCACGAGCGTCGGCAACAATATCCGCTACGGCGACCCCGAAGCCAGCCAAGACGCCATCCGCGAAGCTGCGAAAACCGCGCAAATCCACACCGAAATCCTTAACTTCCCGCAGCAGTACGAAACGATCGTCGGCGAGCGCGGTATTACGCTCTCGGGCGGACAGCGACAGCGCACGGCCCTAGCGCGTGCCCTGCTGCTCGACGCACCGATCCTAATCCTCGACGACGCGCTCTCGAGCGTCGATAACCAGACGGCCACCGACATCCTGCGGAACCTCTCGGGCGGCACGCGCAAGAAAACCGTACTGTTCGTTTCGCACCAGCTTTCCGCTGCGGCCACCGCCGATCGCATCGTCGTTCTCGATCGCGGGCGCGCCGTCCAGGTGGGCAACCACGACGAGCTGCTCGTCGATGCCGACGGGCTCTACTTCGCGCTCTGGAACGAACACAAGCTCGAGGCGATGCTGGCGTAGCGCGGCCCGCAATACCCCCCATAAATCCCGAAAAACCGGGTTTCTGGAGGTCGATCGCACAAACCGCAAGGGAATCGAAGCAACTCGGTTTCCGACCGGCGGCGAGAGTTAACCTCCTCGCGATCGTATCGCTGCGTCTAGAACCGTAACGAAATCGCAACACAATCGCGCCTTGCCGCGCCAAGCTCCAGTCGAGGTGCAATTCTAGGTAAATCGATAAAAAATGCTTTAACCGCGCAGCTTGTGGCTAGCGCCCCGTTCCATGACTCAGAAAACCGTTATCGTCACCGGCACGACCTCCGGCGTCGGGCTCTACGCGGCGAAGTCCCTCGCCGAGCGCGGCGACTGGCACGTCGTTCTCGCCTGCCGCAACCTCGATAAGATGCGCGCCGCCACCAAGAAAGTCGGCCTCAACGAAGCCAACACCACCGCGATGCACCTCGACCTGGCAGACTTCGACAGCGTTCGCACGTTCGTCGATGACTTCCGCGCCAGCGACCTGAGCCGCAACTTCGCCTCGCTGGTCTGCAACGCCGCCGTTTACCTGCCGCTAGAGAAAGAGCCCGTCCGCAACAAAGACGGC
>ERZ1740068.994-NODE-994-length-10496-cov-7.406091_pt1 | contig 10496 bp, 10 predicted proteins | sample MGYA00581735_ERZ1740068 | MGnify/ENA primary metagenome ERZ1740068 (study PRJEB43018, sample SAMN04849740) | marine metagenome | isolation source: floating plastic debris | place: Pacific Ocean | collected 2008-08-30 | study: EMG produced TPA metagenomics assembly... | reverse complement strand
ATGAATTATTGGGTAACATGAAGAACAAAGAATTACAGAAATCGTTGTTGTTATTTCTAATTCTAGGATCATGCCTCACTTGATTAAAATTGTGCTATGTCGTATAATGTCATTTGTATCATCACAGTTCAACTCTAATTTTGCTTTTCACCAGCACTATATGATACCATATTTTTTTCCCAGGTTTATTCTTTATATTTTTATCTTATTTTGGCTCATTTATGGTGGTTTGGGGTTTTGGGGTTGGGGTCTTATGTTTGGTTTTCGGGGTTGGGGTTTTCAGTTGATGGGGTTTGGGGCCTGTGGTGTGGAGCTTTCTGGGTTTTTTGGGTTGGGGCTCTCTATATAAACATCTATATAAACATCTATATAAACATCTATATAAACATGTATATAAACATAAAAGAATAACTCTGGGAAAAAATGGTGCCTTTATCATAGTATAATCAACTCAATAGCCAATCACAGCATTGGACCACCCAAAGTCATTGCCACAATTCTTCTGAGACCACCAAAGAACAAGAGTCATGACATAATGTCACATTGTTATTGTTTATTGGAAGTTAGAACCTCCAGTGCAGGTTGTAATGTGTCCATCAGTGTTCTGATTTATCAAGGGCAGCAACAGTTTGGCAATTCTGCCTGGTTTTCCACAGCACTTTATTGGTGAGTACAGTTTTGTTTCAATTCCATGATTGATGTCCTTGGGATGAAATGAAAGCAGAAACGACACTATTTCATTGTTGAAATATTTTTTGTTTATTCATATTAGGCCAGCAAAAATTATATAAGATCTGTGCAAGCGCCCTCGTCTGACATTCTGTGACCATAATGTGAAAACCCCTCATTCCACACATAAATCAAATATAAATCACCTCCCTGCCTCATATGAACTCCACCAAATAAGAAAAGAAACAACCCTTGCCTATCACAGATTTAATGCTTCAGTTTTGCTTGCCTTAGGTGTCGGCTGTAATCTATTCCTTTCTTTGTGTCAAGAATGTCAAAACAGTACAGAGTCATATTTATACAATATTTTTGCAGTAATCCTGTAGCTTGCCTCCTAATCAAATCATCCCAATCCCTCTCCTGTTCAATCAGAATGCTATATACATGCATTTGTCCAATTTATAGCAGGTTTACACATTATGTATATGTTTTCTTTCTTTTTAGCCATGGCCATGGAGCGAAAATATTATGATAGTGTAGTGCATCTACTTAACACCTACGATCTCTCTCAGATATCACCAAAAGGTCAGTGGCTTTTTATTTATTGACTTACTGCTATGACATGCCTTTTTGGCCAATTAAAAAATGTTTCAGTAAAAAGCATTGCGATTTCAATACTTTATGTAGCCAATAGTCTCAAACATATGAAAACGCAGCTATAAGGTTGAGTAAACACCCTGGTAGACATCTACCTGTTACAAGTACACACATCTCAAAAAAAACCTTCATAAATCTCCAGAAATCGGTGCACTTACCAACCAACGTCCTTCATTTGGTGTGGCCACCAATATCGTTCAAAAACCGTAGTATAAACTCAGCTTTCCTCACCAACCACCAAAATAGTTTAACTCACACACCGGTGTACCACATTAACTACCTACCTACCCCGACCAACCCAGGCAGCACAAAAACGACCACTTTGTACATTGTAGACATTTTGCTACACCCAGTTGTTTAAGTCATTTTTAAAAAAATGGTTATTTCTAGTCGACTGTAAAAGTTTATCAATCTCAATAAGTTTCTTAGGGTCGGCATGGTTCATGGGTTGCTTACAGGGTCAGGTCACATAGAGCCTTACTGCAAAGTTTACATCTATTCAAGGCCATAATAAACTTAGAAAATTCTACTGCACCTATACAAATAGGCATTGTGTTTAGGTATTTTATACTTGGTATTCATTTACGTGATGTCAATTACCTTTTGTAACATGTATTTGCAATGGTACCAATTCAATTCTATATTTTTTCCACAGACATTGATGGATCAGTGACTGTTTTAAGGTCAACCATTGGAGATGATGACCGAAGTGATAAGTATAGGAAGAAAAAGGGGCGACTTCTGACTCAAGCAAGGAAGTATTTACTTCGGGTAAGTTTTAGAACTAGATATCTGGTTTTCTAAATTTTCTAATGTAAGGTGGTGGATGTTTTCATTAAAAATTCTGGTGGAGTAACTTTCAGCGAGAATTTTTTAATGATTAAGTGAGCCAAAAATGAAAGGTTTAGATGGAAATTATATATGCCGATTTTTATTTTTAGGATGTCAAAACGTTAAAATTTCCTCCCGAATAATACTTTCCTCCCCTAGAATATAATTTAGTTTCATGGCCTTTGACAAAATGTTTTGAAATGAAAAAGTCTGCAGAAGCCCTGCCTAATATAAATTCAACCAACTGTGTTATATTAATTCATATGGCATATAACATAATATAATATTATATGCCTATGTATAAATTACTCAACCTAAAGCGAGGTTTTTGGTAAATAAATCGCGAAGATTTTCGGGCCTTTTTTCATAATCTCTTTGTGAAAAAGTTGGTGTTTCACACTGCGTAACCCACTCTAAAAAAGAGCCTGGTTCAATGACGAATATGAGACTTTTTTTTTGAAGTTGGATATATTTGCTTATAAGATTTCGATATTGGGTATAAAAGTCACTGTGGTGGAAATTATCATAGAAAACATAGGATATGGTTGATACAGGGTTTTAGATGGGGCTCCCTGCACGTTAAGCGGCTTTAAATTTCTTCGAAGATATGAGTTAAATCTCAGAAGTTAGCTAGCCAATCTTCAATCTTCGGTCTTCCGCCTTCAAAGTTGAGAAATCCTCACATTTTGGGAGTAATCTTCAATCTTTAGGGACACTTCTGAGCATCTTCAATCTTTAATCAATCAATATTTGTGTCAAAATCTTTTCTTCAATGTTGACCCCTAATCTTCAATCTTCATGAAAATACACGGGGAGCCCCTTAGATCACTTGAGTTCCCTTTGATCTGCTATATAGTTGACTTGTTCAATTTAATTGCCATTATCATTTCATTATTATTATTATTTTGTTGAAATTTAACCAGCACTAAGTTATTTAAGAACAACGTGCAAAAAAACAATTTTGTCCTAAGACATTTTGGTATTCAGAAATTTCGGGATATTGAACATACTGTAGATGAGTGCCTGGGTGTTGGGTTTGGCATAGGTTCACGTTTCTACGCCAAATTCAAAAGCAAATATCAGAAGGCCTGATACAAGATGCAGGGTGCAAAGCGGTTTTACATGACTGTACCACGTGCCATGAGCAATATCCCTGGAAAAATAATGGCGGCTTTCACTAGGCATGTGAATGTGAATGGGTGCATGGAAATAGGCAGATTTGCCTAATCCTACATTCATTCTAGATTGTGAGTAATTTATCAGTCAATAACGTGTCATCAGGCTGAGAGCAGCTTCAAAACATTTTCTCCCACAGGCACTCTAACAAACAACGATGCAAGTTGTAGACGGACACCTATGACATTTGAGCTAACATTAATTTTCGGAAACTACTCCGGCAATCTGAGAAAGTTAAATTTCATAGGGTACTTGTCTATCTATTGCAACCATACCACGATAAAACAGCATTAGGATCTAACAGGGATAGTTTATCTTGGCGTTCGTGGTGCCGCTAGGTTGCTGTAGGTTGGTGTGCGAGGTCCTTCACCGGTTACCGGTCCTTCCTGTTGTACAGTTTTGAATCATCAACTTGATAATTAATACTGCATTGATAAGACATAAATAATAGGATGCTCATGGTGGGTTATCGTCATACACACTGCAACATGGGTAGACTGCGATGTTAATCCTCTCTCATAGTCTGAGACCTCACACTGTGGGGAGCGGAAAAAGTCCCAGTCTGAGAACTTTGACTAGGAATATTGTAGTCCTCCGCAATGTCACACATATTTTGTTAAATAACCATTTAGCAAGCCAAATTAAATGGGATCACTGAAATCATAAACTGACAAGTCAGCCCCTTCAGGGTATACAGTGGCTTATCTTGTGGTTATCGACTAAAATCCATACAAATTTAAGCGCACATACGCTCTGTGGGATAATATGTCACTATTATTTCATACTTTTCTTTTTTATGCTTCGCACTTGATTACAAGCGATCAATGTAAAAACCTGGTCCAAAATCAAACCATGATGGAAGAAAAGACTCAAAGACAAAACTCATTAATAGGCTCTTAGAGAAAAGGCGGGGGATGTTTAGGACTTCGGGTATGGTTACTGAGGAGTCACGGGAATCATGGGAATCTATAGTGCATTGAAGAATTGATTGGTGAACCACAGGATGGGGATTCTGTAACTCTGTCTCTCATTCCTAGCACAGTTCCTTTAAATGAGTGTGTTGCACTTGCACATCTCATGGACTGATTTCGCTATGGATAGGCCACTGTGACAAGAGGCTCCTAATTCTCAAAGCATCAACAACAAGCCTTGTAAATAATGGTGTCATTGAATAGGTTAATGTTACTGTCTAAGAATAAACTCGTGCGCCTCTTTTTGTGGGTGTCTAGCTTTTCTGTCAGTGACAGGTCTGTGCTAAATGCACTTCTTGTAATGTGTTTTTTCCGAGAAAGCCTTGTCTCTGGTACCAGGCCGGCAATTACGACCACCAATGCGACCACTCCGCTGAGATAAGGAGTCGTGTGTTCTTGAACATAAGGCAGACAACTCCTAGGTCATCCACTTCAAAAATATTTTCAATTCATATAAATGTAGGGTAATGGGTCCACATTTTGACTCTACTTCCATGCTAATTCTCGTTTGACTTTGCTGCAGTTTTTTTCCGAAACAAAACAGATATGGGGAAACAAGTCAATCAAAATTTCTAATGTTATAATGACTCCTCATTTGTATTAAACATTATCATTTTGCTGACTCTTTTAGGATGGCGAGCTATTAGATCTCATAACTAATAAAATAGTACTATCAGACGATAAGGCGAAGTCCCAGCTGACACTAGTACATGTGAATAACATGCACTCAGGTGTAAGGAAAACCTTAGATAAGGTAAGAAATATTAAGATTACCTGGTATTGTCAATTTATAGTTGTTGATTGATTGTATCAGTATGTTATTTGTGGTTAAGACACTAAAACTGAGGAAGCATACGTTGTGTTTATTTTTTTCCTAAATGCTACATGAGTTTCAGTGCTCAATACTGTTCTGTGTGAGGTGTTGTTGGTGCTCACTTTAATTCAACCCCAATACCACCTCAGACCAAACAGTTTGAGCTTTCTATTAAACTTTTTCGTGTACGACAGAGGAATGCACCATGACTAATTTTAAGGACTAGTCGCTGGTGCAGCCAAATTCAGTCCAGTTCCATGCTGGTTCATATGTGTTATAATGGCTCTTCAGGCTTGTCACCGCTCCCCCCCCCACCCCTTGTTTGCACATTAAAAAGCTCACCACATCCCAGTAATGATCTTCAATGTAATGCTGCACAAGGTCAGCTCTTACTGCTATCATATTAATTTTCACTTTATAATAAGTAGTTATAATAATGTTATTCGTTTTATCATGCTGAATATTTTTTCTGCATAGATTCCATAGTCTTTTGATAGCATTCATATTTGTTAAACGATGAGTAAGCCAATTCACTGTATTGGAAACAAAAAGTTAGCTACAGCAGGGAACTTAGAAGTAAGCTTTTATCGTGTGAATTTTGAAACATTGTCATCTCCACATTTCTTGCAAGCAAACAATAACTTTAAGGTAAAAAATCGGCTGAACTATGCTGTTTTTGATGTGAGCACCTCCAAAACAAAAGATCGGTAAATATATTGTGCTCGTGTTGTCATTTGCGATTGTGTGCCAGGTGTCGCGATCTTCTTCCATTATGATTGCGAGTCACTTTTTCTGCGCTATCTGCCATGAAGCCTTCAACCCCAGAATATCTTCTAGCTCAAAGGTGCGTTTGAGTAGCATACATGTATTTTGAAGTTAATTGGTATGTAATCAAAACAAAAATTGCTAAAACGATATTTTTCACACCCGCTGTAGGCTAAAGAAATGTATGCAAACCCATGCACAAGGATAATCACAGACATCGTAAGTGCATGTGAAAGGTGCAAGGAGTACAAGGTAATTTATGTCCATCTTATGATCTTGTTATGTCTTGAGCATAAAAGTTTGTGTTATGATAAAAAAAACCTGAACATGGAATCCTTTGTAAGTGGTTTATTTGAGGACAGCTTTGGTAAAACAATATTCACCAAAACATCTGATCTGTTCTTGATGTTGTAAATGATAAGTGCCCAGCATGAGTTGCAACCTCATTTACTTTTAGCGTAGATCACATCATTTGCTTTTTTCACCTCTCTCTGTACTTATATTATGTTCATGTTAGTGGTGGCATTTGATAACTGTCTTTTTTAACCCTGACAGGTCAGGAAATCAAAAAGTAGTGTCCCCTCCACTACTCCCATTCTCGTGCTGAGGCCGTTACAGAGAATCGGTATAGATGTTGTAAACATCAGATGGCAAGGGAAACTACATCCGGTTCTCAGTGTGGTAGATTACTTCTCCAGGTGATAAAGCTGATTGGAATGACTAAATTGAGTTTTAAAAACTATCATAATTACATTTTTTTTACTGAAAATATGATTGCTGACATCATTGAACCAGGGAGAAAATTCCCTGATTGGATTAAGGCATCACCCTAGCCAACTATTCATCCACTGCTAGGAGTGATCATCCTATTCCTTGATATAACCGATTAGGTCAATGCTGTTCAAGTGCTGCCTACTTTCAACTTTGTGTGGAGTACCGCACGGTCATACTAGGGTTCTTTTCCTCTTTCATGAATCCTAGGATCTTGGGGATTAAACAAATGTTTTTTTAGGCTGGATTTCCTCTAGTCCTGTCATTTACTTGGACGTCAGACATGATTGAGAAATAATCTCATCTGATTATTGATGTCCCTTTTTGTGTTGACAAATAACTACATACCTTATGCATAGATCATGCAATGATATATAAGGTTATTTACATCAGGGAGTTTTGGAGCAAACAGCTACCACTTCATGCACTATTACGATGGAGCAGTCTTGACTTTTTGCTGGGGAAACAGACCGTAAACTCTACCGATTGGCTAAGCCTTTTCAAGTTTTAGGGGGTGTTTTTGACCAGCTGTACCTGCATAGTGAAATCTAGAAAAAGGGGGATTTTGCAAGTCCACCACTGAAAATTGGTTGCGGAGAGGTAATTTGACTCTTTTTCTGGTTATTCGAGGGGAATTTCGCAAGTGGAGAGGGATAGAAAAGTCATTTGGTGAGAGCAGTGGAATGGGGTGCTAACGTCACGTGGTGGCTGAGCCATACGGTGGCTTTTGGGACCGTAAATAACAGGTTCTGTTTTGCAAAATGCTTGTTGTTACAAACAAGTAGCATCAAAAAAATTTGGGCCGTTGCTAAATCCAACACAGAATACATTGCTAGGATTTTAATTTCTGTCGGGTTGAGGTCCTTGCACAATCTACCAACTCCCATCCTGTAAGAACATTAATGCTCCATGAGACTAAGAGTACTCATAATGATTATGTATATTGTTTCACAGGTATGCATGGCTCAGAGAGCTTGGCGACAAATCTGAGCACTCTGTGACTCAGGCATTAATCGGGCTGTTTAAGGAGCTGGCTCTCTGTCCGGGCGAGATCCAGTGTGACAACGGAGGAGAGTTTCAACTCAGCGATGAGGTGTTCAGGTAGCTACAAACATTAATTACATTACATACTTAAGTATTAACTGGTAATTGACACTTTCCTGCTTGAAATTCGGCTAATAACCAACCATTTTGTATCAATGTCTATGTTACTGCATTACTTTTACATTTGGCAGTTATAACTATCTAAAATGAGAGATTTTTCAATCTCAAATCAATTGTCTGGCCGCACCCAACACAACTGACTAAACCTAGATAAAAAATGTAAGTCAGTTTTATATGCATATACAATACAGTGAACATGTATGTATGTGAATGCACACTGTATTTTATATGTGAATTCATCCATCTATTTTTTAAATATACATGATATACTGTAAGGTGTACTTAATATTGCAGAACACTGATGACGGTGTTCTTGGTCAAGATAAACCGATCCAGACCAAGGCACCCTCAAACCAATGGGAGAGTGGAGAGATTGAATGGAACCATACAAGATATGCTCTATCCCTCTTCAACAGATATAGGAAAACAGTTTGAGAAACTTGAAGACATGATCCTCCACACACAGATGATTTACAAGTACTTATAAATACAGGGTGTACTCATTTAAATGAAACTTCCATTTTTATTCATTGCGCATGTAGGCCTATTAGATTATTGATATGCACGACATGTATGCTCTATAGGTCCTTCTCTATACCCACTTGTTGATGATTACTTGAAGGTCAGCTTCCATTAGTTTGCAGCTTTCACACCAGATATAATGTTTACAGATATTTCTTTTGAAGCTTGGATTGATGATTCGTTTCTTCTCATTAAGTTCAATTTGGTACCCATACATTTTAAAAGCTGCATTCAAAAGTATGCAAATTTGGAGTTGTCCCATTATGGAGTATACCTTCCAGAATTCATGACTCCTGAATGGCTCCTGTAAAGAATAATAACAAATGGTAATAAACAATTTTGATCTATTTTAAACACAGCAACCGTACACATGTAGCGTTAGGAGGAAAATTGGCTCCTGTTGACGCGTGGTTGGCCAGACAGTGCCGAAACATCCAATCAGTACCAGCCACCACGGTCTTTGATGAGGTTGAAACTGTTATAATGGAAGATATAACGTTTAATGAGTAAGCATTGTTTTAGCTACAATCGCTACATTAATAATTTCTATTCTGGTGTTGTGATATAGTTCAAATTGTTGCTTGCTGCCAGATTTATATTCATAATGTTACTATCAAATTTATGATAAAGATATATTAGTTAGTGACGGTTTATTTTTTCCAAACAATCATTGATATGATATACAGCTCATTACATGACGTTGGCGTCTTCAGTGCTGCTTCAAAAGCGATGATGTTGCACTGTCTTGATATCACGTTATTGTGCTTGAATTTACATAGATACTGGAATTTTGATAATATGTCCTTATATATGCCAATTTTTTTTGACTGCGTATTGTTTAATTTTCAAGGACTACTTTTAATCAGATGTACAGTGATGGACATGCCATCATAGCAGCTGCTACACGGGGCAACATTTATATGGCTAAAAGAATCTCATCTGGGGTAACTACATTCAAACTTGCTATACTACCAATACCAGGGGACTATTTCTCCTCTTGTTTAACCCACCAGACTAGGCCTTCAGCAGTTCAAAATAATGTAACACCATTCAATGGATAATCCCTGTAAAATATTAGTTTTAGTGTTTTTGCAAAAATATGGTGTAAGGTATGAAAGAGGTTAATCTGCGTTTCTGATCATAATGGTGAATTTAAAATTTAATTGTATATTCAAGTAAATGATGATGAGTCTGTTTTGCGTCCACATCTACCAGGTGTCTGTCACATTCAATCTCATTTATTTTTGCTTGTCATTTCGTCCACAGCCAGTCACTAAACCTGTAGCAGCAAACACATGGGGGTTCATAAAAATTCCTGATGCTGACAGGATTGAAGGTGCCGGTAAAATCAATTGGTAAGTTTACTTTTTTTAATTTTTTCTGAAATATTGAGTGATAGGTTTATTTTCTCACTATTAAAAAGGGTTCATGGTGCCTGATGATGTATCAAGGGTCAAGACATTCTCACAAGACCAGTTGGGTCTCCTTTTATCACAGCCTGTTTGATTTAAATGAAAAAGTTGTACTGAAACACTGGCTGCGGGAATTTCAATTTGATTCTTGTGTCTCTTTTTGTGAGCAAAATTTGTCGATAAACACATCAAATAGCAGTGCCTCTGTAACTGTCTGTGTTCGGTTGCTTAGCATAATACAGCCCTGTCCGATATAGCACGATATTTTCCAAGATGGCTGACATTATTGAATCACAATAAATCTTTAGGCCAATGTTTGTGTCTTTTAATGTTCACCAAGTTTACCGTATCCAATCCACCATCTCAAAAACATGTAAATTTCTGTAATCGGTTCATTTCAATTTTGGGTGGTATGGATTATATTATGTACAGAATTATAATTCATGAATAGAAATATAGGCTACATTGTGATAGTTAGCCTTTGCCAAGATGTACCTTGTATAATATCTACACAGATTTGTTATAATTTCTGTACTGAATTGCTAATTTTTAGTTTTTCTAATCTTTAAACCATGGCCTGTTGAGTTTTAAGTGCATAGAAATTACAGTTAGAAATAAGTGCAGAATTACAAATTAGAAATTACATTTTGTACACCACTTGTATACCCAATTCAAGTACAATATAAGTTTGTTTATTGGTGTAGAGTTGATGGGGTTCATTTTTGCTGATAAAATACTGCTCAG
>ERZ1740068.993-NODE-993-length-10508-cov-8.983928_pt1 | contig 10508 bp, 11 predicted proteins | sample MGYA00581735_ERZ1740068 | MGnify/ENA primary metagenome ERZ1740068 (study PRJEB43018, sample SAMN04849740) | marine metagenome | isolation source: floating plastic debris | place: Pacific Ocean | collected 2008-08-30 | study: EMG produced TPA metagenomics assembly... | reverse complement strand
CGGCCCGGTCTACGGCCTATCTATCAACGAGCTTTCTCAGCGATCTGATCAAGGATGTTTGTAAGAAACAAACATAATAGGAGAGTTGTAGGTTGGAAACTACACCCAGATTTCAACCTACCTCAATCAATAATTCTTTCTGATATCCATTATCAGGATCATGGACGTAGCCACGGGGGTTGGCGATGATCCGGGTTTGAGCGATTTTATAGTCTTTCGGCTCATGAAGGTGTCCGTGTACCCAGTAGTCTGGTTTCAACTGCTCAATCATCTCTTCCAGATTGGAGGCAAACGCTGAAGAAGCGGGGTGTTTCTGATAGGCTTTTGGGATCGATTGAATACTCGGTGCGTGATGCGTCACGACAAAATTGATCCTGCTGCTAGATGTCTTCAGGCTCTCAGTCAGCCATCTGCGGGACTTTTGGTGGATGTTGAAGGTATCTAAACTCCTCAGTTTGGAAAAAGAGGGAGTTTTACGAATTTTCACATAGTCATTCATCGCTTCCTGACAGATAGGACCATAAACCTTAGGGTCGCCAAACAGCGAAAAGTCAGTCCAGAGGCTGGCGCCGTGAAAGGTAACGTCACCGATAGTGACCGCTTTGTTTTCCAGCACGTGAAGATTTGTACCGGCGGCGGCCTGTTCTATTGCTCTCAGCGTTTTGGGATAGGCTCCAGTATAATACTCGTGATTACCCAGCACATACATGACAGGTTTATCGGGAATCTGGTCCAATATCCATTCCACTGCTTTGACACCCACATGCACGTCTCCAGCCAGCACCACCACATCCGCCTGGTCAAATGGAATTTGCGTGTCACCAAATTCAAGGTGTAAATCGCTGATGATTTGGATTTTCATGGGTTATGGGTTGTTGGCGTATTTAAAAAAAGCTTTTCCTATTCCTCAAATACAAGTTGGCTATTTCTGTTCAAGCAAACCCTGCAAAGAAAACTGATTTAAGTCCCGACCTTCCGACTTAACATATGCTGACAGCTGATTTTTTGTCTGCACCTTCAACCACAGCATAGGGTCCTGACTAAACAGTTTGCTCAAGATAAGAGCCATCTCAATATTGATTGGACGCTCACCACTGAGGAGTTTACTAAGGTTTGAAGGCTTTAAGCCCACATACTCAGCAAACTTCTTTTGCTGAACCTTAAGAACCTTTAAATGTGCCTTCAAAAACTCACCAATTGATTTAATCTCTTTGTCATTATCAGAACTAATATAGTCCTCCATCATAATTTTCAGACTCATTAACTCAACTTTTCGCTTCTGCTCTTCACTTTGATTTCTTGCCTCGTTTAAGACAATTGCCTGAAAAGCAATAAACTCATCACTATGAACGTCCATGGGCTCTGTCAATAGCCCATTTGATAGTTCCGGAAGTTCATCTTCTTTCATACTTAGTACTGTTTTCTTAATCGTAAATATATGCTTGATAGCTTTATTCCATCATCTGGATTTATATACATTCTCTGTCCCATCCCTCGTTTGGCAAAGTACTTTTGCTCGTACCACTTTAACAGCTTAGTCTTTGAAGTAAAGGTCAGAAAGCCTTTATATTCACCATCAAGCTTATAACTCGCCCGGCATGCAAAAGCTATCAAACAACCTGCTACATTTGCGTACCTTTTATTTTTACTACCTATATTGTGTGGCGCAAGTTCTAAAATCTCCATTACCAGCATTTCATGGACAACCTTTAACTCTATCATACCTTCCACACTTTCCTGGTCATTTCTTATTTTTAATGCATAAACTATCGAGTCTTTTTCCTCATATGCCGCTTTCCAATTAAAATTCCAGCCCTTCTCCTTTGGCGGAATCTGGGAAATACTTGCGGGTGCAATTTCTGCTTCGACTAGCTGGTTACTTGGTTGATAAATAATTTCTACAATCAATTTGTATTCATGTTTTAAATTTAAAGAAAATTATCAATAATGTATAATTATTTAGTTTCTAAATATACAGTAAAGACAATAAACTGTATCTCAATTACTTTCCCTCACCCTCGCCGAAACCACCACATAACCCACATCCAGCGCTGTTTCATTTAGAATTGCGGCATTTTTGGACTTCCACGCGCCGCTCTTTAAGTCGTCCTCCAGCTTTTGCAGGCCAGTAGAGACATCTTTCAACCTGGCAAGACCCGACATGGATTGCCTTACCTCAGGAATCAAATAAGCTTCCGGCCTTTTCCAGTGTGCAGCCAAAAACCCATCGATGAGGTCTTCCGGGATCATCAGTGGTGTAATTTCCACCTCGTCAAAGTACCGCTCTAGCAGGCGCTGATGGGGGAAAATCTTGAGGTCCTTTTCATAGATTTCGGGAAAATAGTCTCTGGTCAGCCAAAAGGGTTCGGCGGCAGGGTTCCAGCTAATGGCTACAAACCGTTCAGTAACCACTCGGTTGATTTCGCGAAATGCCTGAGCCTGGTCCGTCCAGTGGTGCATGGAAAACACCGTCATCGCATGGGTAAAACTGTTATCCTCAAAAGGAAGCTTCTCGGCACTGGCCTGAACCACAGGATACGCATCCTTACTTCGTTGCGCAATCATTTCTGCAGATGGCTCCACGGCCACCAAATCAAAACCCGCTGGCTCATAAGAACCCGTGCCAGCCCCGATGTTCAGGATGCGCTTTGCACCTTCCAGTTTAGCGTTAATCTGCGCCGCTATCCGGGGATCGGTTCGCCGCTGACCAGAATAATTAATGCCAATATCGTCATAGAGTGATTTCATAATTTCTCTTCAAATACACTTCGCACAAAAAATCACTCTTCCATCCGCTCCAGAAACCAGATTCCTTCCGTCGCATATTCATACGCGCGGTCATCTTCACCAATGAACTGGTTGTAGATGGTCCACTTACCAAATAGCTTTTCAGAGTCATCTGTGATTTCCCCTACATGTTCCACTTCCTGTGTCCCCTCATTGTAGACGATCTCATTCTGCTCATTGAGTATTGGGAGTTTTGGGTATGTTTTTACAAAAGACAATACCCTGTCCTCATAAAAACCCTGAATATTGGAGACCAGGTCCACTGCAATGCTGCTTTTCTCTTCTTCGCAAGTTCCGGAAACTGAGCCATCGTCATCGGTTAACTGAAGTGCTATCACCACTTTCTTCCCGAATTGCTCCAGGCCGTAACCGTATCCATATTCATAATATCCTTTCCATTTTCCAGTTAAACTCATTTTGTCTTTGTTAGCGTGATACGAAGTAAAAGACTACTCAATTTACATCAAGCATCTCTCGGTCAACAATATAAATCAAAAAACCCTGATCCAGATAAAACCAGGATCAGGGTTTCTTACTAGCGATGCAAAATCCGTTTATCGTTGCTTAGTTAACTCATGAAACTTTGATTCTAATTCCTCAATTTTCTTTTGTTGCTCCTGATTTTGTTTGTTCTGCTCAATCAGATACAAAGTCAGTTCTTCGACCTTCTGGAGCAGTTTGGCATTCATCTCACCAAGCTCGACACCATTCTCTTTCACTTCAGTAGTTGTTGGTATTTCCGGCAAATGTTTATTCTTCGTAACGTAGTCCTCCACATCAGAAAGTGGCATCAACTGATAGTCTGAATCAAACACAAAATCAGCCCATGCTCCCGGATCACAGATGATTGCTGTAGACCTGAAGGTACCGTTCACCTCAAGCTTGTTAACAGGGTTCGTCACGCCTATGCCCACATTACCATTTCCCAGTATTCTTAGTTTTTCAGCATAAGTTCCATTGCCCTTGGTAATAAACACTAAATCAGCAGTCATTGTAGAAGGGCTATGATCTCTAAATTGCGTGGCGATGGTAGTACCTCCATCGTTATTTCCATTGAAAAAATGCATCCTGGCCCAGTTTCAGCTGGTCAGAGAACTATTTCTTAAAATCAATGACGTGTTCACTCCAGTAAGGTTTGGGTCTGCAGAACTCATCGAAAACATGGGCGCTTTGCTTCCTCCCGGTTCGGAATGTACTTCAAATTGATGGGTAGGGTTGGTTGTGCCAATGCCTACGTGACCATTGTTTTTTATTCTGAACCTTTCAGAAATTCCTGCTCCGTTTCGAAGGCTAATGGCGAAGTCGCCGTAAATGCCTCCAAAATTGTTATTCAAGGTGAGTCTCCCAACTCTGGGATTACTATCCGCTTCATACGATAGCATGAAACCGGTGGTTTGTGCGGCAGTAGCTCCAAGAGTTACTTTAGTCAGCCCCGTCCATCCAGAAGTTGACGACGAATTTCTCAAGTAAGCTACTCCCGTTTCGTCTAAGACCGTTTGACTAAAAGCGGAAATGGTAGCAAAACAAAATGCTAGTGAAAATAATGATAGAATTTTCATTTTTCTGGTATTTAAAATTTATAAACAAATGTTTTACAAAGAAAATCAAAGTCTGTTGAGTCAGCATACGATTGCGTAGCCCTGAGAATAAGTGGGGTTATAAAATTCGCTTTCTTCCGGTGATACCTGTAAGACACAAAGTGATTTGGTCTAATAGATTATTTGAATTTCAATGGTTTAACTTTTTTGAACATTGTAAAAATAGTAAAATTCTATGAACCGGTCAATACTCTGTAAGCTTGCTATTGATCGATTGTAATGAAAAGCTTTGTTTCAACGGAAAAATAGCAGGTTGAAAAGCCATGAAGTGCGCTAATCTTCATTTTTGAAGGCATCTCTTACCACCTTCTGCGTCAGGTTCAATAAAATATATCCACCCAAAATACCGAGGGCCCAAATCACCGATTTGGAATAGGTGAAAGTAATTGAGCTATCTGTAATACCATCATGCACGAGGCCTAGTTTATGCTCCAAAAAATACAACGTAGTAGGTACACCAATTGGAACTACAATAATAGCCCCTAAGGCAATGAGCAAAATGATTTTATAATCCCTCCAGGATACCAATCCCGATGGAAGAATCAAGTCTTTCAGGTAAATTGGGTTTGTTTCTTCCTCAGGCTCTCCTGTGTCAATATGATCCTTCCAGTGGAAGAGTTGCGTTCCTATTTTCACCCGATCGGCGGGTAGAAGTACTGTTTGTTTTGAAATCTGTTGACCATTGACATGAACGCCATAGGTAGAATCGAGGTCTTCAATCAATATTTGATCTTCCTCCTGAATGAGCATAGCATGCCGATCTGAAACATACCTCCCCGTAAGGACAATATCCGCACTGGCATCGGAACCGATGACTTGTGTTGTCCGCTTTACTTCAGTTGATGCCATTGATTGTAATCTAGTCAGGAAAATTTCGATTTCGTTACATCGATCTTCTTTAAGTTCGTGAAATCGCCAATATTTTCAACAATGTAACACGAGTAAGAAGGGCAGTCGCAATCAACATAACCAGATCAATTACTGAGGTAGTTTCTTCGCTAGTGATAGCCCCGGATCAAGTCCGGGGTAGATTATGGTCATCCCGTGCTTGACACGGGGAGCCAGATAAAACGCCCAAGAACTCATCGTACTGTTTATATCCGATCAAATTACATCTGCAAGTCTACATTCCAATCTGGTGCTATTCCTCTTGGATATTCAAATTATCAAAATCCACGATATCAATGACCTTTAAATCTGTATCTTCTACCCTGAAGACAACGCTGTCACCTGCCTGTGTCAAAACGAGGTCTGTGGAGAGCAGGGAGGTTCCCACGAATACACCGGGCTGACTTTCGGTGGTAAAATAATAAAAAGTATTACCATCTCTATTATCGGCATTAATCCTGCTGATGATGTCTCTGATCGCCTGTAAATCCGACTCTGATGAGACATCTATGCTCCCACCAACGCTATTGAGCGAGTTTTTGTAGGATCGCAATGCCTCGCGTAACGTATTACCTACCCCTACTATGGTATAATCTTCCACAGAAACCATCGCCAGCATTTTGATCAAACCCGCCTGATCTTTCAATGACATGATGTAGGTAGGCACTCCGTTGATATTGTAGGTCACCGGAAAGGAAGCTCCGTACCCTTTTTCCTGTACCTTACCCATGGCCGACAGTTGGGCCGCCTCCTCAGTTGCCCCCACCTGCTTGTACCAGATGGTTTCCTTGGTTCGGGTATTGACGAGTGCAAAACCCACCGTTCCCTCATCTTTACCCACCGACGTCAACCCCGTATACCAATACGCCTGACCATCCTGTCCAAAAACGATGGTCACACCCTCTGTGGTCTTGAGCTTGTCCTGATTGGACGGGTTCCAGTAGCCATTGACATATTCGCCCCATGCATTTAATTGGTCTACAACAAAACCAGCCGGTTGAATCCTGTCGATCCACTTGGGTGCTTCGCCAATTCCATATTCTTTGATCTCCCCTGATTTGGGGTCAACTGTGATGACGCCCGTGGCATTGGCTCCTGAAAAACCAACTTTCTTCGCGTAGAGGGTAATCACCCAGTAAGGCTTACCACGGTCGTCCAGCTCAAACGTAAAATCTGTGAAACCCTGCGTCATATAGCCATTGAAGTAGATATGCCGTGACAGGTTATCAGAGAAATAAGCGTTGGGTTGATATTTAATTTGAATATCTACTCCATCGTAGGACTGTACCAGCTCTACATCGCGGTCATTGGTCGCACTCACTTTGATATAACCTGGGGTTCCGGCACTGTTTTCACTCCACGGAAAGTAGCCGGAATGCAATAGTGGAGCCACCCAACACAATTGATCATTTACCTTTTGGAGTGTGAAGTTACCCAACTCGGTTTGGCTACCCAGGGAAGGCACCGAACCGATGACCTTGTCACCCAGCCTGTAAGCTATTTGCCTGTCTACAATGGCCACTTGCTCCAGTGAGATCGGGGCCAGGTGAGCAGACAGCTCTTCACCGGTATTGACATCACCAAGCATCTTCTGGTATGAGCTACTATAAAAAATCGCGGCTGTAGAAAATATAATCATCAATACTACAATCACCAGATAAAGCCAAAAGCCTGCAATCACCTTGACAGAGGCTTTGTAAGGTTCTCCGGTATTCTTCTTGAGGCTCTTCCTGACATTCTCGCTGAAATAGGCATAACCCAGCAACAGGAAAAAGTACACCAGCACACCGTAATAGCCAAAATTGAGCGTCGGCATGACCAGGTAGAAGAAAGCGATAGAAAAGAGAATAAGTAAAATGTAGGAAAAGACTTTTTTCATTGAGTAGTTGACTTTTTGTTTGTAAGACTGTGGTCGATCTAAGTAAGTGTGTGTTACTTACTGGATATATTACAATAATATATCCGAATAATAATACAATACGTAAAAATCAGTCTTTCAGTTGCACTGCCTTACCAGTCTTCGCACTTTTGATGGCAGCCTGTAGTATCTCCATCACCACCATGTTGTTCTCCAGGGATGACAAATCGTAACTATCTGGTTGAATTTGGTTGTTGATTACCGCTGCAAAGTAGACAAAGGGGTCATTGTAAGGCTTTTTGCGTTCGGAGAGTGTCATTTTTTCTTCGTCAAAGCCATCATAACCTTTCGCTTTTCTCACCCGCAAGTCATTGCGGTTATCGGCATAGATGACGCCGGTCAATCCATAAACTTCCATGTCTTTACGACCGATAGGCCAGTTCCACGATGCCTGTATAACTGCTACCGTCTTGTCGTAATTGAGTAAAATGATGGCTTCGTCATCAACCTTTGGGTTATTCTCAGGTTGTTGCTGAGCGGTGATTGCAGTCACGCTGTTGGGCTTTTGTCCATTCATGATCCAGGTCATCAGGTTGGCACCGTAACACCCAAAGTCTGTGATAGCGCCTCCACCGTTCAGCTCCGGATCGGTGAGCCACTCCAGGAACTCGTCGTCTACCCCTATTTTCTTAGGGCCACGATGGCCATCTCTCACAATCACTTTTCTCAGATCCCCGATGGCCTCTCCGTCCTGGATCAACTCAAACGCTTTGTGGTTGGTGGGATACCAGGTGGTTTCGTAGTTGGTCAACAGGTGAATGCCGTATTTCTCGGCCAGTGCCTTCATTTTTTTTGCATGCTTCAGGTTGACGGCCAGCGGCTTTTCCACCATCACATGAATGCCGAGCGGAGCACAGGTTTCCACTATTTTCAAGTGATCGTAAATGGTCCCAAAGGCAGTGACTGCATCCGGTTTCTTAGCGGTGATTAGTTCTTCCATGGTGTTGTAGACCATATCCAGCGAGAATTGATACTGATCCGCATAGCGTTTGGCCAGTGCTTTATTGGGCTCTACGATGCCGACAATGTCAAATTCGGTATTGGAGTCACTTCCGAAGATCCAGTGGACATGTGTGTGGGTGAGGCCAATGACGCCTATTTTGATTGCTTTATTTTGACTGTACACATTCATGGATACCAATAGCAGCAGAACAATGCTAAAAATACTGAGTTTATTCATCGCATGACTTTTTATCTATTGTAATATAACCCAAAAATCGACAGCTAAACCACGTGTTGGCAATAGGTGTAGCGTTACAATATTGTCATTTATGTGAAATCGTTTTTATTGTTTCATGAGCGGGGTGTGGATTGGAAACTTCCCTCGAATGAGGACATTTATCATGAAAATGGATAATATTGAATATCTTTAACTTATGAAAACCACAGAAAACAAAAATAAAAACAGCCATACTAAAGTAGAAAATCAAACTAAATTTCTTCAGGGCTGGACAACCAAAGAGCTTCAAAATGCCTGGCAAGAAGGAATTGATAGCGGTATTTCCACTATTCACAGTGCTGAGGATTTCTTAAGAAAACACTCCGGTAAAAGTTGAACAACCAATATTTGGTTAGCAACAAGGCTGAAGAAGATATAGATAACTTTAGAAAATACCTAATTCGAAAAAATAGCTCAAGAGTATCAGTTGAGTTCGTATATTCCTTGTTCGAGCTATTTGAGTTTTTGGCACAATTTCCGAATGTAGGGAAATCTAGAAAAGATATATCACCAGATGCGCTATCCTATCCACAGACTAAATACAGACGTACAATCCTATACAAAAAAGTAGATGATGGTATCGAAATAGTCAGGGTTTTGAGCGGAAGGCAAGATCATGCAAGACACTTTGAAGGTGAGTTTTAATCCCTGAGGGATACCTAACCTGCCTGCCGGCGAGGCAGGTTCACCGACTCTTGAGTCGATAAAAAACTTTTGGCCGATAGAGATACCCCGTACCCTTCCGCGAGCGCAGTAGCTACTCTGCGGAGGCGCTGGGTCGGGATCGGTTCATTTGATATCCCATGAAAAAGTGAATCGTCAAAAATCTATCAAATAGGAAGGTGTAGATTGGAAATTACATCGTGAGGAAGCTAAGAACTGGCCATGGAATTTGTAATCTATGCCCATTTACAGAAAAAGCATTTTCAAACTGCCTGTTTGTTGTTTGGCATCAGTTATTGTAAACTGGCGCCAGTGTCCTTAAATTTGCGCGCCCGGACGATCTACAGTTTCCGGCACAAAAGAACAGCGTATGGGAAGAAAGGCACGAAACAGGTTTGTAAAAAACGGCCAGATCATAGAAATCCAGATCGATGACTATGCATTTGGCGGCAAAGGCAGCGGCAGGATTAAGAACGAGGACGGCGAGTTCGTGGTATTCGTAGCCAACAGTTTGCCCGGACAGTTTGTGAAAGCGCAGGTCAAGAAGGCCAGCAAGAGTTTTGCGGAATGTAAGTTGATGGAAGTCATCACCCGCTCAGCAGATGAGGTAGAGGTGCCTTATCAGGAAATTCCCGGCGCGCCTTACATCAAACTACCCATTGAGAAGCAGCATGCCTACAAAAAACAAAGCACCGTCGAGCTTTTCAAGCGCATTGGTAAGGTAGCTGATATCGAAGATAAGTTCGATGAGTTCATCACTTCGCCCAGCACTTTCCATTATCGCAACAAGATGGAGTATGCTTTCTCTGCAATCGGCTATGACCACGAGCAGAAGACTGATGTGGACGAGTTTACCTTGGGCTTTAAAAAGCGAGGTACGTGGTGGTGTGGTGACGATCTGAAGAAAGACTCCGGCCTGTTTGACAAAGAAGTGGAAGACAAGCTGAAGCTGATCAAACAATATTGCCAGGACACAGGACTGGCGCCATGGCATGCGCCGAAGCGGGAAGGTTTTTTCCGATACTTTGTGGTGCGCAAATCTTATAAAACCAATCAGTTGCTTTTTAACCTGGTGACTACTTCGCATGACTTGGCAGCGTTTGATTTGCAAGGGTTTTCGGATTTTTTAGTCGCGCAGTTTGGTGATCGGGTCGCGGGTTTCCTGCATACCACCAACGACGAAATCGGCGACCGGACTATTGCTACGACGGGAGACATTCGTCTGATTTATGGAGAAGACAAGGTGGTAGAAGAGCTACTGGGGCTGAATTTTGAGATCAGCATGAAGAGCTTTTTTCAGACCAACCCAAAATCTGCTGAGAAGCTCTACAGCAAAGTAGTGGAATATGCGCTCGACAAAAAGGAAACGGTCGATAACAACGTAGTCCTCGACCTGTTCTGTGGCACTGGAACCATCGGTCAGATCATCGCTTCC
>ERZ1740068.991-NODE-991-length-10510-cov-10.240363_pt1 | contig 10510 bp, 8 predicted proteins | sample MGYA00581735_ERZ1740068 | MGnify/ENA primary metagenome ERZ1740068 (study PRJEB43018, sample SAMN04849740) | marine metagenome | isolation source: floating plastic debris | place: Pacific Ocean | collected 2008-08-30 | study: EMG produced TPA metagenomics assembly... | reverse complement strand
AATGTTGGCTCGCTAAAAGCCGATAGTTTATATTCATACACTTTGTCCTTGCTATCTAATGGGTATGGGGGACGACTCCAACATACTTGTAAGACCATCAGTATATCAAAGAAATCAAAATAGAGAATGGATACAGAAATTGTGAATGACAAGGAAAATGTTGTGCTTACTGAGGCTGAAGTGGTTGAAAAAGTGTTACAATTTGCCAAGTTAGAGCTTAAGTACTTAAATCCCAATGTACAACAGGTATATTTTGATCAGCAGCTTCAAAATGATGATTTGAAGCTTGTTGAATTGAACCAAGCTGTCACCACACATGTTGAAAATGGCGGGAAACTGATTATCAAAGGCAATGACACTGATAACTGTGTCATGTGTACTGAAGACCAGACCTTTGAGGTCAAGGACACTGAAATAAGCAACTCACTACTCCTGGTGCCTGGGTTAAATGCGGAGTGCGAACGCGACACATATTCAGGGGAGCTCTCGCTCAGGCGGTCTGAGGTAGCCGCTGTCTCTCACAATTATCTGGAGTTGCGCCCAATCCGGCCAAAAATGAATGCGATTACTGCTTTGTTGTCTCCGAGTACGTATGAAGGACCTGAGTATGAGGAGAACGTGCGAGATAAGTTCACCATGGATGACCTGTTACAGACAATTGCCGCAAGTGACCTTGAAATTCATGAATGCCTGAAGAGCATGAAAATTGTAGAGCTAGATGGTTTTGTGCGTCTCATTGACTTTGATTATTTGTCAAGAGTGATTGGGTCAGTCACCGCGCTGCTTGATGAGAACTCATGGCACTTTGACTCTTTCAGTCGTAAGGAAACCTTAGAGGTGCTGAAATCTCTCTACCCGGCAGCCCTCCTTGACTTCGTCTTAAAATCCTACGGCGCACCTCAGTCTGAGGAGTGTGGTGATATGTGGTCTCTCTCAGAAGATAAGGTTCGTTCAGATATTTGCAAACATCTTCACAATATTGAGCTACCCGGCAAGCATTTCAGCATCTGTTTTGTTAAATAATTTGTTTGGTACAAAAACTTTAGGCCTAGGCCTATAACTGGTTCTTGGTTCAAACTGCTGACGAACATCTTTATGCCACTTGCATAGATAAACCTTGTACATGTACTTGTTATTTGATTGCAGGTTTGCAAGTATTTTGCTGAGATGCTATTGCGCCCAACGCAGAAATTCAACCTGCATGAGTTTTTGGAAGCCTGGAAAGAAAGCGTTCCAGAAGGAATGGTCACCTCTTTGTCACAAGTTTCAGGTGTGTGTGTTGTCAAAGCTTCAATAGTCTCTGGTATGCTCGTACACTAACAGGCTGTCTTTTGGGAGTAAATTTTTGTAGTGGGTCTTCAGTTGACACACCGACAATGCTTAGTGTTACCAAATCTTCACTCAAAGGTGTAGAATTGGTAACTATATCCTATATTGACTGTCAGCACGATCTCTTTTGTGCTCGCGTCAAAAAGAAAAATCTGAGATTCCCTGTGTTATTTCATAACAGAATAAAAATATGAAAGAGTTATACTGAGCTTGCTGACTGGGGCTTGCCAGTGCATCTGTTTTATCGACTCCATGGCAATAAAAGCAGATTTAGGTAGTGGTACCTGTAGTCACCTTAAATGAACTAGTATAAAGTGCTTTTACCCCATCTGGAAGCCGTTAGTTTTTATGTTATTTTAACCAATACCAAACTTTTGAACGGTTATAAAAAGTATAAAAACTCAGCTACACATGTAAAGTATTGGGTGATATTTTAACTACAGGTAAAACTTTGCTTCATATGTGGCTCTTGAAACTAGTTATAAAAAACTCTGCTCTTCTGCTAATTCTCTATGGATGAAGTCCAATGCAGTAGAGCAATGCCTTAATATTGCAAGTAACAGCCTCACACTCATCTAGCTCTGATAGCTGAAAACAGGTATAAAATCAAATGGATATACATGGAGTTGTCTGTTTTTTTGCTCAGACAAGGTAACTCCTTACTCCAGATTAAAATATATAGATAAAATGAGATTGAACCCGGATGCCAATTATATACATTCAATTCATCAATCAATAAATAAAGGAAAAAGCTACTGATATAGTAGTAAATTTTATGGAATGGCTGGCTGTCTCAATTTCAATATGCCTGTAGGTTGACATTGATACCATCTAATTTTCCTGTTCATAATGGTGTCAGACCAAAAGTCTAATTGTCTTTTTTTCAGGTATGGCGTTTGTGGATAGTAGTAGTGAGCCTGCAGTCATAAGATATTTCCCTGTAGAGCAGCTCTCAGCAGATGTGAAGACAAGATTTGAGCAGCTCTTCTCAGCTAAGGACTACTGGACACTGGGTGAGATAACTCCCTATGTAGAGCCGATGTGTATCGGCAAACTGACTGTCAGTGTACTGGTGATGAAAAATGCCAGAGGCTTCAACAAAGCTGGTGTTAAATACTATACATCTAAATATATGAAATCATGAGGTAATTGAACTTGAAAATCTTATTGTTTCTGATTTTTTCTATATTGTAGCCTTTATTTATATATGTAATATGAAATGCTGTTGGCTTGGATGATCTCAATGATATGTGAGTAAGAGAAGAGCTATTACATTTTGAGGGGAGCTATATTGCAACCCAAAAATTGCAAATTTTAAATAAATATCTGCACATTAGCAACCTTTATTCCATGAAAGTCATAAAACTTCCCATTTTCTAAATGTTGTGTGCATTGAGAAGACTGGTACTACCCACAATATATTCATCAGAGGTACTTTTTCAGCTGTCACTATTGGCCCTTGCTCATACTCATTTCACGGCCATTATAATATTTGGTACTATGTTATGAATGTATGCCCATTCGTTTGTTTGTCACAGCTAAGCACCCACTGGCATGTACCAGTATTCTTATCCGTCAGCTTGACTGCGGGTGGTGCTATTGGCTCCCCATATTTGACAATCCTTGCGGCACAGAGGCTTGCATTATGCATTGCCTCACTTTCACTCTGTTTGGATATCTCCAGTAGCTCTGTTCGCCTTCTTTCTTTTTGTTTTGGGACTTCAGTGTCTAGTCGTATTTCTGACCATGAGCGACTCATAGGGTTGTTAGTGATGTATTTTATAAGAGCTGGTTGATTTCTCATGTTTCGCTGTCTGGCTTTGGTAGTTATCCGCTCTCTAGACTGCTCCATGCAGTACATCTGATATCTACAACACATAGGCCTTAATGATTTGGCTGAATAGTCATTGGAGAATTGTCTCATTGTACGTACGTGGCACTTTGAGAAAAAAATTTTGCCCCTGGCAAAGGCTTAACAGTTCGCCTTCGTGTTCCGATACATTTGAGGGTGACAGAAATAATGTTGTTGACTGGTTTATTCACATAAAAGCTAGTGAGTTAATATTAGCTATCGTTAATTCATTTTTAGACATTCACTGTGATCAGTGATGTGGTTCAAGTTGTGAATTTAAAGGGGAATGAATGAATGAATTTTATGAAGAATTTAGAGCCTTTGAGAGTTGAACTAAGAAGCAAGAGTGCTCTGCTGTTAAATACAATGTCCCCCCCCCCACTTCCTGTTCTGGGACAGGAAACTGTGGTTGCAAGCCTGAAATTGAATTCTCCACTATTTTATCTGTCATGTCATCCCGTACTATATGTCATGGTCAAATTTTGACATGTCCTGCTTGATTATGAGCCAAAATGTCAGAGAATTGGACAAAATATTCAGTCTAAAATATTTTGGGGGCTACGGCACTGCAAACTGCGGCACGGCACTGCACGGCACTGCAAACTTTGAATACGCAGTATACTTGATAAAATTAGGCTACACCAATAAAATGTCTTGATCTAGATGACATCAGTGGACCACTGAAGTTGGAGGGCTGGCTGTATAATGTTGTAATTCCTTATGCCTGTTTTAATGAGAAGACACCTTTTTATAACCAATTTTAGGAGAGGAGGCATCATTTTATTGGTAATTTTGGAGAGGAGGCCCCATTTTACAGGCTATTTCAGGGAGGAGGCACAATTTTATTGGGTAAAATTGGGAGGAGGTTGGTGGAGTTTTTTGATTTATGTCCAAAATTATGCTGTAGGTTGGCTGGAGTTTCATTTTATGGTCCATGTTCTACCTGGAGGGTTGATCATCTAGATCAAGTTATTTTATTAGTGTGGCCTAGCGCCTATGGTAATGTTGATGACATCCACTTTATGTTGCCAATAAAATCTATACTAAGGATTGAAGCGTAGCAATCTATGCATACTATTTGTGGACAAAAGAATTTGACGAAAAGTTGACAACAACCAGACTTTGGTATACTTCTGGTACTCCAGCCTAACCTCCTGCCCCCAGAAAATTAAATTTGTGATACTCAAATCACTGATCCTTCAAGTTGGCAGATTTTACTGTCTTTTAAAGATTTTGAAAGTCACAGGAGTCAATTGTCTATTTTTGAAATCATTTTCTGTTTTTCATACAAAATGTGACAGCTGCTTTTCTGCAAAATTTAATCCATTGTCATTCAGGAAGATTTGGGTCCAGTTAAATATCAAACCCGACCTGCAATCCATCTTTTTTTACAAAACAATCACTATTCTCTGAAATATTGCTTAATAGTGAGACACAACTGCAAACAGAAAACCATGTACAACAGGCAGACTGTGTATTATTTAATGTACTGTGAGTAGGGTTCTCTATACTTGTGAGAAAAATGTTGCTGGTTATTGTCGTGTAGTCAATCTACTTGCCAGAAGTGCTGGGTAGGGCCTAATACAGCAACAAGTCGTTATTCCTATACCAGTATTATAAGACTAAAGCCTAGTTGCAGTAGAACTCAGGACTTTTCTCTTGAAAAGTCTAAATAAAGAAATACCTGTTTGATTTCTCGATGCTCTCAATAGTTTTAGACATTCTCACTTTCTCAAGCTTGTTCATCTGTTCAGCTTTCTGGTGGTTCTTGTATGATATGTGCTTTATATGCGCCATCCGCTGTTTGACGTTCGTTTTTCCACGATCCATCCCTTATTGTCAACTTATTTGTTTGTCCCGATTCTGATTGAGGTTACACTACCCCTCGCCACAGTCTGAGGCCTCAGACTAGCAAAGTTTATGTGTACTGATTAAAACTAGTTCAGTTTGAAACCTCAAGCTCTATCCTGACCCGCAGTGAAATACTTCTAAATCGGGATATCGTTCAATGGCCGGTCTAATAATCAAGAGTGTCTATTGGCAGCATGAGTCTTTAATCATCATTATCAGTGAGTAAGTCAATCGATTATCACTTCAGGTGCACTACCAAAAACAATGGCAGCTGCATGTTTATAGATTTTTGACACAAATAGCTTTGAGAAATCCAACTGTGACACATAAAAAAATCAATTGCTTTCCGACAAAGATTATAGCTGTCATAAATGGTTGCTAATACCTTGATAGCTGTTGAACCGATTTTTTGATCATATGAAACCAAAATTGGCTAAAGATCTTGTTCACTGAAGAAAAATATCTCAGAATTTTGCATGGAATTCACAGTGACTATTTAAACAGCCGAAACTTTCAGATCATCAAAAGCTGTGTGCTGGTCGTGGGTTGTCATTATTAGGGCTAATCAATGCTGATCAATGATCATCACAGATTTATTAATTAATAATTTACATAAATTCATGGCCCATTGCGTTATCTCTAGCCATAATCTGGGGTGATGGAGAATAAATGTTATGATTCTGGTATGGACAGGTATTATGCCGATTAATGGTATTAACTTGTAGATTTTTTATGTATGTGCGTAATATAGGCCTGAGAGGAAGACGAGGTAGTGGGGGTGGAATGGTTCAATTTTGAATAAATTGTGACACTATAGCACTGCTTGCTGTCACCCAATATCTGCCAAAATTGCCAAATAATGCTGCTGTCTTCAGATTTTGACATCACAATAACTGGGGCATTCAATGTTCCAGATAGGCCATCCTTTAAAAGCAGGGTATTCAGGACAAAAAGTGGCAACTGGCAACTGAAATGGGTATTGAAAATAATTCAAGTTTGGAGTTATCTCTACTTTCTGTTCATCGTTCCGTAGAGAGTGAGAAGTGAGAAAGATTCCATCCAAATCTGAGCAGCATTGTGAGAGACTGTACTGTACTTCTTTGTTTGGATAGTAATCACAGTAAAGCATCCAGCTATATCTGCTGACCTCTCTGACCCTATGAATGATGCAGATTTGGTATCACTCCCAGAACCATAACGGTATTACCTTAATTCCCGGGAATTACTGCTCTAGATTTTGATCAGAGGAAAGATTTAGTGTCACCGCCGCTGAGATGCCTATCAAAATCTGAGCTATAGACAACTATACGGAGGTGGTCATAATTTTGGAGACAAAGAACAATTTTTCCATTCAGGAGCCAGAAATGATGGTTTCTGTGGTTATGACTAAAAGATTTCAACTCACATTCGTCTCCCAGTGACAAGCACAATTACATTATTACTTTGATGTGGTCTAACAAGTGCTCAAGAATGAACTATTCAACTATATTATTATTTATTTTATTGACTATAATGTTGAGGAGAAAGATATATTGTAGCATGTATATGCCAATATAAAAAGCTTTGTGCTCATAGCTCCTCACTTCTGCAGGTCGTAAATAATTGCCCCCCAATCTGTACATGATCTAAGTTTCATTACACCGGATAGTGGTATGGGGCACAGTTATACAATTGCAACTCTGTCTGCGGAAATTGGTTTGTAACGTCGTGTGATATCCCAAAACACTAAATCCCTCTCATAGCCAGAAATTTGTGGTAGATGAAATGTTTTCTGTTCCTCGTAATCTGATATGCAAGTCCACCATTCTTTTTGCTCAATATTCTGGCACGCATTTTAATCTCGTTAAAAGAAGTTACGCGTATGTCTTCCTGATTGTGTTTTGAAATCCATGCTAACATATTATTGTTCATTTGTTAATTTGATTTGCTGCCATTGGATGGTGCAGGAACCAACACTTTGATTTTGGGGTTAATATAATGGGTCCATGACTTATTGAGACCAGATTATACTGGTAAATACTGTACCTCCTTTAGGTTTTGGGTTACAGGCAAGTTAACCCATTGGATACCGCTTCATAACATCAATTGTGCGCACCTAGGTATTGGCCCATCGTTAAAATTCAATGGTATTGTATATTAATCCCGACCAATATCATTAGTACCAGTACTCTGGACCATTGTACTTTTGACCAACATTATTGGTAGCGGTTTCCAATGGGACGCAGAACACCACACCTAAGCCAATCTATTGGCCTCTCCCTTCCAATTAAAAAGAACATGACCCAAGTACATCCTGTTAAGGGAACCCTATAAGATTATCGGTAGGGAAGTGAAGTGGGTCGAGAATCACAGGCCATCACAAGGTTTGGATAGGGCAGGACACAGAATACAAGTACGTCATTTGCATGTTGTTCTACTCTTCGTTTCCCAACATTAAGATGTATTTCAAATGTGCACCATAAAATCCCCATGACTTAAACTAAAACTGGAAGGCAGCTACAAAAGTTTTGTACTAGCTGTATTTAATTAGCGGCAGTCAAGTTCATGGTTACCAATTACCAACTCTCAACAACCTCCAACGTTCAAGTATCACATCAAATAACATACTCCATAAAACACATCACAGGTTTTGTTAATGTGCCGTGCAGCGTTTCAAATCGTCAAAGCCTATGATCAATGAAGCATTAGCAGTGATGTATAAGCTATGATCATTGGTAAAGGGGTATATATCATCATATAAAACCAGTCACTCTCTCAGCCTCGATGGTTCTCCCGCCATACCATGACATTAATCATCAGTTCCTCTCAAACGATCACTCACCATAGTTGTCGAACGGCAGAGGCCTAGTAACTCCAACGAGCTTTCGTGATAAATGTGCCTGCTATTTATCATCAAAAGCTGTTTTAATCAAAGCAATCAATCTCGGTGATCTAGTTTTATACTAGGAGAGCCGTGGCTCATCATTTACATACTACTGCTGGGTCAGAGTGAACGTAGTGGCTGGAGACTGGCTCCCATGAGTAAAACTAAATATAGTAAAGGTAAGTACGTTGCTGGTATAAAAATATATATTCTATGAATTAAATTTTTCTATCATTCATTCATCGTTAGGTAGGTATACCTATTACTTAGCAGTGAGGCAGTACGTCTCCAATTTTTTTTGCGTTCATCTTATACAAAACTTGAGTGAAAATAAAAATGAAAAAAGTTCAAAGCAGAAGAAGCGGATTTAGATATCTTGTTGTTATTTATATTCATGCTGCAGTGAAGGAAATAAATACACAGTACGGTTAATTAAGTAAGCATCATCAATTTGAACTTGATATAAGGGCGCCCCTTCACAAAAAATGTGTTCATGAAACGGACTCAGTACTGCAAAGGCAACCCACAAGCCCTTCACAGCTCACCTATTTCATATTCTGCGGAGATAACTTTGCAATTTTCTGGAAATAGTTTTTTTCTATTGTTAGCTTCGCCTTGTTTAGTTTAGTAGTTGTAAATTCAAGGGTTATCCATCTTGCTGAACTCCTTTATTGATTACACAATGCATTAGATTGAAAAATAATTGAAACATTTTATTACGAAATGAAATTTAGTTCTTACAATAAATCATTGGGTCAATTACGCCCCCATTACGCCTTAATGACTAGCTCATGCCCCAAATTATTATGAATCTGGGCTGTAAAATAATGTAGTTTAAAGGTGTCTGAGGCATATGTTCATTAGGCTATTGTCTATCAGTAAAAATGTCAAGCATGGCATTTCCCAGCCCCTAATTTTATATCACTGCACTTAGTATCTCATAAGCATAAAGGTGTGTTCCTAATGTAGCCTCAGTTCTTAGTTCACTATATACAACTCCATTGCTGCCGATCATGACACTGTGAATGCTCGCCATATCTCGAGGATCCATTTAAATTTCTTGGCACCAATTTGTGAATTTTTCTGAAAACAGGATGCTGCTTGCTATGCAATTAAGCACTTTCCATATTAAATCAAGTGATGGAAGGTTGGATTTAAAATAAAATATTCAGCCATTTAGAAACATTTTTTCCTAGGACCACAGGCTAAATGTATGCATTCATGATGACAGGATTCCCAGGATCGTAGGATATAGCAGTTGCTATCATTACTGTTTAACAATCAGGCTCTGTTGTTTTTTATGCACAGGCTGTTTTCTGTTTAACCGCTGCTTCAGTCTTTTCATAATAGTGATATAGTCTGGAATATAGACGACGAGAGTCTTCATACATGTCAGAAAAAGCTATACAAATTTACTTTAAGGGTTCCAACCGTGGGGTTGGACATCATTGTTGTGACTGACTGCCTTCCATAAGTCGTACTATACTATAAGTCAGAGTCTGCATGATACATGTTGATGTGGTGGGAGAGACGATTCTCTGTTCGATTCATCTTCCACTACAGGTACATGTCTGTTTGTTCGTTACAGTCACCAAAATGCATTCAATTCACTTGTAAGAGAGATTTTGAGCGGTTTCCTTCAAAATTTTATACAATCATTCAAATCAGCTTTCACAATCAACTTTTGGATGCAACCTTTTAGCATTCATTTTCTGATGGGGCTGCAACAACTTTGAAAAAACTTCTATGGTTTTAGGTTCAGTATTCAAATTCCAGCATGGTACGATGAGCATACCTGCTTTCCTACCCGAGATATAAATAAACATTTGGCTTTTGACCCACTTTGCCAGTAATTTTTTCGCAGCTTTTCTGTCATTAAGCCTGATATTGGATTGTTCATTGCTAGTTCCTGAAACGGTGGCCAATATTTATGCCCACCAGGTACTAGCAATGAGCAATCAGATCTGATCATATGGCAATCAGCAATGGGTTTTCAAAAAAAATGGTTTTAACACGAAGCCGTTCGTTTAAACGTTGACGAGAAAATCAAATCAGTTTTGAGTACACGCTTCAGCTGTGATGTGAATTTGGAATTCTTTTATCATGCTGAAATTTTTACGTGGCATTTATTCACTGGTTGCAAATGATGGTCCCATTAATATGAATAATATCTTTTGAATATGATCACGGTCAGCCATTTTGAGCGAACATACAGAATTACAAAAATTCCAGAACTTAAATTAATATGATATATGTAGTCAAATTTATTGTGTATTCTATAGAAATGAGTTTGAATATAGATAAAAATCAGTATCACATTCACACCTCTTTCAGGCTCATATAACAAGGACAAAGTTTGGTCCGATTGTATTCCCTAAAGAGACTAGATAAAAGGAAAAGCTCGGATCCGCATACTATAGTAAGAAGAGGTTTTATTTTAGTACATTGTTTGATATTATCATGTTTTAGCGCTGTTGTATCTTTTGAAGGGACACAGAGTAAGAGAGGTACGCTCACAGCTGTCAGTGGTAGAATATCAATCACTGTGCCTGTTTTTACTGCTCTGAAATATACCTGTCGACATTTCACCAAACCCAGCAGTTTACATGCAAGCA
>ERZ1740068.990-NODE-990-length-10524-cov-10.964084_pt1 | contig 10524 bp, 6 predicted proteins | sample MGYA00581735_ERZ1740068 | MGnify/ENA primary metagenome ERZ1740068 (study PRJEB43018, sample SAMN04849740) | marine metagenome | isolation source: floating plastic debris | place: Pacific Ocean | collected 2008-08-30 | study: EMG produced TPA metagenomics assembly... | reverse complement strand
GATCTCTGTCCAACTCTTCCTCAATCTTCGAGAATATAAGATTCCAGTCACCATTGACCTTAGTTATGAAAGTATAAAAGCATATGTAAAACATGATGATATCGGTGTTGAACATATAAGAATTGCATTGTAACGCGCCCAGACAACAACTTGACTTGGCAAGGCGAGATTTACATTAATATTCTTTACATTAATATTCTTTACATTAATATTCTTTACATTAATATTCTTTGGGAATTTTTAGCATGAAAAAGATAAGAAAACAGGAAGTATGTTCAAAACTGCCTTGTACTAAACAAATGAGACCCCATGTCATGACCACATGTACAACCAACTTGGAGTCTGAGTTACCACACTATGTCTTAGTAATATGGTGACATTTCAATAGCAAAAAATCTACATACGTGTACTTATAATTATAGGCCTACCTACGTACTCCAATGTTGAATCTTGCGAGCAATTCCTTCAGTTTGCTCTGGCTCATTCGAATTTGATGACGAGTCATCAGAAGTTGGATGATTTGAGCATGTGTAAACCCTTTTTTAATGTAGTTGTCTAGAATGTCTCGGAGAAATGGATTGTCCATGCTGTGCTGTGGAATGCCAGGTCGTTAATATTGCCATTCCTCCTAGTGCATTGTGATTTTACTTTGATAGACTGAGATCTTTTATTGCTGTGAAATTTATCAAAGGTGAATATTCATTGCTATTATTTGCATCAGAGAAACTTTAATTGATGCACAGCAATTTTACTTGCAGAAGAGAAACTTTATTTGATGCAGAGCAATTTTATTTGCAGCAGAGAAACTTTATTTGATCCAGAGCAATTTTATTTACAGCAGAGAAACTTATTTGATGCAGAGCAATTTTATTCGACGCATATAAACTTTTAATGTTGCAGCACAATTTTATTTGACGCCAAGAAACTTCATTTGATGAAAAGAAACACTATTCGCAGCAGCACTCTTTATTAAGTTTTCCGGCCTTCTGGGCCACGGTAGAAAGCAGCATAATGCATAGAAACATGCAGCGTAGTTGTAAAGAATTGAGTAGAAAAGAAGTACAGCAGATACATAAATAGGTAATACAAAATAACCAGTACATCATACAAGAGAAGGGATAGTGCAGAGCAGACTAATTAAAACTTATCGAATTGCTGTTGCCAGTTCAAATATATATATGTATAGGGAAGATAGGTAGAGAATAAACAGGTAAAGTAATAGCGATTGGCAAATCAGAAAAAATTGAGGTAGTAGTAGAAAAGAGGGTATATTATACTCTTCAATAGTAGTTTATGTCATCAACTGGTACCACTAAAGGTTGATTCCATTATAAACATTTCACGAATATTGTTATACATTTCTTTTCCATAAAACTTGGCTACCTTGGCTGCATTACTTAAATATATGGCCTGTGAATGAGTATTGAGAGATTTCTATGAGTTGAGTTCTACCCTGTCCTCAACCATCCCCAGCTGGTTTGAGGTTTAAGTGAGCAGTCTACTATGGAATTTGTGAGAATGTCAAGTTTGTTCATTTGTGGTGTGGTATCAGTGTCAGCACTTTGTAATAGAATGAGGTGTAGGTTACTGATGACCTTTTCTACAGTATCTGCAAAATGCTGTTGTTTAGTGAATAGGTCAGCCCAGAGTCCTTGAAAACAAACAGCTGTACTGTACAATAATGATCAGCACCAGCCATGTCTGACATTAAGATTTTACGGTCACTTTTTCTTCCCCTTTTTCTTTTTAGCTCCCGATTTAGAACCGGATTTGTTGGTAGATTTGTTTCCTGATTTAGTACTACTTTTCCCGGATTTTCCAGATCGTGAACCTTTGGCAGATTTAATATCTTTATCCTTATTGACCGATGGCACATACTCCACTCGTTTTCCCACACATTTTTTCTAGAATAAATAAATTCGCACATGACTGTAAAAAGACACAGAAAATATTTATACATCGAATGACTACATGTTGTGACCGGACCAGTAGCTTATGTTGTATACAACAGTATTGGATAGCATCTTATTACCACATCTAAGCTCCTGTTTATCCACTTCCATTGCTACAAGTATTGACAGAATACAATACGATGGTGTAAAGTCTTCAGTTCTGGTGGATGAATTCAGATTAGAAACCCTGTTACATATATCATGACTTTGTTTTCAATAACAAACAGTGATATAAACAAATCACAACAAATACATGAAGTTAACTGTTTATTTTCAGTCTAGTCTGGATTATTTAAGCTCAAATTCAAGCAAATAATGGTAATGGCCTACTTTGTAATTGAAAGTGACCCAAACACTTGCGCTAATGAGCAAGCTAATCCATAAACCCACAGCAAAGGTAATATCCCACATTGTACTTTTCCAAAGCAATTAAAATTTAAAATTTAAAAACTGTAAATTTAAACAGCGGTGATTAGAAAGAGAGCTAATCTATTGCAGACTGAATATTATTACACTATGATTCAAGTATGGATATCAGGTGCTGTACAAGCCTCAGTAGGTACTTCTTGCCCTCTTTTCCGATTTTCAAGGTATGGTTAGGCGATGCCACGGCCAGCTTGAGGGTTTTCAACGCCTATGACTTACATGTGCATCAATGCAACAACTTGATGTCCCTTGGTAACAAATCCAAATGGAAAAAAATATTGTTAACAACCGAGCTTAGAATTAGTCGAATTTCTCATTCACGAAATTTTATGTTCCGATTCCAGTGTAACTTGCTTATTTGGTAATGTATTGTACAGTACATAGGCTCTACATCCTAAAAGGGAATGTGGCCAGCTGCCTATCGCAGCATTGAACACCCTCATTAACTGAGAGTACCAATGCCGTTGGACAACTTTCACCCCAACTATCAACACAACAAAGCTATCTAGTAAAGGCGGACTCAAGTTAGTAAATGTTATGGGAGGCAGCTCGGTACAGATGAAAGGCTGCTGGTAATAAGAACATACAGAGACTACATTTGCACATTTTCACTCACCTGATTGCATTGCAAGCACCATGTACCTTCCTTCATAAGACCTGTACCGAAATCTCCTCGAAGGCACTCTCTACAGAAACGAGTGCCGCACCATTTACACATGTATGTCTGCAAATAGATTATGATATATATAGCATCGTAAATAAATTAAAAATATCACTATGAAAAAACCCCCTATGTTGAAAGCAGATTGTTTGTCTAGTTTGTACATACATATATGAGTTATTTGATATTCTCCTACTGATCATATCAGAGAGGATCAGAAATCCCTAACTTGTCAGTATATTATCACTACTCACAGTATCCGTCGTTGTACAGCCCCAGCGACACATAGTCAACACTTTCAATCCACACTCTCAAAATAACTGCAGCTATATCATCCTCTGTTGACTGGGTAATATTACCTTTGCCTAGTCTAGCAAAGCTGAAACAACCCACACTTATGAGCTGAGAAATACCCTTCTAATCTCAGATAAGCACTGGCAGTAAAATAAATACACATTCAGCGCTGTGAAAGACAGCTACATGCATTAAAATCCAATCTAGGTTTTTATAGAATTTACGTTCAATTGATTCAACAAAGTACTTAGCTACGTGCCCAGTTACGAGAAATAACACGCTGCCTTTCAATCTGAGCACACTATGTTATCTTATCAAATATAAGTAAGGTTGCTATTTAACATTTTCAGCGGGTTGCGCACAGATAAAATGTAGCCGTGACCAAAAGGAAATTGAACTCTCAGCAGACATTTAATACTGTAACAACGGATTTATCGATGAATATTGACATCGCCATCCGCGTCAATAATTAGTCTTGGGAGCTCCTCAGTTATGGCAACACATTTCCAACACTCGCATCGCTTTAGAAAACGTCCTTAGAAAAATTGGCATGATCAGAACAATGTTTGAGTTAGACCCATAGGCATATAGCAGTTATTGTAAGCCTATAGTCAGACCTGAATAACTTTAATGTTGAAATATTGTAAATTATACTAGTAATTATTACAGTTTTTTTTATTATACTGTAGATGTGAACCAAGTGACATCGCTAGTGTGTAACATCGGCCATGTGGAAGTAAAATGTTAAGCGATGGTAACTGGCCACATTATTCACAACATTTATTTTAGGATACAGAATTGGGGCTGCATAATATGCCATGCATAACAATAACAACAGTTATGTAACATTGGTAATAAATAATTCCAACAAGCTCTGAATGACAAAAAGGAGAGAGAATTTCTACAGAGGCATCTGCTTAGATATACATGTATGTCTCAGAAGTACCATAGAGTTTACTAAAATCTATAATGAGGAGACAATGTTTTTTTAGCACTTTAAAACTAACGCAAGCAGCTCATAGCAGCCCTGCGAAACTAGATAAGATTTGAAAACCAGACCATCTGATCATCCACGCAAACATATGCTTAAACTTTTACCCTGAAGGCATTACACTACATCCTCTGTAGACAAAAAATGAGGGCCCAATTCGCTTCATAAGCAATGGTCCATATACAGTATACAAAAAATGATGAGCATAGAAATACAACAATCATGAGCATGATGAGAAATGAGAACATTCCGGCTAGGCACGGTAATCACCAGATGAATACTTGGCTGATTATTTCTGCTGCACTGAAAATAAAACCTGGTTTGCATAATGTAGAAAAAGAAGAAGGAGAAGTGAGATGATGGACTATGGCTGCAGTGGTAACTCCACTCAGCTACTGACTGTAGGAGGCAACGACTCTATGTTACTTTGAGAGTGTTTGAATGGTTTGTATATATGAAGGAGCCTGGCGGATGAATGGGAGTTTTAGGAGGTCCATTGATATAAAAGTCATCGTATATATCTTCATATGTGGCTTGTGAAACATTGACACAAGGTTCCGACGCACTTCTTACAAGTCTTGGCATACTTGTTTTCACTTTATCTAGCTGCTCCAGGATCTGCAACAGAAATATATGTGCCCAATTAATGATATGTAAAGTTAAATATGGTTTTGTCCTCTCAGCAGAAGAAAAATTAGACTCAAATACTCATAAACACAACGACAATCCAGCAACAGTACCTCTGTACAAACAAGTGCTGATTATAACACATAACTTATAGATACAGTTATACTGAAGCTATCCCTAGTCAAAAATGGTAAAATTGAAGCATAACACTCCAAGAAGCTTGCTCACAATGCATATATGCATAAAGATTCCCTTTAGTACATTTTGAGATTCCATTTAACCAAAATATGCTTATTGCTCCTTACATATTACTGGTATCGTTTCAGAATCATGGTCACAACCTAATGTTATGCAAGGCGGAACAAGATTAAAATCGCCAAACCCTCAGAAATCCTGTAACGCATATACCTCTGGAAATAAAGGTCGTTCTTCTCTTTTCTTTTTGATACAATGCTCTATCACTGGTTTCATACATTTTGGTGTCTCAGCTTTCAACTTTTTCAGATCTGGTCGTAGGAATCCACTTCCTACCATGAAAAGGATCTGCAACAATAAAGGATGTTAGAAAATAATGTATTAATATGAAACAAATAATCTGTAAATAAAATGGATAAAATAGCTGGCATAAGTTCTGGTTGATCTGCACTTGGCTACGAGTAACCTGGAACCTAGAGAAGTTATGTCAGACATGTCATGACAATGCTAACCTGATCTCTGTTGCTGATATTGGAATAAGGTAATGTTCCACTGAACAGCTCATATAGAACAATACCATATGCATAAACATCTGAACGGAATGTATAAGGGTTATCCTCCTTCATTCGAATCACCTCTGGTGCCTGCAGTAACAAAAAAGACGTAGGTATCATTCCAAATCTAATACACAAGATGAGAGAATAAAACAATGAAAGTTATGATTATTATGTTTCAGCATAAACTAAGGCAACAAACACGTCCAACTTTCAAATATATGAAATATGATGTATTTAATTAGGTTATATGCCTAATTATCGATGCCAACTTCTATAATGTTCCAAGTTACTTTCATGGTAGAAGACAAGTCCAACTACACAATTCCATTTCATCTAAGACACGAAACAGCAACATGTAATATTATGTGCACGTACCATCCACAATATGGAGCCTGTGGGCTGGACGAATTGATGTGAGCCACTCCAGCGAGTTTTCACTGTGGCTAATCCGAAATCACCAATTTTAACAGTAAGATCATCTGATAGGAATATATTATTCGATTTCATGTCTCTGTGTATAATATTTTTCGCATGTAAATAGCTGTAAAAGGCAATAATACACTGGGTCAGTGATAAAATTGAAATTATGTCTTTCAAATTTGCCGTGAGTGACATTTACATGTAAATGATGCCAAGGAAAACCCGTACTACGCAAATGCATCAGGAAAAGTAGTCATGAAAAACCAAAAACTACATAAAAATTTACCCCACAGTGAGAAAAACCTAATACTCAGCTATGTCAATTCATTGTATATGTGTCTGACAAAAAATTGGTGATATTATAAAGAGATCACTTACTCCATGCCTTGTGCTGTTTGTCTGGCTATATGGAATAAATCATTAGAGACAAATTGTTTTTCTAGCACATGTAAATGTTGGTAAAGACTTGAGCCTTCACACCACTGTGTTATGATGGTGAGCTGAGGGGTTGAGGTCCATCCCATAAACAGTACCACATTCTGATGTCGTGTTTTCCTGTTAAAGAAAAAAAAAGACAGTCAAAAGATGAATAACCTATGAGATATCTTGGATCAGAAACATCGCAGAAAAACTTGCAACTGCAACAGTATTGTTAAGAATTTAAGGATCAAATCAAACTTTGCGCAATACCATTGCATTACCAGCTATTGCTGAAGTCCCTCTAAAGTCTTGACAATCGGATTTGGATCAGAAGATCTCACATTTATATGAATTGTATAATCAAGCTAATTATAGTAAGTATGAGGCTACTAACCGTAGTACGCTGACTTCATTTTTGAAGGCTTGCATCTGCGCATGAGTTGGATTGGTGACATTGAGTTTTTTAATAGCCACATGACCATACCAAGAGCCTTTGAAGACAGTCCCAAATGATCCAGAACCTATTCTCTCACCAAATGTTATATCTGTATGCACTACTTCCCAGTCATCATATGAGTCCCTCTTACCCAAACCCATATGCTGCTTTGCCTGGATAATAAAAAGTAGCCATGGTAGTTTCTAACATTAAATTACCAATACCGAAAAAATAGATGATGCACATACATACATCTACATCCTTCAAATAAGTAAATACCTCCTATATAGAAAAGATAACCCCGAGTTTGAGTCCTTTGAGGCCACTCACTGTAGCGTATATGTTAACTTCCGGGACATGTTTGCTCCCATCAGTGTAAAACAACCTCCCAACAAATATCTTTCTCTTGTTTAATTGTAAAAAGTATAAAAGTGTTACCTAATGTTTCAAGTCTTTTAAAGGAACCAAAAATATAGCCGAAAAATGTTGGGGCCTCCACTATTCAGCATATTGTTTTTGTGTGTGTGAAAAAATGGAAACTTGAATCACGATTTTGACATCAAAAGTTTTCCAAGTTTTTAACTATGTTAATTTACCTTATCGACAGGACGTGGTATTGTTCTAACTGTGACATCATGACTCGCTTCTACCATGTCTAACCTGGAATCTTCCGGTAATGTTGAGCTAACATCGTGTAGGTTTGGTCCGTCACCGAGATTTGAGGCTGATAAATAAAATTGAGAAATTTAGAAACTCTACATATACCTGTAGCACAATGTTTAACTCCCTAAATTTTTGGGAGGCAGGCTACCGTTTCATATGAGTTATACAGAAACCATTGTAACAATGTTATCCTAAGAAATATTGAGTCCATGTAACCAATGAGTTACGGATTGATAACGAATATGTGTGGACATTGTTGACCAGCTAGATGAGAAATCAATTGATATAACCAACAACACACTTAGGAGTTGTGTGTATCACTTACGACAATACTGTATAATGAGAATTGAAACATACCTGCACCACCAATAGTAGCAGCTTGAGATACATGCTATAAACAAAATCAGAAAACAAAGCGTTAGAATTCCAGCAAATACGGAGTAAGAAATATGCAAAATCTCATAGGTTATTTCCAAAAGTATTTGTTACTCAAGTGTAGCCAAAAGCATGCGTTTATGATACATGTATATCCAACGGCAGTGGCCAAAGATTTAATCAAAATGATCGAACACATAATTGAATTTTGATATAGAAAAAAGGTGATCTAAGTAAGTAATTATATTGCGGGGATTAGCAAAAAAGTTTTTTCCTGAACACCCAGGACCGACACCGTAAGCCATTTGTAAGGTTCTTGTGTGATTAGTGCAGGCGAGGCTAAATCACCAAAATAAATCTAGAAACAAGTAGGTGGGTCTCTACTCTACATGTGCACAAATCTGCTGCCTGAATCTAGGGAATTATAGTGGTCACTTGGGGCTTGATTTGAACCAGAAAATATCGATGCCTTTAAATATGCTCGTATTTATGATGACACTAGCGAAGCAGTTACCTACATAATGCATAAAACACATTGATCAGCATTAATTGGGACAGTATGCTGTGTACAGTACGCTAGTGTATTATTATTATTCTATTAGGGATTAGAGGTGTAGGAGTTGTGTGTAGTTACAGGATCAGGGTGTTTGTAGGGGTTTTGGGGGAGGGGGTGCCAGGTGAAGGAGGATGAGGAGGATGATTGGATTATCTCACCTCGTATTCCTGATGGCTGGCTATGGTAGCTAGTAGAGCGTTATTAAGGTGGTGAGATGAAGGGTGGTTATACAGGTGGACTGATTGTGTGAGCAGATGGGCGACGTTGGGGGCTGATGATGATCGCTCAGTATCACCCAGAGACCTGGCATTACCGACCATTCCTCCTCCTCCTACGCCGCCTTCTGAACTGAGTAACCTACAGATTAGCCAGCACTTCTAATTACTCAAGAGTAATAAGTATACACTTCTACTATCGGGTGCTGCTAGTGATCACCGCATACAACCAACCAGTGTGTGAGCGCATGAAATGGCACTAGAATAATGCTATCAATAAAAAAAGCCCACCTGTTCAATAGATTTTGTTGAAAAAAATCCTAATGCCATTTCATGAGATCAGTAGTAAGAAATATAAGTAGTAAGAAAAACGAAAAGTGGATAACTCTGGGGGTTTTCTGGAGTTTTCCACTGTTGCAGACAGAAATGACACAATAATCCAAAAAAGCATGGATTTTAAGCATGTAGATAGTACCAGTAGATAGCACCAAAATCAATGTAAGACAATGGCGCATTAACATGTAGTAGATCCAGTTTGCTCTTTCTCAGGCATTTTATGTTCAGATAGTACATTCACTGAAACAGTGAGCGCAATCAACCAATCCCCAATCTCAACCTCATTGGCTAAAGCCAAAATCAGGTCTATAAAAATGAGCAGCGCAATTTTAGATAATATAAACTCCGAGTATGAGCGCAAAGTTACACTTTGGAGTTTGGCCTTTATCGATGGAAAATTGGATTTTGAAATCGATTTGTTAAAGTCACGCTCCACTCGGATGTACAGGATCACTCTTCTACAAATCTAAGAAAAATTCCATTAGAAAGCTTGGCTGATGACTATTTCTTGCCACTTGATTAATAAAGATTAGTGCAGGGTACGGTTATGATCTGTTCGATTATTTAAAATTATTTTGTGCAAGGCAAGAAAAAGTATTCAGCCAATCCGACACCGACGAGCAGAATTAAAGCGGAGATGCTATTGGTAGTAGTACAGTGCAGAACAAGCAGTGTTAGAGCTGTGTGAACAATCATTCGTTTCCCTTGATCATCGATCGATCTATAAGTGCAGCTGTTCTCACTGTTTACCTCAGGAGTTTTCTCCTCCTCCCCATCCGTTTGGTCATCTGGAGCTGCCACTGCATTGGCTAGATCATAGACATTAGGCACCGATGTGGCACGACTACCAAATTTGGCATTACGTGGTAAACTTTTTGATGTCCCTGGTTGCATCGGTTCTCCAGCTAAAATGCTATGATCACCAAACATATTTATAGCATGATTCAAATGTCATTTGAGTTGGTGTTCACAAATAACAACAAAGGGGATAAATGTTGCTAATTCGTCTGTGAAGCAAGCATACACCTTGAACTAGTAAAAACTGAATTCTCAAATGCTTTTAATGGGCAAGGCTTAGTTATTGCAGAAGTAGTGTTACTGATTCAAGGGCAGACAACTACACGCTGGCCTCAATATATATTTCCAGTGCATTGGCATGTATTTACATGGATTTGAGAAACGCCTCATTCCTGATCATAGCAAGCGGTCATCACTGGGAGAGAGAGATGAACAGGCAAAAACCTGAACCATTGGTCCATTGTATCTGCTGACTATTTCCAGCAAATCAAAAAGCTAATCATAAGCACTGAACATTGGCATGTATTTACATGGATTTGAGAAATGGATCTTGCCTGATATCAACAAGCGGTCATCACCGGGAGAGAGATGGGAGTAGGCAG
>ERZ1740068.989-NODE-989-length-10525-cov-8.209074_pt1 | contig 10525 bp, 5 predicted proteins | sample MGYA00581735_ERZ1740068 | MGnify/ENA primary metagenome ERZ1740068 (study PRJEB43018, sample SAMN04849740) | marine metagenome | isolation source: floating plastic debris | place: Pacific Ocean | collected 2008-08-30 | study: EMG produced TPA metagenomics assembly... | reverse complement strand
TCCAAAATAAAAAAAATAAAAACATAGCATTTTTATAAATCCATTACAGTAGCAATGCTCTACGCTACGTAATGCGTCATTGATGTTGAATGTACTTTTGTCAGCTATTTTTAGGCTGACAGCAGCAGTATCGCAGTGCTAGTGTAATGAGCGACGTAAAATGTAAAACGTATACCGGAATGAAAATAACGTGAGATAAGGCCTAGTAGAAATAACGTTGTGCAAAGCGCAACAGAAAGGATCAGATTGCCAATTATAAAGTGATCATTTCAATGATTTTGCAGTGTATATGGTGTGTATATGTACAAGTAACACTGTAGTCTGTATGGAGTTTCTGTGGATTGCTTTGCTGGTGTTGTCAGTTGTAGGCCAAGATGGAAACAAAGTCGGGCAAGTATCTTGAGACTGTCATTATTGTTTTGTTTTGATATTATTGTTCATGATGATAATCTACATTTACGTATACTATAGTAATTATGTGATGACAATCACAGAAAGAATTTTGAGATTGAACGAGTTGGGTTCCACCACCAATATTATTTGCCTTCATACTAATCACTGGACAGATTGAAATGGTGGTATTATACTTAGGCGCCATTTCAACAAATTTTAGTCTTGTTTCATTTACGTTTCCTCGCACTTGGCTAGCCCCAACCCCAAATCACTACCTAATTAATGTCCGAAAAGCCAGTGTGATGATGCACCTAAATTCTCAGTTTTACCTTGATATAATCTGACGGGACCAATCACATATGAATATTAAAATTTTTTCATGTTTTTCCTCGTGGTAACAGGGCTGTATATGACAACACCCAGTGTGTTCCGCTGGATGTATTTCTGAGTGGTGACCTGGCAAACTACTATGTGGGGGCGGCAAACGTTGGACTCTTTGGCAAATCATGTGATGGAACAAAATCAGAGTAAGTAGAATCGGCATTCATCGGTTTATTTCAATAATTCATCATCCTAGATCTATGTTGGCCTGACCAGTTTTGGGCCAACATTGATGTGGCCTCTCGGTATAGGTGCATCCATATGATCCCCGATATTACCAAGATTGATAGTGGGTCACCCGTGGGTCGGTATGTTTGTACTGATGAGAGACTATCAATATTACCGATATTTGCTTGCGATATATGCTCGCCGACATATGCCTCTCTATAAGAACTTTATAGTATCTAATTTTGTGAATCCTCAGTTTCAGTACATTTTTGCCGAAAATTGGTCAGCATTTCACAAAGACTTCTGCATCAGTTAATACATGTGAGACCTTCAATTTGAAAATCCAAGATATCAATATTACCAATACTTGATAAATCGACCCAGCAGTAGTCCTGACCTGTCCCGACTTCCAACCAGAGACAAAAATTGTCCACTCCATTTCGGGTATCATTATTGTGGTCTTACCATACCCAGGGCAATTATGACCTCAGCGTAGGTGCCCGCAGACCCAGCAGGTGTCCTGTCTTGAAAAGGGGCAGACAACTAAAAAGCTAAACATGATTTCCAAAATTATTAATTGACCAATAGGCCTATGGTCAAACAAAAGTTTTTGAACGGTTTTTAGGTATGACGAGTTCAAATATGACTTTTAGTTTGGGCTAGCGCTACTGTTGCTACATCAGGTGTAAGGCACTTTTAGGTCAAACTCACAATGAATTTACGTATTTTGGATAAAGTTTGGCGGTCAGATTTTCCACTCACGTCCCTGTGTCGCACCATCCAAAAAGGCAGGAAGTGAACTAGAGTAGGCCTATAGCTTATCATAGGCTCCACAGCTAGTTCAGCTACTGAGCTTTATTTGAACTTGATTCTGAGAGAGGATAACTCTTACCTGTGAGCTCGCGTTTAAAATATCGTCCCCACCTCAACTATCATACAGCCCCCAGATCCAACTCACAAACACACAATGTTAAAGGTATATAAAGTTGTCAATTGCGTATTCCGGATTACCATAGCCTAAATTTTGTTTTTTTTTCTCTTCTCTTTAGTGACAGTCAATATTGGTGGTCGAGACACAATAAATACTGTCGATGGTCAGCTGTGAAATCAGTAGGTGATCGGAGAATGAACACTCATGCTGCATGGTGTTTTGATGAAGATAACAACGAAATGGAATGTGAAATACTCCCTTGTGCAGGTGAAGAATCTGTTGCATCGCAAATTACCCATGGACAATGTTTATGTAATTACCCCACATGATGCAAATTAATATGCTCATACAGAATTAAATTTAAAATCCTGGTTCAAATTCACAATGTATTTAAATATAAGCAAATTTTGGTTTTTGAATTTCAATTGCGTTGTAAACTATTATTGAAATATTTGTGAAAGTCTAATGACAAGCTTAGATTTAACTTCACCAAATTTGCCATCACTGGCGGAATAGCTAAGTTTTTATTCCAAAAAAAGTCTTTCCAGCAGGGTAACAGATGCGATTGTTCTGAATGCATAATAAGACACGCAGTCATATCCTTGGTTCTATGAGTAATTTTAGACGCTTGCAGTCAGATTTGGCATGAACGCCATTGCTAGATCGCGTATTTCGGATCAGTTCACGTTCTCTTTAGATATGGAAAGATAATTCTTATTTCCCTAATGGTAAGAACAAGCAAGCAAGCAAGGATTTTTCCTAAAAATCCTTGGAACAAGCGTTGAATTTTACATTGTACAGTGAGTGGACCAAACACTAACTATGGTACAGAGGGTTATGTGGGAAGGACAGTGCTTCAGTTAGAGAATCGTCATCACATGTTCTACTATAGAGGCGTCCCAGGAGCGGATAAACTATACTACACATACTACCCTACTGATATCAAGTGTATAGTAGATAGAACTCCTAAAGGTCCCTCGATTATACCATCTGATATACGAGGTTATAGAGGTGATGTAAGTAGGCTTAAACGTGTCTCCTTATTCAGTGCTGCACTGACCACTCCTACTCCTTACTGTAGGGTTAGGATTAAGTGTATCCTCATCATTATCCTTGAATAAGTGTTCCGACTGAGAATATTGAGAATATTCTCCATTCCCAAAATGCAATTTTTCATTGGAATTTCCAGAAAAAATCTTTTATGCTATCATTGACGGAGTGTGTCTGGGAATTCCAAAATAATGCATCGTGGGATACTCATAAACAAGCCCGATTCAACAGTGTTCTTGTTTTGTCTATGTTTCAGGACCCACATACTGAATGATACTCGGTCCACGAGCAGAGATATTTAGTAATTATTTCCGATTATATCTGACAAGTGAAGTGTAATGCTGGTAAACTACGAGCATGTTTAAAAGACAACCCTCTGGGAGTTTTTGTTTCCATGAGTAATAGGTAGATCAAGTTTTGCTGCACTGGAGTTGCTCCCCCTCGACTGGTCACATCGCAGGCGGCTGTTGCGGCAGGGGGCTTCTGCGGCAAAATGGCAAAATGGATCAGACTTGATCTAGCTAATGGGATTGTAACGATTGAATGCTTTTCCAAAAGAAATTACACTCTAAAAGTACTTACAGCTTGTTATCGAGAGCGTTTATCTAAAGATCTACACAAAAAGCAAAAGAATAGATGAGAATCATCTTACACTTGATGAGTACAGCGGTAAGATCGGCTGTAACAGAAATCAGAAGTATATATCATCAGTATTCAACCAAGGTGAGAGCAGCCGCATCTGTACAACAGTGAAAGTAAATGTTGAGTGGAATGAAATACCAAAGAGTAATAGTTATAGTTATGTTAATAGTAACAGTAATAGTAGTATTACTCCTTGGTATTTCAATTGCAATTTGCAGATCTTACATGCTGTCATTGACGGAGTGTGTCTGGGAATTCCGAAATAATGCATTTTGGGATACTTGTTAACATGCCCTATACATATAAAATCGGAGAAAATATCAGTGGACAGAGTAGGGATAAAAGAGACGGATATATGATGTTGAGATAAAATACTTGCATGTGACCTACAATTTTTTTCGAATTGGAGTGGCCTAGTATATCTTTTACAAAAATGATACTGTATTTCTTGGTTCATTTACTAGACACACTGAAAGGTTATATACACTGGACTTGTCAGCCTCATGAGTCACTAGTAAAGAGTTGTACTCTTGCTGATTGTGGGGATGGATACGGCCTAACACCATACTTCTATAGTGGCAGAGGACCAAAAGGCAGACATATCTACCAAGAAACCGTGCGGTAAGTGAATGGTGGATGAGTCTGAAGCATTATTATGTGTAAGAATGTGATCACTGTAATCAGAAAGTTTTCATCATCTCTTTTTTGGAATCTTTGGAAGCAAGAATCAAAGTTCCTTTCCACCTAAGAAGCCAAAGTTCATAATAACTAATCCTGTCACCTCATGACAAGGCTGCGTAATAACCACCCTACTAATTGCAAAAGTGTATGTTTTTCAATAGCTTTGGTTTCTGGCGAAGAACTTGAGTATATGTTCTTACTGATTTAACAAAGACCCGCCTCCGATCCCAAGACCGCCGCAGCCAACATGAAAATCACACCCAACAAACACAACCCAACTGCCCCCCAGTTTTTCATGCACCAGCCAATCATTATTTTGGCCTGTATATGATGTATACATGTTTTTTGTGATAGTTTTGAGATTAAGAATCCACAGTGGTACACAGGCATATTGACGAAGAGAGACGAGGAAAAATTCTCAAACTTCTTTTGGGGTAAGTTCTGCAGAAGACAGGGGCTATAATTATGACAACAGCTGAAGGCTGAAAACCGGTAGTTGTCCACTCTTGAAATAGGAGCGGACAACTAATAAGTGAATGAAATTTTTTTTAAAAAGTACCTGTATTCAAATTCACCAATACGGTCAAACAAAAAGATGTTACAGGGTTTTCAGGCCGTTGAGTCCAGATTTGACCTCGATTGTTGCTTCAGATGTTTTTAGTAATTCGATTTTTTAAACTGATCATCACTGTTTTTAAAAGTTTTCTGCAAAACACCAAGTTTCCGGGTAAATCTAGGCCGTCAGGTTTTCCAGAATGCACACTCCTACTAGAGGAGTTGTCACCCTAACACATCAATACTCTACACGATCCAAGTGTATTAATGAAAATGAAAATCTTTGACTTGAACCAAATTGATTGAATTCTCCAAACTTCTAAGTGCTGGGCAACCTTGATTTTCATAATTAATTCGCAATATCGCATGCATACTAATTATGGTATTGGGGAAATATGGAAAAATGTGGAGCAAGGTTAAAATGCGATAAAAATTAAAAATATTTAGTTATGCCAATCTAGTGATACCACTGTTTGTGATTTTAATTTCATTTAGTCAGCAGTATTTAATTTTATATTATAGGCTCTAGACCCAATGGAGATGGGGTAAAGTATTCTAGTTGTGAGGCAACAGTTCAGTCTACTAACGCATACCCAGAACTCATAGAAAATATTGAACAGTATAACAAACAGCTCAGTGAACTTGGAAGAAAATATGCGGAGGACTTCGTACTGACGCCCATGACTGATCAGGGTATGATGCCTTATACTAAAAAATTATCTTGGCACGCTCATAACAAAGACTTATTTGTAAGATTAGCCAAAACACGCTTGTAACGTGTGCGTAAATAGGTTGAAAAAAAGCTCTTTGCGGTGTGGCTAACACTGTTTTGGTAGCCAACGCAAAGGCGCATACAAAGCATACTGATCCCTCAAACATTCGGATAGGCCAGTCTACCATGATACATATCAATGGAATCACAACTCTGATTGGCTTATCATCCAATGATCCAAATATCCTGACAATGACTAGAACTATGTATCAATCAAAAAGCCTGCTCTTTAGATAACGATCCTCTGTATTCAAGCTGAGGTTTAACTACGGTAATATTGTGGCTTGAAGAAAAAAAAAACCTGTTTCTATCATTGGGAACAAATCACCAATCAGTTAACTCCTTCCCAGAATGTCTTCTTGAGTCTTATTCCTGACACGGTCCAACTAGTTCAGTATAGAAAAATATGATAATAAAGTATTGTATATTCCTTTATGCACAAACCAAACATATTAAAATTGTTTTGTGTCATTACTTATGCAGGTTTTCTAGGATATATTGGTTGGCAGCCACCGACTATTTCCATCTTTGCTGTGGAATATGAAGTACTCCCTAGTCAGCCAGATCCACAGAGGACATTTGGATTCCTACCAGGAACTAAAATACAGTATAAACTTCAAGTTAAATTCGGTTTTCTGCTTCAAAGGTTAGAGGTATGTCGCAGATGACAAATTTTCTCTATAATCCAGTTACCGTTACGGTACTGTTCTTGTTTATGACTTATTCCCTAATCACTGAACCCACCTGTTTTTGAGATATCCAGATTTTCAGCGATAAAATTTTTGAAAAAAGCAGTGCATATAGCGCTTTTATCTGCAGGATTGAACAAGTTCTAGCCCTTGAATAAAGGCTAAATACAGATCAGATTGAACCAATTGCCAGAAAGAAACATAATTCTGGATGGAGAGATATCCAGATTTCACCGATGCAGTTTTTTGGGATTGTATATAGGAGCTTTAAGTGGTAAACTGCTTCATATTTTAAAATACAGCCATCAATTTCAAATTGTTGATTTTTTCGATGGGATGAATAGGCGTTATCGAACAACTTTTATCTAGATTATCAGTTTGAGGATTTGTGCTCAGAATGATGATAAATACGAATACTGTGCAACAACTTTATCCACTATATTCGACATTTTGTTAGTTTGGTATAGAATATGATCGGAAACATAAATACTCCACTGAGAAAGGCAAACTAACATATATTGGATGTGACTCTAATTGTCATATCTATCAGAATGGAGATTCAGATTGGGTACAGGACAGTCAGAAAGTTGTTTTTGAAGATCTAAGGTAAGGTTTGACACCGGTATACGTATGCTAGAGACCTGGTAATCATTCATAGAGATTGCAGTTGACTTTTGATCGACGACAATACGCCTTGTAAGAGTTTAGATTCAATCTGCTGATGAATATATGCAATGACTATGAGGTTGAACTTAATCTGTGCTATGAAAACTCCCAGGCCGTGTTTATGGTGAAAGTTTCTCTATGCATATCTTATTTAATTCATTATTAGTATAACTTACCATCTCTGAGTGTCATAGACCAGCACCTTGGTATGCCTTCAACTTTTCGGCAATTATGTATTTTGTGAGGGATTTTTTTAGAGGTAATAACTAATCAGAAAATTGGAAAATATTGTCTACTTTGTTTTTCAAAAGCCCGTTTGTAGACATTCCTTATCAGAACTGTATAGCTGGTCGTGATAGTGTGAGAGAGCCGTATGTGACTGTCAGTCTGATCAGAGAAATAAGCATGGAGAGCGTTGGTGTTCATTGAGCATTCGTCAAGGAGTACAACAATGATGTCATATATATACTATGGTGAATATATGGAACTCAATGGTATGAATGATTCTGTGTAATGGTTTTAAATTCTGAATGTGTTGCCAGAATTAGGTGGAGGATTCTAAATAAAAACTGAAATTAAAATATTTGGCTTCCAAACTGCGTAATATAACGTAAAGAGGTTAAAAAGGGTACAGTACCAGCCAGCAATATGTCGGTTGAGAAGTCCAATACCGGTGTGTATACCACACTAACTATCAGTTAGCATATTATTTTAATTCAATGATGCAAATTTTGCCTCAGAACACCTGTGTGGGAATGAAAATGGCCTACACTCCAATTAAAATTAACACCAGTGATTAACTTTAAGAATCCTCAAGTATGAGTGAGCTTATTGAAACTGATGGCATACAAGAACATAGATATGGGATTAAAGTTGCCTCTTGTTTTCTATTGTTCTATATACAATAAACTATGGATCCACACAGAGAGAGTGCTATTATGTCTGATGACAATGCATAACACAAGTTTTTATATTCTAGTTGACAACCCTGCACATTGGATGGATTGGGGAGAATGGTCAGAGTGTAATATCACATGTGACTATGATCTGGAACACATCAGAAACAGAACAAGGATATGTGATGAGGCGTAAGTCAGACATTTACTTGTTTTGATTTGAGTACGCAATATAATCCATCTTGGCTTGTGAACTCTAGACTGACATTGCGTATAATCTCTTCGATATAAAGTTTCACTGTGTCAGGACAATCTACTCTAACGGGGAGACAATTTTGGAAATTTTATGTAATGGCATAGCTAAAACCCATTGCATCAGCTGGCAATTTTATTGGAATTTTTTACAGTTTTGAAACTGATTTTATATTTTGCTATCATCGAAAAAGTTTGCGAAATTTGATGATTAGCTGAATTTTAAATAAACAAAGTTGAAAACACGAAATCTTCTCTTGCTTTACTTATAGTGTTTCTCCTCATATGCCTGTCAGTTATTCAGTTATTTTCTTTTTTAGTGCTTTAGGGCCGTATTACAAGTTTAGAGGAGAGTTGTTCTACCCTCTGAATCAGTTGTGTGATCGATCAGATACTGCTTTAGTGACCAACAGCAAGTATGAGTATCAGAAAGAAAGCTGTTATGGTGATCTGTCTTGTGTCACTCCTGGCATCTGGGAGTCAAATTCAATTTTCCCTCCCTGATGATGACCTTGTATGCATCACTGTGTATATGCCTATGAAACAACAACATAGGGTTGTCTGGTTAATTGAAATGCTTGCGTTTTTGTTTATAGGCTTCAGTAAGTGAAGAAAACAGGGAGGCTACTTTTTGGATGAATTACATTAATCTGTACCACATAGCCGTAGGTGTGCTTTTTTTGGTTCTTTGAAATGCAACGCATGCATGTATCATAAATAATTTCATAATTATTGATTGGTGGTAAGTTTTCTTAATGACTAATTTCCTATAAATTGGTACATAAAAGTTTATTGGGTTTTGCAGCTGTAGACGCTGGTTTGTCGCCCAATCTGGAGGTTGAAGGTCAGACTATAGACTTACGATCAGTTCCGCCGACATTTCTGCCTGATTCAGTCATACAGCTCACCAGACACGTTCACCCTGACAGTGAGTCATTATAGCCTGCTATTTATCTACTATGCATGTTTTATGTTGATTATAGAAAACTGCTCACGGCATTTCGACCAAAAAAATAACCAAAGCTATATGCTAAAGTAGGCTCAAACCAATGTATGGCTCTGAATCGCTATTCCAAAGTATCAAGCATAAATGTGAGCTTTTATATTGCGGTTATGTATCTGATTCCGTTCGTATCACAGTTGGAGTAGATGGCTTGTTGGAATTACCGAATGACACGACAGCCCGCTGGTATGAGTATAATGAGAGTCATCGGTTTTATCTGCCTGGTGGTGAAGCTGTCCAGATGATTGCTAAACCTGGCAGCTCTTTCTCCATCACATGGACTGTAGACCTTAACGCTTCCAATGTGCATCAAAATTGGACAATCGATGTTTTCGGTAGGTGTAGTAAAGAAAGCAGAGTTATTTTGCCTCTTGTGGTAATAAATTCTTGTGATTGCACACAACATGCACTGGTACTTTTGATTTTGTAAACAGAGATTGGAATGAAGTTTGTCCTCTACTATTTTGTCTAGCTTTGTCCAGGCTCTAAAGGTTCAATCAAGTTTTGAAAAAAACTCAGGCGTGCAGACAAAGATTTGTCTTATATGTTGGTTTGCATTTTGTTTTTATATGACAAATTTGCCACTAGTTGATTTATTGTGCTAACACTTCATGACAAGTCAAGATGCTGAGTTAGATGTTTGTCATTGATATACATACCGGTATACGGTATTAATTTATTAGATATTGGGAAGGCTCAGGGACCATTGATCGATTGCTTGAGAATGAACATCAATCCATGTTATGCAGGCATATATCAGTACGGAGCTAATGACGCTATTATCCTACGTCGTCTCAATAGATGGGTAAGGTTATGCCCTCTCTTGAAGTGGATAATGCAATACGGAGTGACCTTTGATGAATTATCCATTATCAACCAATCAGCTTGCAGTACTCTTGACTGAGTACTTAACCACCAATCAGATTTTGAGTGTGGTATATGCATGATTTGGAATTTCCAATACATGAGAAGATAATTAAGATGTTCACATGCCCTATTTGATTCAATTAAATCGTCCAATGGCCTAAAATAAAGACCTGTATTTATTATTGAGTGATGAAGCTATCCAAAAATCAGCTTAACTAGTTAGCTTTTGGGCACTCTGATACATAAGTCTCATGATTATTGTGCTTTACTAAGGTACAATAATTTTCTCTCTCACACAATGCTTGTATGTTTCAGACCAAACCTTCGGGGGATTACTGGGCATATCAGTCAAAAAGAGTCAAAGAGGATGGGATTTCCAACTTCCCTGAGTCTGCTACATTCCTTAAAAACCTGTAAGTTTCCGCATGAGTTCAACTACAAATGCTCATTCCTCTATCTTGAATGTGGCTCTCTTCCAGTTACAGGTTGGATTACATAGGCTAATGGTTCCAAGCATGGATTTACATTTATGGATAAGCAACTGCTGTTGACAGCGGTGCGTTTTACGCAATGTCGCCT
>ERZ1740068.988-NODE-988-length-10536-cov-8.379544_pt1 | contig 10536 bp, 8 predicted proteins | sample MGYA00581735_ERZ1740068 | MGnify/ENA primary metagenome ERZ1740068 (study PRJEB43018, sample SAMN04849740) | marine metagenome | isolation source: floating plastic debris | place: Pacific Ocean | collected 2008-08-30 | study: EMG produced TPA metagenomics assembly... | reverse complement strand
AGCATTGCAATGTTGTTGAAAGACCTGATAACCCCTTGCTTCCTGTTCGGAAAAGGTAGTTTCGCCCCTTTTCACTTTGTCGTAGCGCGCATTGGCCGAAACCAGTGAGGCTTGAAACTGCGCAAGTGCTTCAAGCACCTGCTCCCCCGTGATGGTGGAACTGCCAAAAGCAGCGGCTGTGAGGGGAGGGTAGAGGTGGCTGTTGTTGAGGCGGTTAACCACTTCCAGCAACGTGTTGTCCATTTCCGAGGCATCGGTCAGTGGTGCCAGGGCTTGCATTTCCAAATGGTGTACGGCACCGTCCCACATCAGGTTTTTCTGCCATGCAAGGTTGAACAAGCCAGGAGCATTCCGCTTTCCAATTTGGTCGCGGATGCCGTGGCTCAAGTCATGGTCGGTGTGGGCAAAGGCATTGTAGGGCGAGTGGCAAGAAGCACAACTAATGGTGCTGTCTTTGGACAGTGCCTCTTCATAAAATAGCACCTTTCCGAGCTGCTTTTGAGCCTCAAGCTGAGCGCTCCACTCCGGTTGGTACGCGGGCGCAGGAAAGTGCTCGGGAGAACCGTCGAAAGGTTTCCGAAAGGAAAATCCCCAGATTGTGAGGACCAAACCCAGATAACACCATTTGCGAAGCGTCATGGAGTTAGCGAAAAACATTGGGTGAGCACATCGGTCATTTGAGTAGCTTTTACGCCAGGACTCATCACTTGGTTATGTTGCCGTAGAGCCTCTTTGTTGAGGAAGCGATCGAGGTGAATTAAAATTTTGGTGTTGCCTATTTGCTTCACTCTCAACTTCACCTGACGTAAACTGTTATGTGGGGCCTGGTAGCCGCCCAGATGGTACGCAAATCGGTTTTTACGGGCCGGGCATTGCGGAGAGCTACCTTCGATCTTTACATGAATATATCCGCTTTTCCAGGTCCAATACATGCCGTGCATAGGATCAAGGGTACCACCATGCGCACCTTGCTGTTGCAAAGTGCTGTCTACCCCAATCCAAAAAACCATACTGTCGGCTTTGCCCCGCAGGTGATCAGGAAGAGCGATGGAAAGGCTTTCGGGAGAGGCGGCATCCAATAGTAAGTGCTCGTTGGACCAACGGGCTATTTCTTTTCCTTTTCGTGTCCAGTGAATTTGGCCAAGGTAGAGGGCGACTTTGCGCAATGTCACACTATCGCCCACCGATGGTAGGTAACAGCTTTGGTTCAGAGCGAGTGGCTCACCGGCTATTTGAAATTCAAATTCAAGGGTAGACGGTTCTTTTGCCCTACTACCGCTCACCATCAATGTGATCCAGGTCAACCCTATCCACCAAATAGATCTTCGAAATTGCACAGACAGTTAAAAATAAAATATCCTTACACCCTTAGACTTGATCGCTCTTGAAAACCTGCTCCTTCATTCGAAAAAGATAAAACGATTTTGCAATTACCGCTTCAGAATGGCAAATGGCCCATCTAACGGATAACTTTATTTTAGGTAACTGCATAGAAGAAAGGCGGTTAATGTTAAAGAAGATGAACCCACGTATATCTTCTATGAGTAGCATTTCACAACCTAATTATTCGGAACCTACGCGTTTTGCGTGAGCAGGTGTATGGTTAGCGGATTTAGAGCTACGATTTCAATTGTGCCAGACACAAGGCTGAGCAAATTTCCTCCGTTCGTAATACTTGGTAATCTTGAAAGGAGCGCAGAGAAGTGGTTCGGCAAAGCGTTCTAAACCTAACCAGCCGCATCAATCTATATTCAAAATGAAGGTATTTGCATTCGAAACTCCCCGATTTGAATTCAGGTGCAAATCTGTGCCGTTGAGGCTCCAAATTTGGGACATGGCGGAAGCTGAAAAGCCCAAAGAGTAAGCACATATCCTAAATTCCAATTTTATGTTTATCCGATTAATGGCCATGGCAGCCTTGATGATGGCTGGTCTCACTTCTCATGCACAGTTTGGCCCTGGCGAAGATGGTGCCTTAGGTGGAGGCGGAGTAACCGATCCGGATCCCGACCTGGTACTTTCGTCCGTTACCATGCCGCCGAGCATCCCTTCGGGAGCGGTGCTCACTTTTCCCCTGGTTATCAACAATACGCCCGGTTCTTATGCGGCTCCAAGTACCGTAAGGGTACAACTGGAGGTAGGGCCGTTTAACTTTGTTTATATCGATGTGCCGGTGCCTGCCTTTCACGTATCAGCAGCGCAGCACACCGTTTGGGTGTCGTATCAACTGGATCCTACCATCACCGTACCAGGGTTTACGGTGTCTACTACTTTCGTGACTTTGGATGTGAACAATGTGGTGGCAGAGACCAATGAATACAATAACCTAACGGTACCAAGTATTTCGGGAACCGTAGTGTTCTGATAGCAATTGTTCCGTAATTGGATGCTTTTTGAAGAGGCTGTTTCGCATTTGCGATAGCCTCTTTTTCTTTTCCCGTAAATGCCGAGCAGACTTTCAACCGCTTCCGCTTAATGGCGCACCAACGACAGAAGATGGTATCAAGTCAAACAGCTCAAGTATCAAGTCAAACAGCTCAACGGTAAAACCATCAACCAAGGAGCCTTTTTGTTGAGATAATTTGGGGGCATGGCGGTTGCCGAAAAGCCAAAAGAGTAGGCATCAATTTAATTTTATAACTCATGTTTATCCGACTAACTGCAATGCTAACTTTTGTTTTATTAAGCCTTGGAAGCTTTGCTCAGGAAATTCACCTGCCGGGTTTGCCGGGGTCCGGCACAAGCCCCGATTTATTCGTTCAAGGATATGATTTTCCTTCCACGGTATCCAATGGTGGATGGCTTAGTTTTCCCGTGGTGATTAACAACAACACTGAAGCTTACACCGGTTCAAGCAGTGTGCGGGTAACGCTTGAAATCGGTGGTGGCAGGTATGACTTTCCAACGGCAACAGTACCCGCCTTCAGCCCCACTAATGTGAGTCATACTGTATAGATCAACTATTATGTGGACCCTGCGTGGTTTGTTATCGGTCAGCCGATTTTTCTCGTTTCAATCGAAGCGGATTACACCAATACAGTTGCTGAATCCGATGAGTTGAACAACATTTTTAGTCCAACTTCGCTGGTATCCACCACGGTGGTGCAATAAGCATACACACTTAAATTTAAATATGGATTCGAGGGGGCAAATTTTGCCCCCTTTTTGTTGTGGGTGAGGCGAAGTGAATAATGGAAGTTAGTTGATTTTAACTAATTCATAATCAGTGTATTATTGATTTTGTTAATGTTTTAGTAACATTAAGGAGAGGTTTTGGTTATGTATTGCTATTTTTGCTCCCCCGCAAAGAAGAACCAGCGAATGCTATGCCTTAATTGAGACCTGTAAAAGGTGATTAGCCGGCTGCCAAACTGCTTTACTATCCCTTTGCTAAAGAATTTCTTATTCAAAATCAGTTACCATGGCCAAAAAAGACAGTAAAAAAGACGACAAAAAGAAGGACAAGAAGTCCAAGAAAAAAGGCATCACCGGAAGTAAAAAGAAGGACTTGAAGCAGAAGTCTACCCGTAAGAAAAAGAAAGCCACCAAAAAGAAAGAGAAGCAGAAAAAAGGCAAGAAGAAAAACAAGAAGGGCAAGAAAAAGAAATAAAAGCTTGCGCTTAAAAAGCATTTAAGAAACCGGAAATGCCATGGCACTTCCGGTTTTTATTTTGTATCCAAAACATTTGCGGCTTGCTGCGCTACCGCAGTATCGTAAGTTGTCCTTTGGCTAACACCTGATTATCTGGTAATCGCCAAATGTAAAAATAGGCCCCCATTCCCTGAGCGTTTCCATTGCTATCATTTCCTTCCCACCGGTAGCTTTCTCGCGCATAAAACGTTTTTAGTTCCACCAGTCGACCCGTTCGGGCATGTCGAATTTCTAAGGTTAAAGGATAGGCTGTTATCTCAGGAAGTTCAATTTCCCAATAGACCTGTTGATCGGGCTGCAGGGTATAGTGGCAGTCGGCATAGGGCAACACGATTGCGCGTGGCTGGGTGAAACATCCATCCTGTGTAGCCACCACCAACTGATAGCTGCCGGGAGTGACGTTTACAAAGCGGGGCGATTCCTGAAAATTTTCTCCTCCATCAATGGAAAAGGCAGTTCCTGTGAAGTCGGACGTACCACTGCTCACCTCCAGCATACCGCTCTTTTCTTCCAAACAAGGGGGATCATAAAGGTGTTTTGCCGTTTGTTGTTGAATCGATGCACAAGGATCTACCTTGGGCATTTGTTTGACTTGAAGAGAGGTATCGGGGGGAGTTTTTTCCTTATCCCAATCGGTGATATCCAGGTTGGGAGGCAGTGAAGATGGTGTTTGCGAGGTATCTGACCCATCTAAAATTGCACCCAGTCGATTTTCGGGTAAACTATCATTTTTCGAAGATTCAATATCCGTAGGTATTAAATCACTTTCCTGTGTACCGGTTTCAACTGGTGTAGTCGGTTGACCTTCCGCTGTGGTTTTTGATGGTGAAAAAGTGGCTTCTGTTTGGGCTTCCGTTTCGGTTACGGAGTTAGAAGCAGTTTTTATTGGGGTAGCTTCTGCTACTGAGGGATCCCCGGTTTGGAAATTCCATAGCAAGGCACCTACCAAAGCCATGAGCGCAAAAGTACCTAACCCAAACCACCACCATCGTTTTTTTCGCTGTTGCCGTTGCTGCTCGCTTGTTTCGTGAATGCCTTGTAGTTTTTGTTTGAGCATTAAAACAGCATGCTTCTCCACCAGTTGGTGAGCCGTCTGGGTCACTTCGAGGGCCGCTTGGAGTCCTGGATCTTGTGCAAGTCGATCCGCAAAAAGCCGTTCCTCTTCCCGTGCTAACGTACCCCTCAAATAGGCATCAATTTGCAACTGCTGTTGGTAAGCATTCATTTGAACAAGGTAGTTTTAAGGTGTTGGTGGTCGTTGACCAACCGAATGAGTTTTTGCTTGCATTTGTAATTCTGCGATTTGGCAGCATTCGCTCCACTGAAGCCCATTCGGTGCGCAATTTCTTCCATTGGCATGCGGTAAAACACCGAATAGGTCAACAATTCCTTGCAGCGTTCGCCAATGCGATCGAGCAGCTGCAGCACTTTTTCCCGGTGTTCTTTGTCAATGGTTTGGTTCAGGTAGTGATCTTGGTTAGCCATTTTTTGGGAAGCCATCGCAATGCCGTTGTTCACCGTTCGGTTGATGCGCTTGGCCCGGGTGATCCAGGCGTTGCGGGCCACTGAAAACAAAAAACCATCAATGCTTTTTTGCAGGTCGAATTCCCGTTTCAAGACCTTTTGAAAAAGCGCTACCACTGCATCTTGAAATATATCCTGGGCTTCGCTAATGCTACCGTTGTTCCTTAGAATATAAGCGCGAATCTTTTTTTGAGTGGTATCATAAAGAAATTGTAGCTCGCGATCGGCGTTGCCACCTTGAATCGCTGCTACAATTTCTTGATCCGAAAATCGCTTTTTCATGGAAAGGCTGCCTGCGATAAAAATTACCTTAAAATCGTGACTTGAAAAACGTCTCCATTGGCACAAACCACCGTGTACGCGCCCATGGGCAAAGGCCGATTAGAATCATCCAAGCCCGTCCAGCTCAGGTTTTGACTCGGCTGAAGAACCACCAGGCCGTTTCGGTCAAAAACCTGTGCTTGTGCTGGAATAGCAATGCTGGCCGGGCTCCCGACTTGATTCGGTGCCAATACGAGTTGGGCGCCATTGAGCGGTGTATTTGGCGTTACTACCAACGCTTGCACACACAGATTATCCATCGCTGCCTCAAAACCGTGTAGTTCAAAAGTTTGTATCGCTCCGGAAAGCACTACGTGAAAACCGTTGACCAATGGAGTAGCCGTGTAGCTTACCCCGGCTGGAAGATTCGAAACTACTTGTCCGTTGATCCGGAACGGATTGGCTGCGGTGCTATTGTCAATATAATTCACATCAAATTCAATGGTTTTTCCATTACTGCCAAAGCCACTCAAGTCAATTTGTGTTACTGCATTTCCCTGATACAAAATGTTGCCCGCAAAATTGGTGTTTCCGTTGCTTCCAGTATATCCCGCTGTAGCATGATCGCCAATGGTGACCGAGCCGGGGTCGCCAAAGCCAAGGTAATCCACATAGCGCGATTGAAAAGTGATACCATTGCTACTGTAGTAGACCGTGCCATAAGTAGTTTGGCTGGAGTTCAAACCAACTGAAAGGGTATTGTCCTGAAAATCGATGCATCCGGCAGGTGGTGGTGGGGGAGGCGGTGGAGTGGTTGCCGAATCAACGCACAGGTTGTCCACCGCTATTTCATGACCATGGAACTCAATAGTACTGATGGCTCCCGTGAGCTCAATATGAAAACCGTTAGTTAAAGGAGTGGCACTGTACGTTACTCCGGTGGGCAAAGTGCTGGTGCCTTGGCCATTGGTGCGGTACGGATTGTTTTGCCCCTGACTGTCGATGTAATTTACATCGAACTCAATTTTTCGGTTGGCAAAAGGCAAGCCTGAAAAATCCAGTTCGGTCACTGCATTTCCCTGGTAAAAAATATTACCTGAATAATTACTATTTCCGTTTGATCCGGTGTAGCCGGCTCCAACGTGATCGGCAATTGTCACACTTCCCGGAGTCATCGTGAGCGTATAGTCCACGTAGCGGGAGCGGTAATTGATGCCATTGTCGGTGAACCAGGTTGGCCCATAGGCACTTTGTGAAGTAGGCACCGCCTGGCTAAGTGTAGTGCTTTCAAAATCAGTACAACCGGGCCCGGGAGGAGCAACGGTTTGGCCTTGTACGCAAAGGTTATCCACCGCTACTTCATGTCCAATCCATTCAATTGTATTGATGGGGCCGGTAAGCGTGATTTGAAAGCCATTCGTTAGCGGAGTAGCGCTGTAGGTGATGCCAGCGGGAAGCGTTGCCGTACCTGCACCATTGATGTTGTAGGGATTAGCCGCAGTGCTGCTGTTGATGTAGTTGACATCAAACGTTACCGTTTTATTTCCGGTGGCGGCTCCGGTGATGTTGGCTTCCGTAACCGCATTTCCCTGGTAAAGAATATTGCCAGCATAGTTGGTATTGCCATTTCCACCAGTATAGCCAGCGGTTACATGGTCGCCAATAGTGATGGAACCGGGGTCCAGTACACCAATATAATCCAGGTAGCGCACCCGAAAAGAAATGCCTTGGCTAACGTATACCGCACTACCATAGGTAGTTTGGCTACTGTTTACCAATTGAGATAAGTTGGTATCCTGAAAATTCAGGCAGGTTTGACCTTGAGTAGTAGAAAACAATCCACCAAACCACAAGAACAAGCAAAGGAGAACAAATTTGGGAAAATTCATGAAGTTGTTTTTTTAAGCTACATGCTGACTTATGGAAAGTAACCTTAGGGTGAATTATTTTTTTGATTTTAAGCGATAGCTGAGAAAAACCTCATACCGTTGTACGTTTCCCCCTAAAAATCGCTTATTGGGCGTGAAGTAGGAAAAATACAAGCCCAAATTAGAGGAGGAAACAGCAAGGTTTTCAATTCCGATAAACCAGTTAGCACCCGATTGACTTTCCAAACTCATACCTGTGAGCAATTTATTTACCCAAAGCAGTCGTAAACTACCGGTAGCAGAAAGTTTAGGATACCCCAGTGGTTGGTTGGGAGCATAGCGAAGGTAAGCTGCCGGAATGGCCTTCAACTGCTCCATCAGTTCAAGGGAATATTCACCGGTAAGGTTAACGTGCCTTGGAAGGCGCACTTCCTCCGCTAAAGGCCGTAAAGTAGCATTCGTTGCCTGATTGATATTGAATCCGATGCGCCATTTTTCGTGATAGAGCAGTAGAGACAGTGCACCGTCAAAGGTGTAATTGGATAAGCCTCCGGTTACATCATTGGAGCGGATCACAAAATTGTAGGCCCCTGCATACACCTGTGCCGCCAAGGTCATGGAAGCATTGAGTGGTAAATGCCGCGCATAAGTTCCTCCCCATCGGTTCCGACGGATAAGAAACCCCTCCCGGTCCGCAAACAAGCGCAGCCCCACTTCGTGAAACCCACGATCGTTTTTACTTTTCAATTTGCCTTGAACATCCAGCAGCGATGAGGAAACCCCTGAGAACTGTTGACCATTTCTTCGGTGAGCCAGCCGAACGGCAAGGTCATCGTTTTCCGATAGCGCGATGCCATTGATTTGCGGATCATTGAAAAATTGGCCAAAATACAATGGCATTTCAATGGACTGTGCGGACAGAAATGCCGCCCAGAATAGTCCTAACAGTAGTAGCAGTGCCGATCTCAAAATAAAGCTTTCTATCTCTACAACCAGTGTTTTGAAAAGTAACCTTTGAAGTGAAAAAACTTTTTGTATCTCCTGAAATGGTTTTATAATACCCTACTCCATAAGCCAAATCCAATGTTGATCGAGGCTTTCCTTTAGTTGGCTTTTCCGCATAAAGGTTGTGGTTGTTTCTGAAAAGAAAGAAACGCACTCGGTTCAATGAAATAGGTTGTTGGCCATTTCTCTTTCACGTGTTTTGCAGGAGTGTTGATGGTAAGGTTTTTATAAACAGACGTATGCATCGCCTCAAGGTTTGGTTGCTCGCCGTTTAAGGTGTATTTTCAATTTTTGTCAGTAACTCTCTTTGGTATCCCTCAGCCATGAAGCTATCCGCTTTTTTATCCTTCGTTTGCATTACCTTTTTTATGTCCCTTCAAGGGCACTGCCAGCAGAGTACTGCCATGCCTTCGCTTGCCACACAATTGTCTCAAAGTGCAGCAGCCGCTGAAGCTTCTCTTTTTGAAGAAAAGATATGGGCTTATTTAGAATTTGCTCAAGTACCCAGCCAGGACCAAAAAACACAATTGAACCAGGCCGGAGTTAAGCTTTACCAATACCGACCCGATTTGCGGTGGTTGGCCTCCTTCCCTCCAAATATTGCACCCGAATTGTTGGAGACCTGCGGAGTTTCGCGTATTCGATTAGGAAACGAATTCAATAAGGTTGATCAACGCCTTTCTCAGAACCGTATTCCAAATTATGCATTATCAGGGAGCGGTGTTCGGGCCACTATCGTGGTGGCAGCCACTGGAAACTACAACACCATGCTTTCGCACTTAGAAAGTCTTGGTTTGTCGGTGCAGGTTGGGTTTGCTCCTTTAGGATTTATAGCAGCTAAAGGGTCACCAACTGCACTACTGTCGGCCGCTCAACTCCCCTTTGTGATTTATGTAGAATTGCCGGAGCCTCCTGCCGAATTGGAGTTGGAAGATGAAATGACCACTACCCGAGGTGCTTACATCAACGGTTATTACAATTTGGATGGTGTGAATGGTGATGGAATAACCATTGCTGTGAATGAAGGTGGTCGGGTGGACTCGATCTACAATCCGGATTTCAGAAACCGCCTTGACCGGTCTTTCGAATCCGGCAATACCAGTAACCACAAAACCGGAGTAAGCTTGCGAATGGCTTCAGCAGGAAATATCAATCCCATCCTACGCGGACAAGCTTGGGGTGCCGATGTGCTCTCTGGTGGAATTAACTTTACCAATGCAGCCGCGGCCAACGTTACCATCGTGAGCAATTCCTTCGGATTTGGTTGTATCTCTGCCGGTTCAACTTACAATACGGGAGCTGCTACGAACGATTTTTTGGTGCGTACCAACAGCCGGTTTATGGTTACTTACTCCTGTGGTAATATTGGTGCTTCGGCGTGTTCCACCTACGGTGCCGGCTCGGGTTGGGGCAACATTACCGGACTCACCAAATCGGGGAAAAATATTTTTGCGGTAGGTTCTATGAACACCAACGATGAGTTGACGGGATTCAGCAGCCGTGGGCCGGCCATGGATGGTCGTATTTTACCCGACATCACCGCTACGGGTCCAGGCGGCACCTCTCACGCTACGCCCAACCTGGCGGGCGTCAATGCCATGCTCACCCAGGCCTACCGCAATGTCAACGGCAATCAATGGCCCAATTCAGGGTTGATCAAAGGGATTATCCTCAACACTGCCGACGATATTGAAAACGAGGGACCAGACTACAAATCCGGTTTTGGGCGCATCAATGCCCGCCGGGCCAAAGAGGCGATTGACAACGGGCAGTTTTTCACCAACAGCGTCACCAATGCTGGCATTAGCACCAATACCATCACGGTACCCGCCAATGTCAAGCGTTTGAAAATTACCTTGTATTGGAACGACCGGGAAGCAACGCCCGGCATTACCGGAAAAACCTTGATCAACGATTTAGATTTACGGGTGCAAAATCCTGCCATGGCATGGATACAGCCGTGGGTACTCAATCCATTTCCAGACCCTGACAGCTTGAATGCACTTGCGGTAAGAGCTACCGATACCCTCAACAATGTAGAAATGGTGACCATCGATAATCCAGCGGCAGGAACCTACACCGCGGAAGTAAATGGCACTCTGCTTCCTTTCGGACCACAGGACTATTTCATCATTTACAGTTTTGTTTACGATTCCATCCCCGTTATTTATACCCGTGGTGGAGAAGGGCTGGTGGCAGGAGAAACCCGTCGGATTCGTTGGGACG
>ERZ1740068.987-NODE-987-length-10540-cov-8.459418_pt1 | contig 10540 bp, 11 predicted proteins | sample MGYA00581735_ERZ1740068 | MGnify/ENA primary metagenome ERZ1740068 (study PRJEB43018, sample SAMN04849740) | marine metagenome | isolation source: floating plastic debris | place: Pacific Ocean | collected 2008-08-30 | study: EMG produced TPA metagenomics assembly... | reverse complement strand
CGAAAAAACAGTGGTGGTTACCTCACTTTTGTGGTAGAAGATGTAGACCAGGTGCACCAGCTAGCGCTCGAAAAAGGTTTTAGGGTGAAACAAGCACCGGAGGATACGTTCTACGGCCAACGCCGGATGTTGCTGTTGGATCCCAACGATTTTCTGATAGACGTTTCTTCCCTGATTCCTGCCCGAAATTGAGGTGGGAATGAGTGATTTTTGGACTCGGCGGAAAAAATTTACTAAACAGTGTTTAGTAAATAAATTTTGTTCTCTATGTTTGCACCATGGGAATTGCCGAAAGAAAGGAAAGAGAACGCGTTGAGCTTCGGGATAAGATTATCTCCGCGGCTTCTCAGTTGTTTGTGCAGCACGGTTTCGAAGGCACCAGCATTCGAATGATTGCCAAGCACATCGAATACAGCCCGGCCACCATTTACCTCCACTTCAAAGACAAGAACGAACTTTTCTTCGCCATTAGCGAAAGGGCTTTTCAAGAATTTTTCAAAAGCCTCTCGAAGGTGCAAAACGTGGAAGACCCCATGGAACGCTTGCAGGCTATGGGCCATGCCTACCTGGAATTTGCCAACGACAACCCGGCTTATTACGACCTGATGTTTGTGCTGAGGGCACCTATGGAGGCGGATGATCAAGACGTTTGGAGTGGACGGATGAGCCACAAAATTCAGATCGATACGGTGAGTAAGTGCATCGAAAAAGGCCACTTCAAAGGCAAAGACCCGCATGCTACGGCCATGATGATTTGGTCGTGTGTACACGGCATGGCCTCACTTCGCTTGTGCAATCGCCTTACCATGTACGACGATAAACAATTAGAAACCACCGTGAATGGCAGCCTTGATGTATTAAATCAAATTTTATCGGAAAGCTGACCCTATTTTTTTACCCAATTACTAAACGATGTTCAGTAAATTTTATTCGTTCAACAAATGGTCTCTGATCACCAAAATAGATCGTACGAGACTCCTCTTCCTGTGGCTATGCATAGGATGTTTACTCCCCTCTTGGGGAACCAGTCAAGTGGTGTTGGAAGCCTATGTGGCCGAAGGCTTGCGCCAAAACGAGCAACTGAAACAGGCCAATTATCAGGTAGCCGATAGCCGTTTGGCCCTGCAATCGGCCAACGGTTTGTTGATGCCGACCGTTGAGTTTGGCTCCTCCATGATGTTTGCTAGTGGAGGGCGGCAAATCGAAATTCCGGTGGGCGATTTGATGAACCCTGTTTACAGTAACCTCAACGAGCTAAACGGTTCCAACCAATTTCCTATGATTGAAAATGTGAGCGAACCCTTTTTGCTCAACCGTTTTCAAGACACCCGCTTGCGGGTGGTTCAACCGCTTTTCAACAGCGACATCTACTACAACCGTGGCATTCAAAAAAGCCTGGTCGAAGTAGCCAAGGCACAGGAAAATACCCAACGCCAGGTTTTGGTGCGCGACATCAAAACGGCTTATTACTCCTATTTGCAAGCCTACGAAGCCCTCGACATCTATGAAAGCAATTTGGTGGTTTTGCAAGAGGTGGTGCGTTTCAATCAAGCGCGATTTGCCGAAAACCTGGTGACCCAGGACGAAGTACTGCGCTCGGAATACCAAGTAGAGCAAGTAAAAGCAGACCTCGCTCAGGCCAAGGCCAACCGCGAAACGGCTCAATCGTATTTCAATTTTTTGCTGAACCGCGACTATTCAGAGCCAATTTTGATTGATTCCGGATTGTCGGCCAAAGTGGATGTGCTGGAAGCCAAGGTGGAATCAGGGCTGGCCCAACGGCCGGAAATGGCGCAATTGAAAGCTGCGCGTGAGGCACAAGATTGGGAATATAAGATGAACCGCGCCAACCAGTTTTTGCCTAAAATCAACGCGGTTGGCGATGTGGGCTACCAGGGACAGGATTACAAGTTTGACGATACGCAAGATTACTGGATGATCAACCTGGGGTTGAGCTGGGAATTGTTTTCTGGCTACCGCCGGCGAACGGCTGCGCAACGCTCACAAATTGCCATGGATCGGCTGAACAGCCAGCAGCAACAACTGGAAAGTCAGATTGCACTGGAAGTGGTGCGTTCGCGCACCAACCTCGATGCAGCCCGACAGCAACTGAATGCCCGCCAGCGGGCCTTGCAGGCCGCCCAACGCAGCTACCAGGTGACCGAAAGCCGCTACCGCGAAAGTCAGGTACTGCTGCTCGAATACCTGGATGCACAAACTACGCTCACCACCGCACAACTTGAACTCAACATTAGCAAATACCTCCTCTTGGCGCAATTGGCAGAACTGGAACGCAGCCTGGCCAGCACCGAAGGGTAAACCAAATATTGATCAACCATGAAACCAACCTTTTTTCTCGTGGCCTTTGTGGCCTTGTTGGTCTCTTGCAAACAAGAGTTTGTGAAAGACCCCAAACCGTTGCCCAAGGTAAAAACTGCCAAAGTGGTGACCCTTCAAACTGAAAACAGTCCTTTACCGGTTTATACCTCCGGACGCGTGCAAGTACTCGAAAACGCCCGGCTATCGTTCAAAACCGGTGGTTTGATCCGCCGAATGCTGGTGGACGATGGCGATGCTTTCCAAAAAGGAGACGTATTGGCCGAATTGGACCTGAAAGAAATCAATTCGCGGGTAGTACAAGCCAAAGCTCAGGTAGAAAAGCTGACCCGAGATGTGGCCCGCTTCCAACGCCTGCTGCAAGACTCGGCGGCCACCTTGCAAAACCTGCAAGACCTCGAAACGGCTCTGGAAGTAGCGAAAGCCGACCTTGCGATTGCCCAATTCAACCGAACCTACAGTACCATTGTAGCCGCCAGTGACGGCAAAGTGCTCCAGCGCATGGCCGAACCGGGAGAGCTAGCCAGCCCAGGTCAGCCCATTCTCTACACCAGCAGCACTTCTTCTGGTATGGGGCTCACCGTTGGACTATCGGACCGGGATGTGGTGAAGGTGCAACTGGGAGATTCGGCTTCGGTGGTACTGGATGCTTATCCTGATCTTCCTGCCCAAGCGGTAGTAATTGAAATTGGAGAGGAAGCCCATCCAAGAATAGGCACCTATACCGTAAAACTGGCGCTTCAAGAATATCCCAGGCCCATTCGAAATGGATTTTTCGCCAAAGCCCGCATTTTTCCTTCGCTGCAGTCGCCCTATTACCGCATTCCTATTCAGGCGGTGATTGAAGCTTCTAAAGGTTCGGCTTCGATCTTTCAACCTGAGGACAATCGGGCGGGCAAAACCACGGTAAAGCCGGTGTATTATGGCGATGATTATGTGGCAGTTCAAAGCAGCGCCTTGCGTGCGGCCATGCTACTGACCGACGGTGCGGCCTACCTCCGCGATGGAGAAACTTTTGAAGTCAACAACCCCAAACCCTAAGCCATGCAAATACCTAAAATTGCTTTGAAAAACTACCAGTTCGTGCTAATTCTGGTAGTGCTGGTGAGCTTTGTGGGGCTGTCTTCTTTGCTCAACATGCCCCGCAACGAAGACCCCAATCCCAATTTCCCGATCTACACAATAGTGGCCATCTATCCGGGTACGAGTCCCGAAGACATGGAGGAGTTGGTGGTGGAGCCTTTGGAAGAAGCCATCGACCTAATTGACGAAGTGGAGCGCATTGAAACCAAGATTGAAGAGGGCCTCGCCATTTTGCAGGTGGAAGCCGGTTTTGGTGTGGATGTAGACGACACCTACGATGAGGTGCTGCGCGAAGTCAAAAACGTAGAGCCCGAGCTGCCGCAACTGTATTCGTTGGACGTTTCCAAGTTTGAACCCAATTCACGGGTTAAAATTCAGCAGTTGGCCATTGGGGCCCCTGGAAAGAGTTTTGCCGAATTGCGCGACCTGGCTGAGGAGCTGGAAACCCGCCTGGAGCGCTTGGGTGGTGTTGACGATGCGAAAATCGAAGCGTGCCCGGATGAAATCATCAAGGTGACACTGGATTTTCAGCGCATGGCCAATTTCAACATTCCCCTGCAACAGGTAGTGCAGGTGTTGCAGGTCCAAAACCTCAACATTCCTTCGGGCGATTTGGCCGCCGGAGCCCAGTCGTTGAGCATTCAGTCGTCGGGAAGTTATGCTTCATTGGAGCAAGTCAGAGGGGCAGTAGTGGCCAGTGCTGACGGTTTCAATGTTCGACTAAGCGATATTGCCGAGGTGCGTTTCGACTATGCGGAAGACAATTGGATTGCACGGGTAAATGGGGAGCGCTGCATTTTGCTGAGCATTACCCAAAAATCGGGCAACAACCTGGTGGAGGTAGGCGCGGAAATCAACGGGGTGATCGACGACTACAAAGCTTCCATTCCCTAGGAGGTGATCGTGGAATCCGTTTTAGCGCAGGCAACCGCGGTAGAGGCCCGTATCACCGACTTTTTCTCCAACCTGCTACAAGGGGTGCTGTTGGTGGGCCTGGTGGTGTTGTTGTTTTTGGGTGGCCGGGCTTCGGTCATTGTGATGACGGTAATTCCCCTTTCTATCGTGATGGCCATTTCGGTGCTGGACGCCTATGGCTATGCTTTGCAGCAAATTTCGATCGCCGGGCTGGTGATTGCACTTGGCTTGTTGGTAGACAATGGCATTGTGGTGGTAGAGAACATCAAGCGCTACCTCAACATGGGCCTCTCGCCCCGGGAGGCTGCCCTCAAAGGCACTGGCGAAGTGGGTTTTGCGGTGATCAGCTCTACGGTGACTACGGTATTGGCCTTTTTCCCGCTGGCGATGCTCAACAGTGGCCCGGGAGAGTTTTTGCGGACCTTGCCCCTGATTGTGATTTTCACCTTGGGCGCTTCCTTGTTGTTGGCGCTCACCTTCACGCCAATCCTTTCGGGCAAGGTGATGAAAAGCCGACCCGAACGGAAAAGAAGTTGGATCGAGCGAAAAATTGATGGCCTGATTGACCGGTTCTACGCACCGTTGTTGCGTCTGAGCCTTCGCCGGGGCATTGTGGTGCTGGGCCTTGGCATATTGAGCCTTGTGGGATCATTCATGCTGTTTCCCTCCATTGGCGTCAGCTTTTTTCCTACTGCAGACAAGCCTTTGATGCTCATCGAAGTAGATGCTCCCCGGGGCAGCAGCCTGGAACGCACCGATCGGGCCATTCAATACGTTACCGACCTGCTGGACTCTATTCCGCAGGTAAGCGGCTATGTGTCTAATACCGGTCATGGCAATCCGATGGTTTACTACAACCGGGTGAACGAAGAATACAAAAAATACCACGGCCAGTTGCTGGTGAATTTCGAAGCGTGGGACCCGGAGACATTCTACCCGATCCTTGACGATTTGCGCTATCAATTTGCCCGGTATTCGGATGCGAGAATTACGTTTAGCGAACTGAAAAATGGCCCTCCGTTCGAAGCTCCGATTGCCATTAAGATCATCGGGGAAGACCTGGATACCTTGAAGCAACTGTCGTTTCAATTGGAAGAAGTGATTCGGGAAACGGAAGGTACTTTGGATGTGGACAACCCTTTTAGCATCGGCAAAACCGACCTGGAAATCAACATCGACCGGGACAAGGCCAGTTTGTACGGTGTTTCGCTGGCGGAGATCGATCAGGCACTGCGCACTGGCGTGGATGGCCTTACGGTAGATCGGGTGTCATTGGGCCAGGAAGATTATGACCTGGTAGTACAAACCGGAGCTTCTGAATCGCGTGTTACCAGCCTGAGCAAACTGTTTTTTACCAACCAAAGTGGCGATCAGGTGCCCATGTCGCAGCTGGCTACGGTCAATTTTCTACCATCGATTTCTGAGATACTACACTTCAACCGCGACCGCAGCACCATGGTAACGGCCAACGTACTCAACCCGGATGCTACCACCGCTATCACGGAAAGCATCATGGCCAAATTGGAGAACATCACCCTGCCGGAAGGGTATGAATTTTACATCGCCGGGGAGTACGAAGAGCAACAGGAGTCGTTTGGCGATTTGGGGAATTTGCTCCTCATTGCTTTGATCGGAATTTTTGCCGTCCTCGTGTTGCAATTCCGGTCCATCAAACAGCCTTTGATTGTGTTTGCAGCTATTCCACTCGCCCTCACCGGTTCGTTCGTGGCCTTGTTTCTCACCGGCTGGTCGTTTTCCTTTTTTGCCTTCGTCGGCTTCAACAGCCTGATCGGTATCGTAGTGAACAATTCCATCATTTTGGTAGACTACACCAACCAACTCATCAGGGGCGGCCTTTCGAAACAAGAGGCCATTATGGAAGCAGCTAAAACCCGGTTTACCCCGATTTTGCTTACCACCCTCACTACCATTCTGGGCCTGCTGCCACTTACGGTACAAGGCACCAACCTGTGGTCACCGCTGGGGTGGACCATCATCGGCGGTATGATTTCTTCCACCTTTCTCACCTTGCTGATCGTGCCCATTCTCTACAAATGGCTGAGCAACGAAAAGCAGGTGGCGACTGCTTGAGCTATCTGCGCTACAGTAGACACCCCCGGAAAGTCGTTTGACCCTCCGGGGGTGTTTTTTTAAGGTTTGATCTTGTCGCGGGTACCCCCGTAAAGTATTTGCACCACATTTTCCTGCTGTAGAAAATCATGTGGAAAACCCATTTCTATCGCACTCACTTCGTTGAGTTCAGCCATCAATTCGGCGGGTATCTCAATATCAATGGTCTTCAAGTTGTCCTCAATTTGAGAGAGTTTACGCCCTCCGATAATGGGAATGGAAGTGATCTCCTGTTGCATGGCCCAACGCAACGCTACCTGAGCCGGGGTACATCCCATTTTCCCAGCCACTTCTACCACCTTTCGGGCAATGGTGTTGGCCCGTTCGCTTCGCCGTGCGCTTTCTGGTTGCACCCGGCCCTCTTCGTTGTTGAGGTATTTCCCGGTTAGCGCACCACCCGCCAAAGGCGACCAAGGCGTGAGGGCCAGGCCCATGTCTTTGGCCATCGGAATGAGGTCGCGCTCGGGCGTACGTTGCAACAAGCTGTATTCTACCTGAAGTCCAACAAACGGACTCCAACCTCTGAAATCAGCAATAGTGTTGGCCCGCGAAACGATCCAGGCCGGAGTATCGGAAATACCGATGTAATGCACCATGCCCGAACTCACTAAGTCGTTCAAGCCACGCATCACCTCTTCCACTGGCGTCAATGCATCCCAGGCGTGTACCCACAGCAAGTCGATGTAGTCGGTGTCCAGCCGTTCGAGGCTAGCTTCTACTGAGCGCATCATGTTTTTGCGGTGGTTACCCGAAAAGTTGGGATCGTCCGTGCGGTCGAAAAGAGAATATTTGGTGGCCAACACAAAATGATCCCGGTCAGAGGCGATGAATTCGCCCAGAAATCGCTCACTGGTTCCTTCGGTATACCGGTTGGCCGTGTCGATAAAATTGCCGCCGGCATTGGCGTACGACTCAAAAATCTTTTGGCTTTCTTCCTTGTCGGAACCCCAACCCCATTCGGTGCCAAAGGTCATCGTTCCGAGGGATAACTCAGAAACCCGCAGGCCGCTCCGGCCCAATAAACGGTAGTTCATATTTGAAATAAGTTTAGTTGAAATGTTGGTGGGAAGTCACCCGAGTGACTAAATATCACTCGTCGTATTCTCCCAATGATTGAGTGTTTTTTCAAAGTTAGAACCCGTTAAGTGAGCACCCAAGAAAGCGCTCCATCAATTTTTGGACAACCTATTGGTATTCTACTTGTTGAATAACAAACGCGGAAATCGTGCCTTAAAAGCATTAAATTCCCAATGCGTTCGTTGTTAGAAGCTTCACTCATCAATTAGGCCCGTGTTAGAGAAAAGAATCGTGTACGTAGATATGGATGACGTGCTGTGCGCCTTTAGCCAACGGCACTCGGAGATAAAGGCCGCCCATCCGGAAATTGAATACCCACAAAGTCAGGTCGGCTTTTTTAGGGCCTTAAAACCCATCGAAGGAGGCATTGAAGCCATCCAACGCTTGCAGGCCCAGCCAGAGTTTGAAGTGTATATTCTCACAGCACCTTCGGTCATCAACGTGCATTGCTACACCGAAAAGCGCCAATGGGTGGAAGATCATCTGGGCTTTTCGTGGGCCGAGCGACTGATCATTTCTCCCCACAAAAACCTCAACCAAGGCCACTACCTTATCGACGACCACACCTCCGGCAAGGGACAAAATCTTTTTGGTGGAGAACTGCTGCATTTTGGGAGCGACCGTTTTCCGAATTGGGCCACCGTTTTGCAATTTTTCGAATTGCTCCCGGTAGAAAAACAGCCAGTTAAAAGTCCTCAATGAAATAAAATTTTCATTTCGTAGCGGACACAGAATGCTTACTTTTAGTTTGATGAAACGCCTACTCGCCTACGCTTTATTGCTCTTTTTCCTTGCCACTGGGTTGGTTGCCTGTGATCCAGAGGACGACGGAAACGAACCGGACAACACCTGTAATCTCAATTTTTCAGCTACCCTGGCAGACCTGCCTTGCCGTGCGGACACCTTGGCCGACACCTTGAATGGATTCAACGTGCTGTTTCATCCGGGTACCACCACCCGGGCCAGCGAAGGCAATCTGGACAATGGCATTCGCACCGGATTTTGGAAATATTACCAAACCGACGGCACCACTTTAACGCAGGAGGGTAATTTCACCAACGGCCAATTGCAGGGCTTTTGGAAAGTATTTTACGACAGTGGTGAAATTCGCGAAGAAGGCAACTACGAAGCTTGCATTCGCGATGGTTTCTGGAAATTTTATTTCGATGTGCCCAACAATCAGGTACAGTTCGAAGGCCACTACACTAACGGTACGCGCACCGGTGTGTGGAAGGAATACAACCAGCAAGGCGGAATCGTAGCCGAATGCGAAGGGTAATTTTATCCCTCCGAACCTCGCTGGGCCAATGCCGTTCTAATTTCTGATTCAAGCAAACCACTTCCACCTCTGTAGTGGGCCATCCAGCTTACTTTTGGATGATGCTGTGCTACAAATTGTTTCATAGCAGCTTCTTCAGTTTCACTGAAACCGCTGCCCATCAGCAGCACCTCTACCGGGTGAGCTTCCAATAAAGCACGCATCTCTGCCCCATCAGCCGCCACCAGCGCGATCGTATTTTCACGCTTGGAAAGCAGGCGCAAAAGCACCGAGCGAATTTCGTCGTGCGCACAAACTGCTAAGATTGTATTTTTCATTCCGATCACTCTTTCAGGCTATTTCACCCGCATCTTTAATGAACAGTTCATCTTGGTAACAATACGCCCAGTTTTCTCCTGGTTCTGCCGATAATATGATCGGATGACCATGGCTTTCAAAATGGCCACGAGCATGTTGGTTGGGCGATGAGTCGCAGCAAAGGGTAGCACCACAAGAAACGCAGGTTCGCAGGTGCACCCAATGCCCTCCGGTAGCTACACAGGCTTCGCATACTTCCCCCTTTTCCGGCAAGGGCTGCAGGCTTTCGAGGTGTTCGCAAACTTTTTGTTTAAAGGGCATCAGCAACGATATTTAATGCTTCGGGATACGGTGATATTCGGTATCGTAATGGTCGTACCACTCCGGATGTTTTTTCACATAAGCTGCAACAAAAGGACACAACACCGCAATTTTATACCGCTTCGATTGGGCATACTCCAGGGCAGTTCGGGCCAACAAAGAGCCGATCCCCTTTCCACCCATCGATTCGGGAACGGTGGTGTGCATCATGAACATGGTTTTTTTGCGCATGCGGTACACCAAGTGGGCCATTTCGTCTCCCAGCGGCACTTCAAACTGGCCATTTTTCCGATTGTTGACGACTTTAATTTCCATCCTGCAAAAGAATAAACTTACCGAATTCCTCAAAAGTTCTACCCAACTTAGGGTTATCCAATTGGCAACCATAACAAAAAAAGCGCCCTGCCGGATACCTCCAACAGAGCGCTATACTTCAGGTACCTTTGAATCAATCGGCTAATACCAATTTTTGAGTCGTGAGCTGATCGCTCGCGGTAATCCGCACAAAATAGATGCCTGCGTCCAAACCTAATTCGGAGCGCGACACTTCCAATTGATGGGCACCTTGTGCCTGGCTCCCTTGTGCCAATACGGTTACTTCCTGTCCCAATGAATTGAAAACCGACACTTGCACCTCGGCCTCCTTTTTCAACTGATAGCTCAAAGTAGCTACATTGCTGGTGGGGTTGGGATACAATTCCAGTTCGGTTAAGGGTTCGGCGATGGTGCCGCTACCCAATTCGCCCAAAGCATCGAGCATGGCCTCGTTGGGTTCGGTACTCAGGCGCGGCTGAGAACCGTTGTTGCACGGAATCACGATGTTCACCAATTTGCCACAACCAATGTTGTCAAAGTAGGCTACCGGATAAGTGCCCGCCGGAATGGTGCCGTTGGCCACCAGGTGATTGGTGTTCAACCCCGGAATTTCGGTGAGGGTCAACACGTCCCACCAGCTGAAACTGGTCGGGTTCAAATTGGGATCGTTGTAGGTGATGTTCACATCCAAGCCGCCGTTGGAGCAAGTACTGTTGGTAGCGGGGGTGTAGGTTTCGGTAATGGTGTAAGGATCGTAAACAAACACTTGTACCGAATGCTGATCGG
>ERZ1740068.986-NODE-986-length-10541-cov-9.076769_pt1 | contig 10541 bp, 2 predicted proteins | sample MGYA00581735_ERZ1740068 | MGnify/ENA primary metagenome ERZ1740068 (study PRJEB43018, sample SAMN04849740) | marine metagenome | isolation source: floating plastic debris | place: Pacific Ocean | collected 2008-08-30 | study: EMG produced TPA metagenomics assembly... | reverse complement strand
CGGGTTTATCGTTTACATTTTTTTCTGTAACAGCCAATCTCACTCAGCATCGTTGATACTCAGCCCGGTGGGAACGTTGCGGTGCCGGGAGGTGTAACCGGCAGATGAAATGACATAGCAAGGAACGATAAGCATATCATACTTAACACCAGTGATTACCCGCCCTTTAGCGAATTCCAGAGAATTGCCTACAAATACTCAAGAGATCACCGCGGATCACAGTTTTGCCCCTCACCCCTTCGGAAATCTATTCAATTTTAGAATTAAGTAATGAGCTACCTATCAGTAGTTCGCTGTCAAAGACCAATGAAAACAAACCAACTTCTATGATAGACATATCCACCGGGTATCCGAGTGTGAAGTTTGGTTTTGATAAATAGTAAAAAAGAAAATAAACCATGTCAAATATCTTAAACAATACAACTCTCACAGATGGCATAACCACCGAGTTTCCATTTGTAGGAGATTCACATTTTTTCATAGAAGAAGACACCGTTTTTAGTCAAACTGCGATTCAGTCCTTTGGTCCAAAAACAATAAATACATTTAAAACCACTTCAAAAATTACCTTCTCGGGAACGAAGAAAGTATTTGCTATATGTAATGGAAAACTACTGATTCAGCCTCAATTAGACGGCAACGGTAATCCTACCAACCTGGTAAACGCCGTTTTAATGCCAACCACACAACCTGTAAAAGGGCTACCAATAAAATACATTGTCTATCGGGGATTGAATAGTGTCGATTTTATCAATACAAATCAAAATCCCCAAGGTAGAAAAATCAAACAGAGTTCCACGGTACCCTTTGTTCAAGACGCCTACAGTGATTTTTACGATATCAATGACAACTCCACCGACTTTTGGACCAAATACATAGGATATCCCACCTCATCAACAGACTTATCCAACACAGGCGCCTTTGCAGGAGCAGTATTGTTAAACGATTTGTTTTCCAATAAATCTACTGTTTATGACCCTGTTTCAGACACGATAAGCGAAGATCCAAGTAAGACATTTGTCATCCCAAGCGTGACCAAAGGACTACATATTGGAAATGCATCATCAGAATTAGGTATCGATGTTGTATTGGATTTATTCGACACAATTGAACTCAATGGAAATACAGCACCATTTAAACTTGATTTAGATTATGCCAGGAGTGTAGATCACTTTTTAGATACATCAGATCCTTTAATGTCAAATTTTGACAGAAAGATCTACAAAGAGGCGTGCCTGCAGTTTATGGATATAGCAGCGCTAATAGGAATCCACGCAAATGGCTGTAGCCTATTAGCTACTGACGGGATGAACTCGCTCCTGACAACAACATCAGAGGTCTATGCTAAAATGGCGGGATTTGACACAAAAAATAAAGTCTATCTATCCATCTTAAGTCATAGGGGCAGGAGCTACAATTTCTACGATCAGCATATCTCAGATCCTGCAACAGCTACTGACAACATTCAGCTGGGGTTTACAGAATCCACTACCATCCCTCAAATGTATGGCACTTTACAGTGGCCTATGGAGGTGATTGACTTCTCATCAAATTCATCTCCTGACAGCAAGCTGTTTTTGAAATTGTACACTAAAAACCCTGGAATGATTACGTGTTACAATCTTCTTGAGGATTTCGCCCAATTGTCAAAAAATGGTTTTTACCAGATTCCGCAAGATGATCAAACCACACTTCTAAATCTTGACTACACCGGCCCAATAGCACTACGTATACGGGAAGAGGACACCGGAACTTCTCCAATCGCGCAAGCCCATTTCCTACTATATGAAGGAAGTATACTTGATGCGATTTATACGTTCGATGACAATGGGACGCCTGTTGATCAACCACTGGTTTTAGATCGGATTCAAAGTGTTTTTGGGGTCCAAGCTTCAACAGTAGATTCTTTGGTAGAAGGATCGCGCTCCAAAAAAGCAGTAAAGCATACTGTTTTCTCCATGCTGAACAATGCGGATGGAACCTCAGTGGTTTCTTCTAAAGAGCACAAAGATTACATCAAGGGTGCCGGAAATAATGTAGACGAAAGAATAACCATCGAGACCATACGATATGACTCAGTAGAAAATAATGCCAACAGCAACCAATTCAATAATACTGAAGACAAGTTTTCATCTACCACAGTGTTTTACGAAGATGAAAATAACTTTTACCTCCCTAAAAAACCTTCTATTTTAATTCGCAAAAGGCTGTTTACCGAGGATGAAGCTATTTTTTGCCTGAAAGTGGAAGACTTAAATGGAAAAAGTGTTAACAAGCTTCATTTAGGCATTCTGGAATCAGAGTATCAAAATCTATTGAATGAAATCGCTGGATCTAATATTCTTAATCCTACCGTTTTTCTATACAAAAGGAATAGTCAATATGATTTTTCAAATCAAACGTTCGGTGAAAATGATCTGTATGAGTTTGACCTCTTGGTAGCAGGAGATACCGAAAATGAAAAAGTACGCTTGTATCCATTGACCAATCCTGTCTCGGTTTATACCATTGACGGTAAGTACTTTTTCTCCAAAGCCTATGGGGACACTACCAATCAAATTGATGAAATTCTTGATGAAGAAAATTCGCATTATGAACCCACTGCCTCTTTCACAGCTTATCCTCCTACCACTACAGGTTTAATCAACCCGACCAATGGAGTGATTGTCAGAGGAGGAAAAGCCGTAGATGTCAGTGATTTTTTATCCTACAACCTGGACACAGAGGGTTTTCTCGTATCCTTCACAGATAGAAATGGAGTTTCATACAAAAGATTTTACGGCGTAGAAACTTTTAAAACAAGGACTTCTTTTAACGTTTCACAACTGACGTACAATGACTATGATGAAGGAAATCAAGGGTTATTTTTGAGAACAGATGATTATTTATCCTTCATACAATTTCCATCAACAGAAGATGACCGGGGATTCAAGGATCGTATTGTAGATAGGGCTTTCCAACTCAGAGAATTTACTGCTGACAATAACAATGAATTTGTCCAGGGAATGAGAATTTCGCCCAATTATGGTAGCAATGGCATTGAAATTCAATATATCCATGTCAGGCATCATCAATTAACTGATTTTCACTTTTACACCTATGCAGAAAGGAAAAATAAGCAATATCGGATCTTAGATGACTTATTTGATTCACCAGCAGAACAAAGTACAGTAGTTGTTCCACTTGATCCTCATGTCCTTAGTTTTAAGAACAGAACAGTTTCCACAGCCTATTTTACAGGACTTTCTTCGGATGAACAAGAAGAAGTATTTGAGATTGTCGCAAAAATATGTTTCGGAATGGAGAAATTCATCCGTGAGAACCGCGCAATACTGGAGAGAGGCCGTACAAGTGTAAACTTAACCAATGCAATCAACGACCAATTAATCTACTGGAGAGATACCTTAACCTTAGACACTAAACAAGAAATTGTCACATACAAGTATCATCTAAGCTTCTTAAATCATTACATTTTCAAAGACCAGAGGCACATTGAAAAAATAGATGCTGATCAACGGATTTCCTATCTCTTGACACTGCTGCCTATGAATGGTATGGCCAGCATTGCCACCTCTTTGAAAATACTATATCTCTCAGATTGTCTGCGGCTGAATGACCTTCACGGATCGCAGCAGCATACGATACTTAAAATTCTTTATTCTGAAGAAACAGTTTTAGGTGCTCCAGATAAAATTTTAGATTTTCTCGCCACAATTCAGGGTAGTTCGCAAACAAACTTTGAACGCTTGTATCACAAGATGAACGAAGTAGAATGGTATTCCCAAATACCATTGGCACTTACAGTCAAAAGCGCGTTTGGCGGGGAAGATAATCATTACAGAAGGCATTACAATTTTGCAGTGTACCGTCTGTGGCAAAAATCAAAATACTCGTATTTTGATGTAAATAGTGATGGCACTGTGGATCTCAAACCCACTATATCCTTTTTCGGCCCAGGACAAAAGGGAGCAAAATTCGTGGATGAAGCTCCTAAAATGATGGTATTTGATACAGATAATAGCGGAAAAGTTGTTGGTGAAGGAACTACAAATTACATACCAGACAGAAACCTAAATGGTGTATTGATTACGTTCAGAGAAATTGTACGTGAGAATACAGAATTTACCTATGAAGATAAGGAAGAAGGGGAAATTACGACTGTCCTGTCAGAAGTAGCTTCAAATAAAAGATACGGAGACTACCATATTTTCCAACCAATTCTTGCGATTGGATTTACCAGTAACCTGGAGTTAAAGTTGAGTCAACCTGTTTCTGTTTATCCAGCATTTCTACATTACTATGCCAAGCAGTTTACAGATATTAAGAAGACAGCTGCTTTAGTTGGTTTTGCATTTGATATAGCTTTGGAAGCCATTTTATTTTGGGGTACGGGAGGGGTAAGTACATTCAGGCATTTGCGCCATTTTGTAAGTCTCACCAAAGCAGGAAAAGCCATGATGGGCATCAGCAATGCTCGAATTGTGCTGAGTTTCGGGACCATTACGTTAGAACTTTCTGCTGGTCTTGCCCAAGCCACTGCAACTCTAATTACACAGACCACTCAAGATCCGCAGATCAAAGAATTTTATGAAAAACTTGGGATGTTTTTCTTGGGAGTCTCTTTTGCTTCTTCTATTGCTAATTCAAGTACTGAACGTTTTGTAAAGCAAAAAGCAAGAGAATGCATGGCTGTCTATGACATTCTTACACCAGCGCAAAAAACAGCAGCGAATGTAGATGTGGCGGTAATCACTGAAATAAACAAGTTCTCATTTGATTGGACTAATTTCAAAGGCCATTTGGACAATAATAACATGTCTGATTTAAGTAATGAAATAGCAGCTCGTCTAAATTCACCAGAGCTAAAAGCTAGCTTTCATTTAGATTTTAACAAAACGGTCCATACCAAGCCACCTAACTGGAAAGGATTTAATAAAAACCTACATACTGTCGAAAACTGGAAGAAATTACACCTTGTCGGGAATATCCCATTGACTATCAAGACGAAATTTTTTATCCTACAAAACAGTAATTTTACCGATATCGTAAAAACTATTTATGGTCCTAATTTAAAAAGGGTTATAGATGACTTATCAGAAAAAGAAGTATTAAATTTCACAAAGAGTTTGTTAAAGGAAATAGACGATTTACCAGCAAAACTCCTAATACTTCCTCATAAACCAGTATATCTGGATTTATTTAAAACAGCATTTCTGACTACTACGGGAAAGCAAAAAAGTAGTCATTTCATCAAATATGAGATGATAAACGTACTTGATTTAATGAATAGCACGTTGCATGATCTATTTGCTGAGGTAGTCAATATTCGAAATAAATTTACGGATGCAACAGCAGTTCAAAAAGCTTTTCGGGAAAATTCACATATAAAAGTTTCCTGGAATCCAGATCACAATTTAAACCCTGTTTATAAGCCTGAAGTCGCTAATTTTTGCTTCCCTTTTATAGATAGCACAAAAACCAAGTATCTTCAATCTAACCTACTGGAGTATGAATTGATCAAAACTTTGCATAATGGAAATACGGTGACGGATCCAGCTAAAATGTTGATTTCTGGTAGTAAAGATAAGCAAATAGAAATATATGGTACCAAACCTCAAACTAACATACCGGAAATACCGAATACAATCAGCACATTTGGAAGTCAGCAGGAAATAGATAATTTCTACATTTTTGCAAACGGCTCACATGCCGATCACATGTCAAGAATTAATGACACAGAAGCAAAGTTTGTATATCGTTTTTTACAACAAGATTTCACAGGGGTTCAGCATATAGATATAAATTTATTCTCACTTTTAAGACCCTGTGATAGTTGTCAGGGATTCTTAGTTGCTCTTGTACAAGTGTTCAACAGCCGAGCTGATTTACCTATGATAACAGTCAACTTTAGAGCACACGAAAGTATTACGAATGCACCTACATTACACACTGCACTTGAATCATTAAATGTATACGACTTAATTAACACTCGCTCATGAATATCGAAAATCTAAAACTACTGGAGAATAATTTAAAAGGGCCTGGGGCATCTCCACAGGGCTTAACAATGAATCAAATAATGACCCTTGAATCGCTTGTATGTCCAACAGGAATGATATTCCCAAAAAATCTGAGAGAGTTTTTGTATCTAACTGGGCTATCTTGTTCTCATTTTCATTCCGGAGTTGGTACTCAATCCGATTTGGGCTTTTTTCAGCAAAATCACATGAACCTGATTAGCTCAGCACCTTACTCATTTAGCTATCCTAACATATGGTCTTTTGCTTATCAAGTTGAGTTGGACAAATTTTACTTCATAGACTTAAATGACACAAAAGAAGACCCAATACTGTATCTGACAGATTTTGAGAAAATAGAATTGGAAACAGGGACACCAGGTGAATACATACTCCAGTCAAAGTTTACGTTAAGCAGTTTTATTCAAACAGCTATCAATCACTATATCTTGCATGACGATTTTTATTATTACTAGTGCTTAGCAAGTCTCTGACAAACATTTAATCACGTATCTAAATCTTTAGTCAGATTTGACTCCTTCTAATAGAGAGCCCTGGGTGAGGACACCCTAAATTCAACGAATTCGGTCCTTAGCACATAATTCTGTTGATCATCTTAATATTTATTAACCACTATACAATTATGTCAACTCCAATAACATACAACCGCTTTTATCCCAAACTTGAGCGGGTAATTGACGTGAATAGCTTTCCTGATGCTGTGCCCAACTTTATAAAAGTCGCGGTTCAAAACAGTATTGGTCAGCTCCACTATAAAGATCTGCAAATCCGCAACAATCCTGACGGTAGTGGCGGGAATTGGGAGTTGAGTATTGTCGCTAAAAAACTCGGGGTCGAGTTATTTGGCTCTGGATTTGAATTGGTTCTCAATCCGGATTTAGATGATACTACGATCAGTTCATTTCCACTCTCATTCAATTTCGAATGGAAAGTACTCTCCATTATTCGTGATTTAAGCGGACTGGATTTTAGCACCATTTCAACAGATCCATCATTGATCTTTAAGATCGCGCTTCGCATTTTTAACATCTCTGAAACTGAACTCGCTTCGCAGGCAATTCACGCCTTCGTAGAACCGTTAAATGCAAACACAACACACATAGAACAATTTGTAGCAGACATCAATGCATCAAGCTCACATGACCTGTCAACTGTACTAAGCTCCATTACTCCAAATTCAAGTTTGGAAGAAGTATTAAAAGACATTTACAGCATCACAAATGAGTACAATAGCAGCCTTGTTTTTGCAAAATATTTGCTAGGAGCCACACTGGAAGAAACCAAAGAAAACTTAGATCAATTTTTTAGAGGGATTTTTCCTTACAGTACAATAGAAGCCTATATCCTTGAAGTCGTCACCCCAAAATTTGAAGTGACCCTCCATAACTTATCTGTTGGGTTGGCTTTTCCCAGAAACGTATTGACACCTATTGATGGTGGCAATTTGGTAGAGCCTGAACCTAAAAAATCCATCTTATCATTTGATGTAGGCGAATTTTCATACTCACTTGAACGTGGTTTTGATTACAGGGAAGAGCAGGCTTTTAACCTTTCCAGATCAAGAATTGGCAACACGCCCTTAATTCTTGAAGCCTCCGGCATTAAGATCGATTTGAGAGATAATGTAAATATACCAGAGGCTACAGCTGATGGACGTTCTGACAACTTCAAGGGTGTATTCATTAAAGAAGCAACGATTGGCTTATTACTAGATGATGATAAGTTTCCCAATGGAACAGCTGTTTCATTGTACTCCAGTAACCTACTAATTGGTAATGAAGGGGGTGTTTCAGGAACCGTTGGTTTGAGTACCAATTTTGAAGCTGTTCCACATTATTGGTCCAGCCTGATCCTGGATCGCGTAGCACCTGATATTACATTTGACGAAAGTACCAATAAACTGACCATAAAAGGTGGCAAAAAGACCACCTTGGGCGATAATACGATTGTACCGGAATTACTTCCTGAAGTGGCCGAGATGGATAGTGGAGGTGTCCTTCATGTAAGAGATGCTGATGGGATTTACTTTAGCGTGACGCTCAACCCTGATCATACGTTAACCATCGCTGAGGTCACCCCGGTTAGTAGTCCGCTAAGTATCACTTTCGGAGACAATAACGTCATTTCGCTCACCAACTTTAGTGTGACCTTTCGTCAAAATGAAATTGTGGCGAGTGATATCTCGGGAACACTGGAAATGCCTGGTGTTGGGGATAATGGGACCATTTTATCCATATCAGTGGATATCTCAAATGGATTTCACATCATTTTTGAGTCTCAGCCACCATTGAAGATTACTGATAATCCAATTTTCGGCCTTTCTGTTGACCTGCTACAGATTCAGGACACCAACGATTTTTTTCAGTTGGCTCTCGGAAGTTTGTCTCCTCAGAAAAATGGCGCAACCATTACCAACAATTTAAACATTCCATTTGCGGATAAGTTCCTTCCATCTAGCTTTCAATTGGCCTATCTGGCATGGAAAAATTACAAGCCGCATTATACAGGAAACAGAGATGATCATGGGCTTAACTATGACATGCTATTGACATGGAAAAATGGATTGAGTCTCCCAATTTCAAACATAGCCAACAGCTCAGGGCAAATTAGCTTCCGCAAACGCTTCGAAATCAAGAAAAAGAAGGAAAACGGCTTCTTTCAACTGGATGCCATAGAACTCAATATTGCCACTGAGGCACCGCAAGGCCTCTCTGCAGCTGTGGATTTTCATGGGGCCACCTTCAACTTTGGAAAGGCCATTTCCTTTACCATAGATGGCCTGGGGCTAAAAACGACCTTCAAAGAGGCGAATGGCAACGGCGACATCGGCCCATTCGACATTGACTTCAATGTGGTAGGCCCCAAAGGCATTGGTGTGTCCGTAGAGGCTGGGCCAGTCAAAGGGACTGGCTACCTCTACATTGACGGAAGCGAATACCGCGGATTGGTACAGCTGGAAATTGCCGAACAATTATCCATTACGGCCATCGCCGTGTTGAACACCACCATGCCGGATGGCTCCAGAGGAAATTCCTTCATCACCATCGTCAGCGTCACGGGACTGAACCTGCAGCTGGGCATGGGCTTCCTCCTCGACGGACTCGGTGGCATCCTGGGCATACACCGCACCATGAACACACAGTTCCTGCGGGATGGCCTCAGGAACGGCACCATGGAAAGTATCCTCTTTCCCGAAAACGTCGCACAGAACTTATCACGGATCATCGCTGACATCAAATCAGTCTATCCCATGAAGCGCGATCAGTTCCTCTTTGGTCCCATGGCCAAAATCTTCTGGGGTGGCGTCAATTCTATCGTGGAAGCAGACCTTGCACTATTGATTGAATTCTCTGACCCCACACGTATCCTGGTACTCGGCAAAGCGGGTATCCAAATTGGCACAGATGATTTCAACATCCTGGGACTAAATGTAGCGGTCTTAATAGAACTCAATTTCACGAAAAAGAGACTGCTCCTGGATGCTTCTATCTACGACTCTAACTTACTTTTCTTTAACCTGGAAGGTGACATCGCTTTGCGCATCTTCTGGGGAGATGAAAAAGCGTTTTTATTGTCAGTAGGCGGTTTCCATCCTGATTTCAAGCCATCAGAACATTTGTTGGTAGACAATATTCGCCGACTGAGCATCAGCCTGTTGAACGGCAATCCCAGTCTGACCATCCAGGCCTATTTTGCGGTCACTTCCAACACCGTTCAATTCGGTGCGGGTGTAGATTTCTTCTTTGATATTGAAATTTTCGCCCTCAAAGGAGGATTTGGCTTTGATTGCCTGTTCCGCTTCAATCCATTTGAGTTTACCGTCAGCATCTATGCCTACCTGGGAATCTATGTGGGTGGTATGGAACTATTGGCCATTGCACTGGATGGTTCCCTCAAGGGTCCTACGCCTTGGAGCATCAGTGGTCGGGTGAAGTTTTCATTGCTCGGATTCTCCATCAAAGCAAGGGTGGATAAAACCTGGGGAGATCGCATCAATACAGAGTTGCCTTACATCAACATCTTACCCAAAGTCACTGAAGCGTTGGAGAACCTGGAAAACTGGGAAACGCGACTACCCGATCGTAGCTACTTTATGGTAGCGCTGAATGACAACAGCAAAGTAGCCTTAGATGACCTGGGAGAGCCTGCACTGCTCATGAACCCCATGAGTACGCTGACCATCAAGCAGGATGTAGTACCATTAGATCTGCAGCTGGAGCATTATTATCAGCAAAAGCTATCAGGCAACAGCAGGTTCGCCATAGAAAGTATTCAGTTGGGGAAAGACAGTGATCCTGATCACCTGGTATACTACGATCTGGAAGGAACACAAATTGACTTTGCACCTGCTCAGTTTTTCAATTATACAGAGGCGCAGCGCTTACAAAAAAGCTCTTTTGAATCCATGAAAAATGGGGTGGCACTCACTGCTTCGGGCAGCATGGACGTAGGGCATTTTGTGGCGCTGGACTATGATTATGACATGACCTTATTTGACGGACC